>Ga0153985_1000208_pt1 | contig 17681 bp, 13 predicted proteins | sample TSGA069MetaG_FD_104715 | JGI IMG/M metagenome (GOLD analysis project Ga0153985, IMG submission 104715) | Attine ant fungus gardens microbial communities from Georgia, USA - TSGA069 MetaG | ecosystem: Host-associated > Fungi > Mycelium > Unclassified | place: USA: Georgia, Alexander Wildlife...
CTTTGAGGATGCGGTAGGGAAAATTCACACCTGGAGCTTGCGGGATGCGGATCTTCATTCGTCAGGAATGAAAATCGACGCGGTTTTAGAGCTGATGAGTTCCTTAACGATCTTCGAGAAGGATGGCATTCGCCGCTTTGTTAAACTAGAAAACTCTGATATCCAAAACTGCACCCGCCATCCCAAAGTCAAAAAAGGCGAGATCGTGGAGGAGACCGAACCACGCAAACCAGTTCAACCAAAAACGGAAGCGGTATCCGGCGTTGACTTCGGTACGATGACGGAAGATGAAAAGCTGAAATTAGTGAAATTGTTATTACCAGAAGGGATGGCTCTGACCGATACGCGGATGAATGCGCTTAAATCTGAAGCCTCAAAGGAAAAGGAGTGTACTGAAAGTTCCGTTGTAACACCACAAGCAGCCGAACCAATCAGCGAAGGCACTGTTTCTGCAATAAAAGAAGAAGTAAAAGAAGCACCAAAAGCAACAACTAAAAAGGCCTCTGAACCAAGACCAATGGCTCTTTCCACAACCGGAAATCCCAGTTTTAAAGAATATAAAAAGCCAAAAAGCGCGGGGCAACTGGAGCGGGAGCGCCGAGAAGGATTGTTGAGGCAGATACCCGAAGGGAAGAAAGCGTCTAGAAAAAAGAATGCAAAGAATAAGCGGAAAAATAAACGGAAATAGGCTATTTACGCGGACCTGAGGACGTCATTTTATAAAAAAATTTCCTAAGCATGAAGGGTTATTTGTCATGGAAAACCTTCGAACCCTTTACAACACCATTAATCCTAAAAAGCAGAACAACCACACTAGCATAATCGATAGTGTGGTCATTTTGCTATCAAAAAATGAAGCCGACTCATAAGTGTTCAGCGTCAAGAAATAAGAAGGCAATTCCGAAAATTACCAAGAAACACAGTGACGCAGGAACTGATGTTGAATGTTACCTACTGGGTGTTTCTCAAATTTTTGTGAATTTCCGGCTTATTTCTGCAGATGCTACTTATGAGTCGCCGTTTATTCGTGAATAGGAGCTGATCCAAAAGTCTAAAAGACTTCTGGATCAGCTCCCTCCGAATTATTTCCGTAAGATTTTTTCCATCTTTTTTCCTTTGGCTAATTCATCCACTAATTTATCCATATAGCGAATTTTTTGCATCAATGGATCTTCGATATCTTCTACACGGTACCCGCAGATCACACCTTTAATCAAGGAAACATTTTCGTTTAATTGGGGAACTTCAGCAAAAAAAGTTTCCAAATCGACACCAGCGTCGATTTGTTTTTGCAGACCTTCCTCATCGTAGCCTGTCAGCCAACAAATAACCTGATCAAGCTCTTCTTGGTTTCGTCCTTTTTTCTCGACTTTCTGAATATACATAGGATAAATCGAAGCAAAGCTCATTTTAAATATTCTACTCATCATGAAAGCTCCTTTAGTTGATTATCGTGTTACGCCATCTTTTCTGGCAGCTTCTGCTACTTTCAGAGTAATTAAGTCTACCACATCTTCATCAAAAGCAGATGGAATGATGTAGTCAGAATTCAATTCAGAATAAGGAATCGAATCCGCGATCGCGTGGGCACAGGCTAATTTCATACGAGGCGTAATTTTTTTTGCTTCTGCAGTAAATGCGCCGCGGAATAATCCCGGAAATGCCAATACATTGTTGATTTGATTTGGAAAATCCGAGCGGCCCGTCCCCACAACGTAAGCTCCCCCAGCAATCGCTTCGGCATAAGTAATCTCCGGCTCAGGATTGGCCATCGGAAAAACGATATTGCCCTCATTCATCGAAGCAACCATTTCTTTAGTCACTAAATTAGGTACGGAAACACCGATAAACACATCCGCCCCTGCAAAAGCTTCTGCCATCGTTCCTGAAAAATCTTTTGGCGTGATCAATTCTAAAATTTCTTTTTCAACAAATGTCGCGTTCGTCATTTGCTCATTTAATGCGCCATCCTTATTAAAGGCAACGATGTTTTTCACACCAAGATCAACCAACATATGAATAATCGCGCTGCCCGCTGCTCCAGTTCCTGAGATCACGATTTTTAAATCCTGGGGTTCCTTTTTAACCAACTTCAACGCGTTGATCAAAGCAGCTGTCACGACAACCGCTGTTCCATGCTGATCGTCATGAAAGACGGGAATATCCAACGCTTCGATCAAGGCACGCTCAATCTCCACACAACGCGGAGCACTAATGTCCTCCAGATTGATCCCGCCGAAAGTCGGTGCCATGGCCTTAACGATTCGGATAATTTCCTGCGGGTCCTTTGTATCAAGGCAGATAGGTACTGCATCAATGTCAGCGAATTCTTTGAATAGTAATGCTTTTCCTTCCATCACAGGCAACGCCGCTTCCGGTCCAATATCGCCTAGACCTAAGACTGCTGTACCATCCGTAACAACAGCAACACTATTGCCTTTCCAAGTATAGTCATAGGCCTTGTTTTTATCCTCAGCAATTTTACGACAAGGCTCTGCAACACCTGGCGTATAGGCTAAGGAAAGATCCTTTTTATTTTGCACTTTTGCTCTGCTGGTCACTTCAATTTTTCCGTGCCATTTCTTATGTGCTGCTAATGCTTCATCATAGATAGTCATCGTAATTTTCTCCAATCATTTTTTCCGGTCGAACCCAGGCTTCATATTCTTCTTCGGTCACATAGCCTAAGGCGAGTGACGCCTCTTTCAGCGTTGTCCCTTCATTAAAGGCTTTTTTTGCGATTTCAGCACCCTTATCATATCCAATGTGTGTGTTTAATGCCGTTACCAACATCAAGGATTGCTCCAGTAATTCGGCCATTCGTGCTTCGTTTACAACTAACCCCTTCAAGCAGTTGTCACTGAAGGAATGTAGAGCGTCTGTTAACAAACGAACACTTTGCAGTAAATCAAAGGCGATCAGCGGCAAATAAACATTTAACTCAAAATTCCCTTGTGAGGCTGCAACACCAATCGCTGTGTCATTTCCCATCACTTGAACAGCAACCATCGCCAGGGCTTCACATTGCGTCGGATTAACTTTTCCAGGCATGATCGAACTCCCCGGTTCATTCGCAGGCAACGTGATTTCTCCTAAGCCACTGCGCGGGCCACTAGCCAGCCAACGGATATCGTTCGCCATTTTCATACAATTAGCCGCTAACGCTTTTAACGCGCCGCTGACAAAAACGACCGCATCACGATTGGCTAATGCGTGGAATTTATTGGCTTCGCTGATAAAATGAATCCCCGTTTCTTCTCTTAATGCTTCAATAAAAGCATCTTCATACGCTTTCGAGGCATTTAATCCCGTCCCTACCGCAGTTCCACCGATGGCTAACTGACGTAATTCCGCCAAACTATTGATCAGCATTGTTTCATTATGCTCCAATGCTGAACGCCACCCGCTGACTTCTTGGGCAAAGGTCACTGGCGTCGCATCCTGCAAATGCGTACGTCCGATTTTTATCACATGTTTATTTTGCTCTTCCAAGTCTTCCAAGACACCGATCATCTCATGGATCGCCGGTAAGACGTTTTTCTCAATCGTAAAAGTCCCCGCAATGTGCAAAGCAGTTGGAAAAACATCATTAGAGCTTTGGGACATATTCACATCATCGTTAGGATGGACGGCTAAATCTTTTTGACTCGCCAAATTAGCGATCACCTCATTGGCATTCATATTGCTCTGAGTACCGCTGCCTGTTTGCCAAACTACCAATGGAAATTCAGCCCAGTTCTCACCCTTTAGCAGCAAATCAGCCGCGTTTTGAATAGCCATGGCTTTTTCTGCGGCCAGCTTTCCTGTTCTTTGATTGGCGATCGATGCCGTCTTCTTGACCAAGACTAAGGCATGCAGCAACTCCGGCGGCATTTTTTCCCCGCCAATTTTAAAATTCTGACGGCTTCGTTCGGTTTGTGCCCCCCACCAAGCCTCTTTCGGCACTTCAATCGGCCCCATTGAATCCTGTTCGATCCGTGTTTCCATCTATTCGACTCCTTCATGTTCGTGTTTTTCAATCTATTTTGTTCAATTATCGCTTATTTAGTGAATAAAAGGTAGAGCTAGCTCAAATAAAAAGGAAATTCATTTTTCCAAAATCAGGAAAAATGTGCTTAGCTTCGTACGCATACGATTCCGCTAAACTCGATGCTTCTATATTAAGTTCAACAAATGAGATTCAGCTCAAGCTTTATATACTGCAAAAAGCTGGACTCGCAGCTAACTCATTTGAAAAATGTGCTTATTTTCGTTTGCATATCATTCAACTATACTTCATGTATTTAGTTTCAGTCTGAATGCTTGGTTGATCTCAAAAAGTAATAAACTGCGAAAAGTTGAACTGACAAAAAAAGTACAAAAGCTGGTTAACTTTTGTACTTCCATCGGTTATTTATCTCTTGTATCGAAAAGGATTGTGACAGGGCCATCATTGACCAGTGCTACATCCATGTCGCCGCCGAATTCGCCAGTTGCAACTGTTAAACCAGCTTGGCGTAATCCTTCGTTAAAATACTCATATAAAGGAATCGCTGTTTCAGGCCGTGCTGCCTTCACAAAGCTTGGTCGATTGCCTTTTTTAGTATCCGCATATAAGGTAAATTGCGAAACACTTAAAACACTACCTCCAACATCTTGCAGGGACTGGTTCATTTTACCCTCTTCATCTTCAAACACACGTAGGAGAGGAATCTTCCGAATCAAATAATCTGCATCTGCTTGGGTATCTTCTTCATGAATACCTAAAAGAATCATAAATCCGCGATCGATTTCACCAATGATTTTTTCATCAATCGTGACACTCGCTTTGCTCACTCGTTGAATAACTGCTCGCATAAAAACCTCCTGAAAACTATTGAAAATTTGTCCCGCTACCCCTGTGAAACGTCTAAATTGAATGGGGCTTACCCTTTCGTCCGCTTCACGCTATAAACATCAGGGACAGTTTTGATCTTATCGACGATCGAGTAGAGATGGTTCAAGTTCTGGATCTTGAAGGTCAAGTTGATGACTGCCAAACGATCTTTGGTTGGTTTCGCTTCGACACTAACAAGTTTTTTGGTCATACCGCTAACGATATTCAATACATCATTCAACAAACCATCACGATTGAACCCATAGATTTCCAAATCAGCATTATAATCTTGAACGGAGTTGGTTGTATCTTCCCACTCCACTTCAATCAAACGTTCTTGGATATCCTTTTGTTTCGTGATATTTGGACAATCTGCACGATGGATCGAGATTCCCCGGCCCTTCGTAATATAGCCGACGATGCTGTCCCCGGGAACCGGATTACAACAATGACTGATCCGAATCAATAGGTTGTCGATCCCCTGAATAACGATCCCGCCTTCATGGCGAACCTTGATTTTTTCAGGTTCCTTCGGGTTGCTGACCATTTCATCAACAGCATCCCGTTGTTTTTGCTTCATTTGTTCACGACGTTCTTTTTCCGTCAGACGATTGGCAAACGTCAATGCACTCATTTCACCAAAACCGATAGCAGCATATAAGTCTTCTTCGCTGTGGAAATTGAACTTGTCTAAGACATCAGAAAGTTTGTCCTTCGTCAGCATTTCCTTCGGCACAAACCCTAGATCATTGATGCATTTAATGACCGCATCATGGCCTTTCGAGACATTTTCTTCGCGATCTTGTGTTTTAAAGAAGCGTTTAATTTTATTTTTCGCCTTGCTGGTTTTTACTAGATTCAACCAATCGCGACTTGGGCCAAATGAATTAGCCGAAGTCATGATCTCGATAATGTCGCCATTCTTCAGCTTATAATCTAGCTGCACCATCTTGCCGTTTACTTTGGCACCAGTGGTTTTATTTCCAATATCAGTATGGATACTATAAGCAAAATCCAGCGGACCTGAACCTTTTGGCAACTCAGTAACGTCGCCTTTTGGTGTAAACACGTAAACCTTATCACTAAAGATGTCGCCTTTGACACTTTCCATAAATTCGGAAGCATCATAGCTTTCATCCTGTAATTCAATGATTTCGCGGAACCAATCAAGTTGTTTATTGTCCTGATTAGCATCTTGTTTTTCAGTTTTACCTTCTTTATAGGCCCAGTGAGCCGCAACCCCGAACTCAGCGATTTGGTGCATCTCATGTGTACGGATCTGAACTTCCACTGGATTGCCGCTTGGTCCGATGATCGTCGTATGCAGAGACTGATACATATTGGTCTTAGGCATCGCGATATAATCCTTGAAACGCCCAGGCATTGGTTTCCATTTCGTATGAATCGCACCCAGCACAGCATAACAATCCTTGATTGAATCCACGATTACGCGAATCGCCAACAAATCATAGATTTCATCAAATTGTTTCTTTTGATCGCGCATCTTGCGATAGATTGAATAAATATGTTTGGGACGTCCATAAATATCGGCCTCGATCCCCAGTTCCTTGGTCGCTTCTTTGATCTCATTAACTGATTCTTCAACAAAGCCTTCCCGTTCATCGCGTTTGCTGCGCATCAGATGAACGATACGATAATATTGTTTTGGATTCAAATAACGCAGCGCCGTATCTTCTAACTCCCACTTGATCCGGCTCATCCCTAAGCGATCAGCCAATGGGGCATAAATTTCTAACGTTTCCCGGGCGATTCGGCGTTGTTTGTCATCACGCAAATATTTCAATGTCCGCATATTATGCAAACGGTCAGCCAACTTAACCATGATGACGCGCAAGTCTTGTGCCATCGCTAACAGCATTTTCCGATGATTTTCCGCTAACTGTTCTTCATGAGACTTATATTTGATCTTCCCTAATTTAGTTACACCGTCGACTAGTGATGCGACGTCTTCACCAAATTCAACTTTTAAATCGTCCAACGTTACTGGCGTATCTTCCACAACATCGTGTAAAAAACCGGTCGCAACAGTATGAGGATCCATATGTAAGTCCGCTAAAATCCCTGCCACTTGAATCGGATGAATGATATACGGCTCTCCTGATTTACGAATCTGGGGCTTATGTGCTTCATAAGCAAAGTCGTAAGCCTTTTGTACAAACGCCACGTGCTCTTTTCCCATGTACGTACTAACCATCCTGATGACGTCAGGACCGGTTAATTCAACTTCTTTTGCCATGTGACGTTCCCCCTTTGTTTATTGGTGCACCAAAAGCTGCTGCTTCGAAAACGAAGTCAAAAGCTCACGAGAAATTGAGAAATGTTTTCAGAAATTCCCGTTTAGTTCTTGAAGCTTCACGCTTTTGTCCCAACCCTTTTTGAAAATGATTGCTCTCATTATACAAACTATAGTAAGCTTTTTCAATCAAATCAATGCAAGAGTTCATAATAAAAGCTTGCCGCACTCAAAAGATAGAACGGAGCCGTTTCTGTTCGCAAAATCCGAGGACCCAACCCGCAGAGTTTCGCTCCTGCTGCTTGAAAAAGCCCGATTTCTTTTGGCGTTAACCCGCCCTCTGGTCCAAAAACGACCAAAAGCTTTTGTCCAGCCTTCAATTGCTGAAAGGATTGGACCAACTGCGCCTGTTCGCCTTGCTTGGCCGATTCTTCATAAGCGATCAAGACCGCATCATAATCAGTAAAACCAGCGATCAATTCTTTCTCTGAGGCAAAATTGACAACGGGCAATGCTTGACGATGCGATTGTTCCGCTGCTTCTTGCGCAATTTTATTCAAACGCTGCTGCTTCTTCTTTTGCTTTTTGGCGTCCCATTTTGCGACGGAGCTTTCACCAGGAAAAGCAATGAAATCATGTGCCCCCAGCTCCGTCCCTTTTTGTACGATCAATTCAAGTTTCTCACCTTTTGGAAAACCGCTGGCGACCGTAATTTCGATCGGTAATTCTCGCTGCAAGCTTTCTTTCTCGAGTTCTTCCAATGTCACCTTCTCATTATCGATCGCAATGATTTTCGCTTTAATCGCTGTTTGATCATTGAAAACTAGAAAAACCTGATCATCCGCGGACATCCGCATCACCCGTGACATATGATGATGCGGTTCACCGCTGATTTCGACCGTTGACTGATATGCTTGATCAACAAAATAGCGCTGCATCTTACTCTTCCTCTGGTTTCTTCAAAATAATCGCGAACCAGTCTTTTTGTTGGAAGATTCGATCTATCTCAAAACCTTGAGTGTACATTTCCTCCAACACCATATCCTTTTTATCCTCAATGATTCCCGAAACGATCAATGTGCCATCGGGTTTCAATAAACGCCATGCATCTTCAATCATCAAAACAATGATATCCGCTAAAATATTGGCGACGATCACATCTGCTTCTTGCTCCACACCAACCAATAAATCATTGGCTGACACATGGATATTTTCAGTATTGGCATTCAAATCAACATTCTCTTGTGCAGAACGAACAGCCACCTCATCCAAATCATAAGCATAAATATCCTTTGCTCCATATAACGAGCTGGCGATACTCAATACACCTGAACCGGTACCAACATCCAAGACTGTTTCGCCGCCGCGCAAAACAGTTTCCAATGCTTGCAAGGTCAAGTTCGTTGTTGGGTGTGTCCCTGTTCCGAAGGCCATGCCAGGATCTAGTGTAATGATCTTCTCATCTTCATGCTGCGCCTCGTATGTTTCCCAGCTAGGAACGATCGTTAAATAGCGCGTCACACGAACAGGGTGATAATATTTTTTCCAGGCTGTTGCCCAGTCGCTTTCTTCTACTTCACTAACTTCCACGATATTTTTACCAATCTTCAATCCGAACTCTGGCAATTTTTCGATCTTCGTTTTGATAAATGGTAAAATCTCCGGCAAGAAAATCGTTTCCGGAAAGTACGCCATTACAATAGCGCCTTCCTTCAAACTTGAAAATGTTTCTTTGTCTAAGAGTTCGCCGTATTGATCCTCTTGATAATTTTCAAAATCCAACGCGTCTTCGATCGCTACACCTGATGCGCCAGCCTCCATTAAAATATTCGAGACAGCTTCAACTGCTTCACTTTCCGTTGTTACCTTGACTTCATTCCATTTCATAGTCTTCGCCCCTCCTAGTTCATAGCCATGCATTCCGTTTTCATTCTTAATTATTCCCATTTGCTTATCAGTATCGCCGAAAAAAACGTAGATACTTTTCGTGCGTATACCGTTTTGCTAACACCTTTCAACTACAAACAGCTAATAACTTGGGTATGGCAGGTAGCTGCTGTCAGTCGGTTTGATCGATGCCTTAAATACAGCGTCGTCCCATTTCATTTCAAAAATTCCTTCTGGACTATCATCCGCCAAGAAATCCAATAGATCGCTTTGCCCTTCATCTAGCACATCTTTCAAATAATCCACAACAGCGGTCAACTCATTTTTCTTCATCCCTTTTTTGCCTTCATAAGGGATCACTGCTAAAAAGTCCTCAGGGCTATAGACAGATTTTTCAGGATCAAATAGTAGAATCCCGTCTTCAAATTCAATAATCTCTTCTTCCGACGCTATGCCATCCACATCATCAATTTCAATCTTCTTTTTATTTTCCCCGTAAATGCGAAAGGCGATTTCAAAACTGTGGTCACGCGTATCCCACTCCAATGCTAACTCATAATCAGGAATTTTTTTGTTTAAGTAACTATCTAAATAAGTAATCATGGTTTCTTTTGCCATTTTTTATTTCCTCCATCCATTGTTTTCTTCTATTAATGCTTTGCGTTGATTTGTTATGTATGGATTCCCCTGAACAACATAACGTAAGGGTCGTTCAGTCCAAATGCCTTTATTAGGAATTCCAATACGCGGCAAGACAGCGATTTTTCGGGGCGTCCGGCGTTTTTCTGGCACTAAATGCAGTGAACTAGAAAAAATCGAGTCTCCATATAAATTACGCGTAATTCCTAAAGCCTCTACAAGTTTTCCTGGGCCATTAGAAATATCCGCATTTTTTCTGCCATGACGATTCAAAACCATTTGATCGATTCCTTCTGCAGGTTCGATGCCGCGGATCATTACACCTTGTGGCGTTCCCTCTGGCTGTGTGATCATATTCAAAATTAAATGTGTATGCATCGTATATAAATAGATTGTTCCCGGCTTTTCGTACATCGCACGTACACGCGGCGTATTACGCATTCCATAACTATGGGCAGCTTCATCATCCGGACCTAAATAGGCTTCACAATCAACAATGTATCCACCTAGTTTTCCTGCGGATGTCTCATGCTCTAGATACATCCCTAATAAATACTGCGCCACATTTTCAGTCGTCTCAGTATTAAAAAAATCGATTAATTGCTTCATTTTTATCACCTTCTACATGATACACAATAATTAGGACGCTTACCACGTCCAGCAATCAAATCTCAGCAAACCTAAATAAGCTTTTCATTCGGATCGATTCTCTAACAAAAAATGTTTATTCATTGATTATCCCTTCTGCTGACTCTCTTATCTTTCTCTCAATCTATAAAGTGTCAGCTCCTTTTCAATAAGGAATTTTCCTAACGTAAAAAGCTAGAAAATGCTATAATAAGAACATATATTCTGATTTTTGATCAAGGAGGTTTCTTATGCAACAGCCTTTAGCTTTTCGCATGCGGCCCCGTAACTTAGATGAAGTCGTTGGGCAGCAGCAGTTAGTTGGACCCGGAAAAATCATTCGACGCATGGTGGATGCCAGAATGCTTTCTTCCATGATTTTATACGGACCGCCAGGCACAGGGAAAACCAGTATCGCCAGTGCCATTGCCGGCTCAACCAATTATGCGTTTCGCATGTTGAACGCGGCCACAGATACCAAAAAAGATTTGCAGATTGTTGCTGAAGAAGCCAAAATGAGTGGAACAGTCATTCTATTACTAGATGAAGTCCATCGTTTAGATAAAACCAAGCAAGATTTTCTTTTGCCGCATTTAGAGAGCGGCAGAATTATCATGATTGGGGCAACGACAGAAAATCCATACATCACTATCAATCCCGCTATTCGCAGCCGAACGCAAATCTTTGAAGTAAAACCGCTAAATGAAGGGGATATCATCACTGCCGTCCAATCGGCTTTGGAAGACAAGGAACGCGGCCTTGGAGAATATTCTGTTGCGTTAGATGAAGAAGCGTTAACTCATTTAGCCCGTGCGACCAATGGTGACTTGAGAAGTGCCTTGAATGGTTTAGAGCTAGCAACAAAATCTACACCCAAAAATGATGAAGGAACCATCCATCTGACGCTTTCGATCATTGAAGAATGCGTACAACGTAAAGCCTTGACCCATGATAAAGATGGCGATGCGCATTACGATGTCATTTCTGCGTTTCAAAAATCAGTTCGCGGCAGTGATGTCAATGCGGCTCTGCATTATTTAGGACGATTAGTCGAAGCAGGTGATTTGCCGATCATCTGTCGCCGTTTAATGATGATGGGGTATGAGGATATCGGTTTGGCTAATCCCGCAGCGGCCGCTCGAACAGTTCAAGCAGTACAAGCGGCAGAAAAATTGGGATTCCCCGAAGCACGGATTCCTTTAGCAGATGCCGTCGTAGATCTTTGTCTTTCGCCTAAATCGAATTCGGCCTACGTAGCCTTAGATGCGGCAATCACAGATATTCGAATGGGAAATGCCGGAGAGGTGCCCGATCATTTACGCGACAGCCACTATAAAGGCGCGAAAGAGCTTAATCGCGGGGTAGGCTATCAATATCCTCACAGTTTCGAAGGCGCTTGGGTCGATCAGCAATACTTGCCTGATAAAATCAAAAATGCTCGTTATTATGAACCAAAATCCACTGGTAAATACGAACAAGCACTCGGGCAGCAATATCAGCGGATCGAAGAGTGGAAAAAGAAAAAATAAGTCCTATAAAAAAGGTTCCAAGTTCAATTTCTGAGCTAGGAACCTTTTTTAGGTCGAAAATCATTCAATTGAGCTTTTCGTTTTATTTGTTAGGAAAATACTTGGAATGAAAATCAACACTAATACAACAACAGATACTAGAAAACCAGCATGATACGCGGATAGTTCGTGAGCAATCGTTGGCTGCGCACCTTGTAAGACAGTGGCCACCACAGTCGCGATCATCGCTGACCCAAAGCTTGAGCCCAGATTTTCAATAATATTGATGCCGACACCCGCATCAGGCAGTTCTTCATCCGCTAATCCAGTGTATGCGTCGCTAGTCAGCGGTAAATTGATTCCACCAAAGCTTGTCCCACGAATAAATAGAATCAAGCCGATCCAAATCATACTCGTCTTATCAGTGACAAACACCAATGGAATGGTTCCTATCAAAGAAATAATCAAGCTGACGATCACGACATATTTCGCACCGAGCTGATCAATCAGCTTCCCGATCAACGGGCGGGTCACCAGCATACCCAATCCTTGCGGAATTAGGGCAATCGCAGCCTCCATCGCAGAAAAATGACGGAAGTTTTGGAAGAACAGCGGCAAAATCAGCATCGGTCCCATAATAGCGATGTTAGCAAAAAACAAAGCAACACTGGATGCCCTAAAGCTTCGATGTGAAAAAATCGTCAGCGGTAAAACAGTCGCATGTTTTTTGCGGTGATCATAAAGAATATAGACGATCAGAAGCGTGACACCCACGCCTGTCCAGAACAATGATTCACTATTCTTGAAGGTCGCATGATCAGCCGCTTTTGTAATGCCGTAAATCAACGCTGCGCTCATGACAGATAAATCGAGAATACCAAAGATATCCAATTTACTTTCTCGATTGAATGGTTCAAAAGCAGGCAGTGTCCGCATCATTAATGGAACAGCGATCAAAACGATAAAAACATTGATGAAGAAAATCCAGCGCCAAGAGGCCGCCTGTACGATAAAACCGCCTAGCACTGGCCCAAGGATCGGACCAAAAATCATCGGTGTACTGACGATGGCCATGACACGACCGATATTCTCAGGCCTCGCAGTCTTAACCAGAAGGGTCGACATCAATGGCGTGATGATCCCCGCAGTAAAACCTTGCAGCAGGCGAAAGACAATAAAACTAGCGACGTTCCAGCTGATACCGGCAAGAACAGAAGTGAATCCAAATAGAATCACCGCCCAAATAAAAACTTTCTTGCCGTCAAAACGATTCATCAACCAGCCAGCGATTGGTACAGCGATGGCTAGTGCCAGAACATAACCAGTGATCGCCCACTGGATCGTCCCCAGTGTCGTATGAAAATTTTTGGTCAATTTATCGATAGCGATATTCACCATCGTAGAATCCAGCATTGGTGCAATGGCGTCGAGGGCAATCGCCCAGGCTGCAGATAAAACTTCTTTAGGTAATTTATTTGATTGAGTCATAAAAAACTCCTTTCTTTTATTGAGGAAATACGTTTTATTCCCAGTTCGAATCAGATATCGCCTATACGCTCCTGCTACGTTGTGAATGAGGCTGATGGTTCTCACTGATCCGAAGTTCTTTTTTGTTTCCCAGGAAACTATACACGCTGTTTGTTTCCGTGTCAACAAAAAAAACTTCAAAAAAAAAGCAGCCGTGATTGACTGCTTAAACTAGTTAAGGGTGATTCCCTGTTTTTTGATTTCTTGATCCAGGTGTTGGTTATACCGTTCAAGAAACTTTAGAAAGGCATCATACTGTTCCTCCGTGACTGGTTCAAAAACAACTTCATCACGATCCTCAAATTCCCGATGAAGCTGCTCATGAATATCGAAAACCTTTTTCCCCTCTGTAGTCAGTTTAAAATAAATTTCTTTCTTGTTATCCGTCTTTTGATAACGTTCGATATACCCTTTTTTCAGCATTTTTTTCGTCAGCTTACTGATCGCGCCACGAGTCATGTACATAGATTCCGCCATTTTCGTAACATTCGGATCTTTGTGTTTGCCGATGAACTCGATACAATGGACCTCTGACACAGCGTAGCCTGCTAACGCCTTCTCCATTTTTACTTTATCCAACCACGCGCGCTTATTAAATACTTCGCTGAACCCTTCCAGAACTTCTTCTCTTTTGTTCATGCGTTTTTCTCCTATTCATCAGTACTGTTTTTTCCTGACATTCTGTTGAGTGCAAAACTATTCTAGGTTAATTTTGTTTCTTTTTCAACAAAAATTATTCCACTTTTGTTGTTAATGTCCAACGAAAAGTCATGGGGTGATCGCCGCATTTCTGTTTTTCTTTCGGAATAGTTAAGAAGACGCCTCTAGTTTCGTCCCAATCATTTAAAGTCGTTGTTAGTGAACCCGTTTGTGTAAACACTATCGCCGCTTCATTCAATGAAGCAATTTCCCCAGCTTCTTGAAAGAAGAGCGTCCCGTCATCTGGTGCTTCAGCTTGCAGCGTTAACTGCCATGACCCTTGTTCTACGCGAGTATCTTCGACCTCAAGCTTGCCAAAAATCTTCGGATAAAAAGTGGCTTTCTTTCCGACAGCTTGCTGACCAAAGTCGATCAATCCCGGAACAGAAAGCAATCTAAGACTTCCGGCCACTGGTTGAAAGTGTGCTCGAACTTGATAAAAATAGTTTTCAGATGGTTGCCATGAGTTTTCAGTCAGCACCCTGCTCTCATTATTACTAGCGATGATTTCGGCATGTTGAAAAGAGAACTCTTCCGTCTCAATAAACCTTAACTCAGGCATTATTTTACTGTCAGCAGGAATGACCAGCATTCCCTCCCTATCATTTGCTATTCCCCAAATAGATAACGGCAATGGCTGATTATCGGGCTTCAAGGGAGAATCGTGAACAATTTTTCCAGTCGGACTCATCACTTGATAGTCAATGATCGTGGAGGCGACAGCTAGCCCCGTATCATTAGTGGAGTCGCCGGTATACGTGTGGCCCAGCTCATCGAATCCGATAAAATTCTCCGGCGTTAATGAACCTTCGTTCCCTGCAAAGGTCATCACAGGATACCCTCTTTGCTGAGCAAAGATTTTTCCTTCGATGGGTTCCAAATTTTCCGGCCTCAGCAAACGCCAAATTAGCTTTTTCGCTGGAATGAATTTTCGTAAAAAAATAGTTTGCGCTCCTGCCGGTGTGTGTAACTCTGCTCCTTCTGCTACGATCAGACTCCCGGTTTTTAATTCCTCTACCCTTAAGTGCGCCGCTTCCGCTAAAAAGAGTTCTCCGTATTTATGATGATTTTGCTCAAAATTTGCGCTAGTCGCGCTGCTGCCATTGAGGATTGATTGCGCAAGTACTTCATTTGCGATCACTAGTTTTGTAAAATTGCTGATATTTCCAATTTGAGTTGTTTCTTGCTCCGTTCCTACAGCTATCATAATCTGAACAGGACTGGTTTCAATCAAGCGATTACTAAATGTTGTCAGATCACTGCCAATGACCGTTCTGACTGATTGAGCCGCTAAAATATTGACAGCCAGTTCATGCGTCAGAAGACCTGCATAATTATTTTTGATCATGCCTTGAATCAAAGAAAAACTCCCGTTTGGAGCGTTGATTTTCAGATCAAGTGCCGGTGTATAGAGCGTCATTGGATTTTCTGCTCCATCTCCAAATACTTCGATTTCCGAAAAGGACGTTTCAGTTACTAGTTCTAAGATGAGTTGTTTCTCCGTACCGCCGAGAAGATTTGTTGTTTCTGCATTTCTTGGTCGTCCAGCTGACACACCGAGCCCTTCCGCTAAATCCATCGTTCCTGCAATTTTTAGCGAAACATTGCCGCTGACCATACCGCTTTTTGCGATGCCGCCCATGATTTGAGTAGCGTCATTACTTTTTCTAAATTTCCCGCCGGTTATAACAGTCTCAGCATCACCATCAATCATGTGATTTGATCGCAGGCCATATGAAGCTGCCAGCAGACCCAAAAACTCTCCGTCAGAGATTTTCCCATGGACATTTCCGATCAGCCGCCGATCCTGGTTGCTCCCTGCCACGGCGTAGCTCTCAACTTTTCCGCCAGTCATTTCAAGCACACTGTTTCCATATATACGATAACAACCGCCGCCCGCCCCACAAACTCCGCTAGCTTGACCAGCTTCAAAGCGAAGCAGACAATCCCCTTCGATTACTCCGCTGAAGCTGCCGCCAAAAGCATAGCTCAAAAGCGCCTGCCTAACGATCAGCTTTGTACTTCCTTTGACATAAAGTGCATTCTCCCATGGGTTTCGATTATCACCGCCGCCTGCAGCTCCGCTGAAACCATGTGTTGAACCAATATTTTCTTTATTTGTTAAATAATTAGGATCTATTCCTTCCTTTTGCGCATAGTCTCCCCACTGCTTGCTATAAACAAGACTGTCTTCTCCTAAAACCAGTTGAACTTCTCCATTAATTACCCCTGCATAACCAGCTCCGCAAACAGTGTAATCATTTCCTTTGCCACGGCTGACACAGCCGCCCATCAAACGAGTCGTCACGTTTCCTTCAACAAAAAAAGCTGTTTGACTTTTTGCCATGGAAAACCGTTCTGTCGAATTCAGCTGATCATAAGCAAGCTCCTCAGCTGTTCTTTTTTGCGGATCTGCCAGATCAATATCAGGCATTAGGCTCGGTGAATTGGTTAAACTTCTTTTCTCCACGTCCATGCCGCCTGCTCCATCGATTCGTTTAAAGGACCCCTGAGACGCTTTTCCAGCGAAAATTTTATTTTCAATTCCGCCATAAATCGTCCCGCTGTATTGATTGCCTCCCACAAAGCTTCGTTCACCGCTTTGAAAGTGACGCGTATCAATATTCGTCGTAATCGCCGTCTCTTCTCCATAAATCTCACCAGCTTGCGAACCGCCAATTAAAATTCCCTCTTCAGAAAAATTTCCAGCGCCGTTAAGCAAAGTGTTGATTGCTCCTGTTTTGCCAAAAGCTATCCCGCCAACGAAATTTCCCAAAGTAAAATTTGACGAGCCAGAAGTTAATTGATTGGTGATTTTCCCACTCACTTCGACTGGATCAGCAGCTGTACCAAAACCACCTCCATAATAATTATTCAACGTACCTTTAAGATTTTGAATTTTTGTTGTGATATTTCCTGAAATTTTTCCTTTCAGAGAACCTCCGCATAATTGTGTGATATCACCTTCTAAATCCAAAATTTGAGTTGTCGGGCTTCCCTTCAGCGTCCCCGCTTCATTTCCGCCATATATTTCCCAAGTGCCGCCTCTGACCTGCTGAAATATAATAGCGGGATCACCTGTCAAATCACGATTACTGCCGCCAAATAATTGAGTCTGCTGGATATGATGGATGTTTTCAAAGAAAAGCTGATGTCCATTCCCATAAATTTTTACTCCTTGTAAACTTAATGAGTCAAAGTGACAATCCTGACCAAAAAAGCAAATGGCAGGTAAATACAGTTTAGCTTCCATACCTAACCCTTTGAAATTCAATTTGGCTGAAATATTCGCGAAGCTAATGGTCTCACGCGTAGGTTCATGCAGCGTTTCGTTGTCACCAACTGTAGTCTGCCTTAGATCAAGAGTTCCTTCCAATTGAATCGTATACTGCGTGTCCGTACCAAACTGATAAAGATCAAAAAGGAGTTGTTTGAACCCCTCCGCATTGGGTGAATAGTTTCCCTGCTGAGTCACCGGCGGAATGAGTTCCAAACTTTCCGCTTCTGCGTGCGCTGCAAAAGAACCCGATAAAAAAATGAAAAAAAACATAAGAAAATAAGCGGTTAGCGTAAAATAATTGTTGGAAAATAAAAAAGAGATTTCTCCACATGTGTTAAAATCAAGGTGTTCAAAACCTTAAAACATCAACATGGAGGAATCTCTTATGAATATTGTACAACAAGC
>Ga0153985_1000209_pt1 | contig 17657 bp, 12 predicted proteins | sample TSGA069MetaG_FD_104715 | JGI IMG/M metagenome (GOLD analysis project Ga0153985, IMG submission 104715) | Attine ant fungus gardens microbial communities from Georgia, USA - TSGA069 MetaG | ecosystem: Host-associated > Fungi > Mycelium > Unclassified | place: USA: Georgia, Alexander Wildlife...
TAATTACCCATAGATAGTCATCTGTCCTTTTCTTAGAACAAAGGACAGCCTCCATAAGGTTAAGTTATCACTATTTACAGCACAAAGGCACTACCATATATAGAACAATAGGTAGTAGCATGTAATGATCTGTCCTTGTACACAGACCATCACAATTCTGGATTTAAGAACTCATAGTCTAAGGATTAGACTTCAGACTTAACAACATCTTTTGTCATTGTCTAAACCTTGCTTTTGAACTCTTTTGAAGAATACTCTCTCAAATCACAAATCAAGTAAGTGACTATTTATAATAAACTCGATCTAGAGAGGAATAGCAGATACAACTTAGATAGGCTTCAGAGAGAACAGCAGACTGGGAAAGCTTGGCTAGATGCACACTTGGATTGTATCACACCTGTAAGGTTTGGTGTTGGAGGTGCAGACAAGAGAGCAACTGAGTGTGGAGAGTCCATGAGTGATTAACTAACTGTATTTTTCAGAGGAGCTTTTGTCACAGTATGTAAAGGTTGGCATCTTAGAGAGGCTATGTGACAATAATCTAGGGAGATCTTACCTTCATTTCATAACAACCAACCTATATTTTACTAGAGCTGCATATAATTTCTATTTTCTAATTATTTATAACCTTTATCTTTGATTATCTCTCCTCTATCAATAGAGAGTGCTACATCAGTCATGACAACCTGAAAGGTTGCCTGATCGCTACATCATTTCTCTCTCCATTTACTCTTATGTCTATTTAGATACCTCTCACCTGTGGAAGTACTCATTTTCTATATCTTAAAATCCCTTTACTATGTAAGACCACCTCATTCGTACATCTTGCAGTGATATCTGAGGTAGGTACAACTAAACCTTGGTTCTGCCAACTCATACTTATTTGTATGTAGTTTACATTGACTTACTATAGGTTATGAGCCTAGCACTCTAAGATTTTTAACCAATAAACATCTAGACCACATACATTACCAACTTAACATGTCTTCTACTAGAGGAAGCTCATCACCCATCTTCTTAGACAATAAGAAATTCAATGGGACAAACTAGATAACCTAAAGAGAGGACCTTACTATCACTATGCGAATGAGAGGAGCCTATGGTTATCTAATTGGCACGATCAAACAACCTGTTTCCATTACCACAACTTTCACCACATTTACTATTACTGACACCAAATCCACTTTACCTCAAACTGCAACATCTGCCCCTGTAGCAACTATATCAGCCCTGAATAAAATTAAAACTAAATAGCAATCACTTACCCCATTGGAAGAAGAATGGGACTCTCGTGATAATTGGGTTAGAGGACTTCTGTTATACAATACGAAAAACCCATAGGCCTTGGAATAAAGACTAGGGGAACTGCAGCAGATGTATGGACATCTTAGTCAAAAAATATGAGGTAGCCACCAAAATGACTAGGTTAGCTGCTAAATAGGATCTGAAAAACTCCAAGTATTCTGATGGTGAAAACTTTCCTACCTTTATCACTGTCATGAGAAACAAATGGACTAAAGCCAACTCACTGGAATTATTGATTGACAATGATGACTTCAAATCTATCTTGTTAACTTTACTACTCTCCTCATAGACACCTATTGTTGCTATTTGTCTCAAAGATGGTACTTCAACTGAAACCATCTCCTTACTCAAAACATAGTTGCTCCATGTTAGGACATAGTCACTTAGAGGCAGCTAACCCTAATGCTAGGTAAGAGTTCCGGAAGCAAAGATGATATTTGAGTGAAGCTAAATTTAACTACACAAGCAGTCTTATATACTAAAACCAATGGTCTGTGTGCCATAGTCACATGAGCACTAACTATTAATACCACTGTTCTATTTATAGATCAACAAGCACATCAAGGCGGACTTAAGAGAGAAGGCAAGGAGAGTATAGAAGAGCATCTTACGAATTCTTAGAATAGTCTCTTAGGTGGGAGCCTTACTCATGATCTAGGCTGTTTCCTAGGATATTCCCTTACACTCCACTTCAGTCAGAATAAATCCTCCAACCTGGTCACTGCACTTCAAGTCTCCAGACTTCCTCAAAGGAATCAAGATCAACTCCTGTGTGTAAACCCCAACTGCAACTGCTGAGGCCATACAATCAAAACATGCTACTGGCCAGATGGTGGAAAGGAGGGGCAATTCCCTCCTGGATTTGGAAAACGTGGTGGTACCAGAAGAACTGTATTAAATACTCATAGGGGAGGTTTTTGTCCACAAGTATTATCTGCAAATATAGTGACTGCCCCTATTGATAATGAAGAACCAGTCTTTGCATGTGTAACCTCTATTGGCCATAATCATAAGGTACTGACCTCCCTACCCCCTCATACCACTCATCTTTCTAACAACACTCTGATTCCTAGTGACAATAATACAACAGATCGTGCACATGGATTGTCAGGAGTGTATGTAGGGAGGAGGTAGACTAGAGAAGACATTATCATCTAGCATACAGATACAGACTATCCATTAGACAAACTTACCTTAATTAACTCAGGTGCCAGTAACCACTGTTTTGTGGATAAGTCTTTCTTCACAACATATAAGACACTGAAACAACCATCAGTTGGATTATCGGCCAACAAAGGAGCAACATTTTCTATTATAGAAAAGGGGAACATTGAAATAATAACTGATATAAAAAGTATAAGAAGGAAAGTGAAATTTGAAAACATGTTACACACCCCAGAGATGAGATCCAACCTGATTTTTCTTTTGAGACTTGAAGATAAGAGAGCACATTTTGAGATTGGCAGGGGTAAAGTCCTAGTTAAATCATCAGAAGAAAAAGACATCATGACAGGAGCATGTTTTGGCCAGTTATATGCAGTCAGTGTACATAATCCCAACGCGACTGTATTTGTAGTACATTTGAAGCACAAAGCAGTCAACTTTGATACCTAGCATCGATGTCTTGTGCATGCTAATGCAGATACTATCCAGATGATGTTTTCAAAGGGGCTCATTGATAGGTTGAACATTCAGGGAAATCTTGAGATTAGTAGCCTATGCAAGGACTATATCTTTGACAAACATACAGTCCATCCTTACAATGACAACGGCGTCAGAGAGAGGGACTTACTCGAAAGAATACACATAGATATATGGGGTCCAGCTCCAGTGCAGTCATCAGAAGGAGCATTATACTTTATGCTGATCATGGATAGATATTCTTCATATTGTCAAGTTACGTTCCCAAGCTCAAAGTCTGCAGAGGCTACTCTGAAAGTATTCAGAAATTACCATGTAGAGACCAAATACCACACAGGGAGAAAACTGCAAAACATGCATCTAGACATAAGGAAAGAATGGTTAAACAGTGTATGAGAAATGTATGCAAAGGCACATGGAATCAAACTCAATTTTACAACACCATATGCACACCAACAAAATGGTGTGGCAGAAAAAAGCATATATCTTCTTCTCAATGGAGCATGATCAGTTCTGGCAGAATCAGATCTACCAATCAAATATTGGGCAGATGCAGTAAACACAGTAACTGATGTTCAAAATTTCATTCTGTTGATGGGGATCAAAGGGGATTGATCACAGACAAAGATGAAAACAAATGAGAATTTAAAAAGTCTCTGAGATGTCTCACAATTGTGCGCTAACAAGTAGGCACTGGGGAGATGATCAAATATAAAAAGAAAGCTTAAAGATAATGGGGGATAGGAGAGGAGACTTGAATAGCCGAAAGAAATAATAATAAAGTATTTATGAATCCACTTGAGGTAGGTCTCACCATAATAGGATCTCTAAGACATGCTGTTACACTGCAAATGAATTTTCCACAGAAGATAATATTTGATATGCTTTATACTAATGAATTCTTAATTAGAGTTTACTCTAGAACCCTTTCTATATCCTCAGAACATACTACCATATAATAAAGACATTGAGCAAGGGAGAACCAAACCAGAGCTCATGTTGATACCTTGGGAAGCAAGCAGGATGAGCTGGCATCAGGTTTAGGAAGAAAGTCATAGAAAAACTACGCTCTAGATCCATTATGGAATGGAACCAACTTAGAGATATGGTGAACTGGGACTCTAGAACCAGTAGTGTTTGGATGACAGACTTAGATAAATAGACTCTGGTTGCAATTAAGTATTGATGGCATTAGATCAATTATATTTAGATAAATGAGCCCTAGGACGTAACTCAGAGATACTAGACATTGAGTGGGGTTTACTAACTACTTAATAGGTAACCAAGAAGGGTCTTCTTACAAAGCAATATCAAAGGGAGTGATGGGAGATCAAGAAGAATATTCTAGAGAGAAGTGACAATGAAGATGCATTATCTTTGATGAAAAAGATTTGATGAGGAGAACGCATTACTATAAGGATACGTTATCACTGGGAATTGGGGTGGACTTAGCATGAGAAGAGCTTGAAGGAACATCAAAAGTAGTAATAGTTTCCTTTTTATATTTTATTTCTTGAGTTTTAGGGCTTTGTAATCATTTTAATATAGTATCTAGTGTGCAGTTGGAAGGGAAGAGAAACCTCTTGACTCCTACCTCCATCTACACTGCCTCTGGAATTGTAAATGTGAATCTATTAAGAGTAAGAAGACTAGGACTAGTAGGGTATCTTGAGAAGAACACAGAATATACCCAGAACTCGATCTAGGGAGAAGATGCAGATGCAACTTGGACAGGCTTTGGAGAGGACAGCAGGCTGAGAAAGCTTGGCTAGGTGCACACTTGGATTGCATCACACCCGTAAGGTTCAGTGTTGGGGGTGCAGACAAGGGGACAGCTGAGTGTGGAGGGTCCATGAGTGATCAACTAACTGTATTTTCCAGAGGAGCTTTTATCACAGTATGTAAAGGTTGACACCTTAGAGAGGCTATGCGACAACGATCTAGAGAGATCTTACAATCCTTTCACAACCACCAATGTATATTTTATTAGAACTGCATATAATCCTTATTTTCTAATTGTTTATAAACTGTCACAAACTTCATTCGGCCATATCTCCATCAATTCTTCAACAATTCTCATGGTCTCAACGGCTACGGAAAGCCCTTGAAAAGACCTTTTGATCAATACCAGTCATGTCTCGAGGCAATCAATAATGGCCGAGATATTAGGCAGATCAACTGGTAACCACCATGGTACCATTTATTAAATCGCCAATATCTCGGAAACCACCATGATCTAAGCTTTGCTTTTAGGCATCAGAGAAGCTCTTTTCATACTGCTCAGAATAAGCCTAAAACGGCGCCAAGGCAATTAATATTAGTGGAGATATGAAGGCCTCAATGTTTGCACATGGACTTCATTAATTACCTATAGATAGTCATCTGTCCTTTTTTTAGAACAAAGGACAGCCTCCATATGATTAAGTTATCACTATTTTAAGTACAAAGGTACTATCATATGTAGAACAATAGGTAGTAGCATGTGATAATCTGTCCTAGTGCACAGACCATCACTTTTCTGTATATAAGGATTCATAGTCTGAGGATTAGACCTCAGACTTAATAACATCTCTTGTCGCTTGTCTAACTCTGCCCATAAGCACTTTTGAATCTATATTTCAACCAATCACAAAACAAGTAAGTGACCTTTTGTGATATAAACCTTCATCTTTGATTATCTCCCCTCAGACCTTTAGCACGCAATTGGGAGCTGGCACAGTATAGTTTTGTTTGTCCCAGTGTGCAATTCCCTTTTGCACCCTTTTAATGTGTTTGTCTCGCACCATGACACTACTGCCCTTACCTAGTTTAACAGTCTGGCTTGCCGTCGATACAGCAAAACTACCTAGAACTCCTGTGCTGTCATGTAGGCTCTTCTTCGGCTGACCATACAACTGGAAGCCAACTCCAATGACACGTAGTGAGTTATTAACTCCTAGTGCAAGCAAATGCCCAAGTCCGTTGGGGCTCAAATTTCCGTTAAGGGAAAGGTTTGGTGGGTTTTAGAAAGTAAAAGAGAACACTTAAAAACTTAGAAATTTAGTCACTCAAGAATAGCCGTTAAGCTCTAGAGCAACAGAGAGGGATGATGATGGGGGTATGATGCTTGATCGCAATAATGAGACAGCGCCCCTTCTGAATACTGGCTAACTGCTTCCCACTCTTCTAGTCCTACTCCAGTAACCTTCCCTCATACGATGCTCAAGCCTCTTGCCAGGCCATAGATAGAGACGGCAATCTCAAGTCGTCTTGTTCTCAAGTATGTTACCTTCATCTAGCCTTTCTGCTGCCTCTCTCCTTAGCTTCCCTGTTCTTTTCTTTATCTCTTCTATGTCTTCTCACTCCTCCGGATTCCAATTTCCTTCCACTGCTGTTGTGATGTGACTCTGTGGTAGCTCAACTATCTTGATCTTGCTATAATTAGCCATTAGTAATGATGGCTTGGATCTGATTATAACTCTTCTATAAATAACGCTGCTGGCTACTGAGGTATGATGTCGCTCAGGTCATGTTAACCCGTCTAAGTTCGCTTTTGTCCTCGAGAACACTTCTAGAAGGGAAATCTGTTGGAAATCCAATACAAGGTGCCTGGGCAAGCATCTATGAGATGTATGTAGTGGTGGTCACACCCACTACTCTGCTACTCAAGCTAGGTGCTCGAGCCCATGACTGGGCATCTAGAGAACATCTCTAGAGAGACCAAGCTCTTCTCTCAAGCTGGTTATTCTGGTTATTTGGGTGCAAATTGTCACTTATTTTGCCTAAATGTTTGTACAGCGTGATACTGTCAATGAGGCACCCAGGATCAATACCAGCTGAGCTTTGGTATAGCTGTAGGCAGGATATCTCTTACCTCTGGACTTTTGGTACAATAGCTTATACACATATTCCCCTGGACTTAGGATTATCTAAACTGAGCCCAAGATCGACACAAGTTACCTTAATTGGCTATTTTGGACATGGAAGTTACAAATTGCTTAATAGGATGACTGGAGCTATTTTCAGATCTAGAGATGTAATATTCAAAGAAGGAATGACTCACTTGGCCAAACAACACCCACAGTATTTTCGGAAAAAGACAATCCCTTTTGTAAGGGTGACTAGGGCACAAGACTCCAGAAGAATCCTCAGTTAATATTACAGTTTGTAGTTATGATACAACTCACCTCCAGGAGAATCCTCAAAGATTAGGATGAGGCTCCTGAAGGGATCTTCTATATTATATATTAAGTTTACATTCCTTGTGTCAGGGTCAGTGTGATCAGAGCTATACTAGTGTGTTTAAGTATTACTTTAGTAATACTTGAACAGGCTTAGATCGCTCCAGAGCATTGTTATGCAGTTCTGGGGTAGAAATAGAGCTATCCCCTTATACCTTCCTATTGAAGCCAGATCAAATGTCAAAGAACACAACCAAATCTTTGTCCAAACATATAGAAAATCAACCTCTCTAACTGGAAATAGCCCCAAGACCAATGATAATACAAGATTTACACTATGATAATGTCCCATTATCAGGAGAGAAACTGACTCAAGCACAAATATAAGGCAAAGTGCCAAACATGGATGAAGAACTGCCTATTGCAATTCAAAGGAGAAAACAAGATCCAAAACCATCTAATCAGTTGAAAGAATCTCTTGAATACCTAAGTTGACCAGTTTCTAATACTGCTAATACTAATTTGGATACATGAACTCCAAAGACATACAAAGATGCTATAAAGAGGCCCAATTTGTGGTGGGAGCCAATAGAACATGAGTTAGAAATGTTGAAGGAGAAAGAAGTGTTTGAAGTGGTACCAAGACCCTAAGGGAAGAATGTAATTGGGTTGAAGTTGGTATATGCAGTAAAGTGGAAGGAAGATGGAGTGGTAGAAAGGAGAAAGGCAAGAACAGTGGTGAAGAGCTTTACACAGGTGATTGGTGAAGACTATAATGAGACTTATGCTTCAGTAGTACATCTGGAGTCTGTTTGCTTGGTATGTGCAATAGCAGCCTCCCAAGGCTTAAGATTATGGCAAGTCAATTTTGTTTCAGCCTTTCTCAACAGTGACAATGCCTATGAGATGTATATGGAGCAACCAAAAGGATTTGAGGAAGGAAGAGCTGACTTCATATGGAAACTGCACAAAACGCTTTATAGGACTATGCAAGGTGTCCATGACTGGGCAGAGAACCTCAATAAAATGTTTGAAGGGCATGGCTACTATAGGTTATCTGTAAGGGGACAGCTCTATTTTTACCCTGGAACTACATAATAATGCTCTGGAGCAACCTAAGCCTATTCAAGTATTACTAAAGTAATACTTAAACACACTAGTATAGCTCTGATCACACTGATCCTGACACAAGGAATGTAAACCTAGTATATAATGTAGAATATCCCTTTAGGAGCCTCATCCTAATCTCTGAGGATTCTCCTGGAGGTGAGTTGTATCATAACTACAAACTGTAATATTAACTGAGGATTCTTCTGGAGTCTGGTGCCCTAGTTGCCCTTACATCATCTGCTGATCCCCAAATCTGTTCAAAAGTTATAGATGATGAACTCACCATAACGTCGACTTGGACAAATGATATCTTAGGTGCCTCATTTACTTTAGAAGGAGAGTTATCAGTGAAAGCACAACTTAGTAGCAGCTATGAGATCAAGGACCTCAGGGAAGCAAAACTAATATTAGGGATATGAATCACTAGGAATAATTCAGGAGATATCACATTGTCCCAACAAGCATACTGCAAATGAATGATTGAGTGCTTCAACATGAGAAGGTGCACACTTGCATCTACTCTACTTCCTCCTGGGCTTATTCTTGAAAATGACGATTGCCCAACAAATGCCCAAAACATAGATGAAATGAAGAACATACCATATCATAAGGCACTTAGCTTGTTTATGTGGCTCCAAGTAGCCACTAGACCAGACCTATCATTCACAGTTAACATCTTATCTAGGTTTGCTCATAACCCTGGGTATCAGACTAGCTAACTGCAAAGCCGGAATTAAGCCAACTGCTCCTTTATCAGCGTTTGACAAGGAAAACTCAATAGAGTTCTTGTTAGATTCTCTATATTACTTGTATAACTACTACATGTGCACTTCTTTCCCACACCTATCATATGACATCATGTGATGTGACACTGTGACTTTGTGACACTTGTGATGTGACACTTTCCCATACTTCTTTCTGTGTAGTAAGTCCAAGATAAAAGAAAAGAAATATAAATAATAACTTAGCCATTTTGCTAAGTCATAACACTAGGAAGCCTCACTGGAATGTACTCAAGCATACACTAGCTTACATTAAAGCTATAACTCACTATGAGGTCATATTTAAAGCAGGAGGTAACCTAGACCCCATTGGCTATGTTAATTCTGATTTTGTGGGCTATAAAGAGTCAAGGTGATCAACAGAAGGCAATATCTTCATTGTTATAAGAAGACTAGTCTCTTGGGAGAGTAAATGCCAGAAAACAGTGGCACTATCAACAGTTGAGGTAGAATATATGGCTTTTACTAGAGCTATGTCCCAAGCTATATAGCTGAGTAAATTCTTTGATGAAGTAGGCCTTCAAATCAACAGACCAATACTCATCTATGGCGACAATGCAGGATCAATTGCAAATACCATTAATGACAAGAATCATCACAGAACCAAGCACATAGATGTCAAGTACCATTTCATTAAAGAGCACACTAAATTGGGACAAGTAAAATTCAAGTACACACCATCTACTGAAAATATTGCTAACCTTTTCACAAAACTCTTACCATGAGACACAGTATGAAAACTCATAGCCCGACTTAACCTGACCCATAATGCACCACTCCAGGGGGAGTATTGATAGGGAGTGCCACATCAGTCATAACAACCTGAAAGGTTGCCTGATCGCTACATCATTTCTCTCTTCATTTACTCTTATGCCTATTTAGATACCTCTCACCTGTGGAAGTACTCATTTTCTATATAAGACCACCTCATTCGTACACCTTGCAGTGATATCTGAGATGGGTACAACTAAACCTTGGTCCTGCCAACTCATACTTATTTGTATGTAGTTTACATTGACTTACTATAGGTAAATGAATAGAATTCGTCTATCTTGCAGTGACGTCTGAGTTTACATTGACTTACTATACCCTCAAACCTTTAGCATGCAATTGGGAACTGGTACTGCATCTTATTGTTTGTCCCAGTATGCAATTCCCTTTTGCACCCTTTCAGCATGACAGCATTAGCTGTCTTCTCTTACATCCTCCTCAAAGCAGAATATGTGAAACTTGATCTTTGTAGTATTAAAATTGTTCAATATCTAAAGCCAAGCTTACTTATGATAATCTCTTCATTTCATATCAACAGTTCATTTTGCTGTATTTATCATACAAAAGCATTGTCAACCTCAAACTTTACTTCTTGTTGAAATGTATTTTGCAATTGAAGTTGCAAGGACAGCAGTCTATAAAATTTCTAAGAGATCACATAACTAAATCTTCTCTACTTCATTAACCTGTACTATATATTCTTTTGGATCCATGCAAATTACTCTTTTAATTCTTTCTTCTGACCATCCTTCAACATCCACCTCGAAATTACAGTCATATATCTCAGGGTATTTGAATCAACTATTTCCTTCTAACCAAATTCTAATTCCAGAGTCTATCTTCCCAGATTCAATGGCCAGCACTAATTTCACTATAACCTCTAATCCACCCATACCATTTGTCACAATGGTGACACCATGATGTGCACTGTGTGTGTGCATGGCTTAGCCACCCTGGAATCTTCCAAATTATTTAATAATCCCATTTATTGTAATTTACCTTAGTTTCGTTCTCCCTTGGGAAAACTCCACTCTGCTTGTTACTCTTACTTCTTTCTCTTAAATATAATCCTACTGAAATCCAAAAGGGGCAAGTGTAGAGGTGGGCACAACTTGTCATTGAGATCAAGCCCCCCTAAAGCAAATTTCTCTCCTAGAGTCATTCCTGACACCATTTGAGATAAATGCTTATAAGCATATGAATGTTGGGGTGGGTCATCAGCAGTGAGCTGGCCAAAAAGATGAATGGATAAAAAGGAAAATGATGATTGGGATCTGATAGAATATCATATCCCATATCTCTAATTACCCCAGCTAGCAAAGATGCGAATTGAGAAGGCAGAGGATTGAGTACAGCTGCAGACCGAGTCAACATGATGTACTTTGCACTTAGATTAATAAACAAACTTAGCTTTTTCGATTTTGGGACTAGTGGATGACTTCTACAAAGAGCCTATCAGGCTAACTAGTGGAAAAACCAGTGGAGATAGACATGCAAATGTGTTGACCATTTGAGTGGGTAGCATTTTTTGAGTCACACATTGTCCAGAGCTTTGCTGTGGTGTCAAGGATAGAGCAGACAAAGGACAGAGGAGTAGAGTAAATAGAAGTATACTCCAGAATAATGTACTGCACTACTTTGGAGGATAAATAGTACTTAGCAATAATGGAGAAATCAAAATGATGGCTCTAGCAGACAGAATAAGATGTCAGAGCAGAGTATGACTTTGATGAATGACCTTGGCTTCGACTTATGTGTTGTGTCCCAGTCTCCAGTCCTGAGGTTGGTCGCTTATTTCAGAGTGGAGGGAAGTTGTCAGAATAGAGGTCCTAAGGAAGTAGAATAGAAACCAGAGTGAACAAGGATAGGATTAGGACCAGATGACATTAATTTACAAACTGAGGAAATACACTGTAACTACTCAGTACTTATAGGAAGTCTGGAATAGGAGAGGAGTAGTCTACTATGCTACCCTACTATTTATAATTTCAGGAGAATTATTAGGAGAAATAAATTATGTAATTGTCATTGGGTAACAATGAAAGAGACCACACGACTGCAAAGTGACCACATCTGAATTCATCCAGAATAACAACCAAGATAACTGGAAGACATTGATGTCTCGAATTTCATATCTAAGTCCCATGAATCAGAGTTAGGATCAGCATAGGAGAACAGCTGTGTCATGCATTCCCTCTCCGCGTCTTGGTTTGCTTGTTGCGGAATACAAACGCTGAATCCAAAAAAAAAAAGCCATGTCACGCCTCTCTTGTCTAATTGTCCAACATGATTTGATCTGCCTAGGCTACCACACTGCTTGAATCTAACTGAACTGAACCCAATCAGCTCAAGAGTGTTTCATAACTCGGAACTGTTGAGTTACACTTCAGATAAGCCCAATCGGTGCATCGAGTGCACATGCATACACAATACTATACTCTCCTTCAACAATATGACATTGACCAATTCATAACGAATATTAGGCAATCACCGGGTCATCTCGCTAACAAGGTCACTAAATATCTTTTTATCTTCCATGAGAAGAGCTTTATAGGCACTCTGAAAAGGTGTAGATGTTCTGAGTGAATGGCCAAATGGCAGACCAAGTGACAGATCTCAGATATATTAGGATAAGTGGAGGAGAGCTTGGGCATAATTTCTCGTAGAATATTTTGTAATTCCATGTCTGGACAAATTCATTCATGAGGACTAGACACATCAAGATGACTTACCTATTCTATGAGAATCACAATCAACCCAGCATTGAGCCACACTGTCCAATATCATAAACTTCTATCCTTCCATACAACAGGATGCTCTGCCCAATAATCATCTAAGATGGTCATTGGTGGAATGACGGACAAGAGTAATGATTGAGTCAGTGGAATTACACAAAATGACACAGCTGCTTATGGAAATATTCTTGACAACCCAAGCAAGAACACTCCAAATTCCAGGATAATTCTTCCATACTTGCTCCTCATAATAATCTTGCACAGCATTAGGTCTACCTGCAGGGCATGCAAGCTTCTTTCTAGTTTTGATGTTGAGGTGCAGATGTGGATTGGAGGAAAAAACTGTTCGGAGATTTTTGGATAGGATCTGACATAGCAAGGCAGTAGTAGGCTGGCTGATTTGAGGAAGTGAGAATCTCTAGTTGAAGTAAGAGTTATCAAGAGCTATTACAAGTCACATGCAGAAATGATACCGAAAGCGAGATGTTGCATCGCAGGTGTCGACCAAGGTGCGAGGTCCAACCTATCACTGTCAGATTCAATGGCGTATGGAATCACGTAGAAAACAAGATCTGTGAGCGATGTATCGTTAAGGAGTTCTCTTCAGCCCGCATTTGATATATTCAGCACATCTAACTCGTTGTAGACATTTTTCTAAGCTGCGAGAGATATGAGTACCTCCTGGTCATCGCATAGCCTCTGGAACTGGCCATACTCTGAGGGAATCTTCAAGAGCAGGAAAAACTTATCCGATTCAATCATCAAGTGAATTTGATAGTAGAAATCCAGGTATACATCAAACAAAACAATTAAGCAAACCCAAACACGTGAGCATCTGGTTGTCAGGCTCGTCCACTCTTTGATTCTAAATCTTGTTAACAAGTCCTAAGTCTGGGCTTAGGGGATTTGAAATGAAGCTAAAAAATCACACAAGATGCTCCTTGAACTTGAACCACCAATTGGTTTAGCACAGTTTTGTGTGGGGAGATATGTAGTATCACACAGAGATTCGCTTCCCTTCATCTAATTGTTAAACCTAACCTATCTACTACCAAACTTTGCCCACACCTTACTCCTTTCCCCTGTAGACATTGCGCCTTGTTAAGGCCCTCTGTGTCTCAGCACTAGTCTGCTTGTTGCAGAATAAAGATGCTGAGAAGAAATAGAAAATATTCAGTGTTTACCTCGGTAGATGGTCTCGCACAGAAAAAATGTGATTGTCCATTGAAAATTGGTACAAACACCTATATTTCAACTGCATACATAATTTGACAAGACCTCTGCCAAGTCACTCTACGTTGTCAATGACATCCAATTACTTAGTTCTTTGTCTGGCTCCAGATCAAGTAACCAATTATATTGTTTTGTACAATGTGCCTTTTTTTTTATTTTTAAAAAATCAATGATTTATTACATGGGGCACGTAGGCAGGCCGTGGCAAGTACAGAGTACCTACTTAAATAAGAAAAGAAACAGAAATACAGACGCAGGAAGGAGAAATGTAGAAATATAATAGAGAAGAGACAAGGTGGTAAAGGCTGCACTTTTACTCTGAAGAGTCGTGCTGTGATGGGACCTTAGCCATTATCAAAGCTGAATGCACCAGGGTTGTCTGTGAAAAAGTGGATGAAACTGTTAATGATGATGTTGCATGGTCAAGTGGAGGGATTGTGTCTGTCGCATTCCATGACAATGTGTTCATGAGTTTGGATCTCAGCTTTGCCACATGGGCAGCTGGTGGGGAGGTGAGGGAAGAATCTCTGTCTGTATTCTCTGATAGGGACATGTCTGGTAGTCATGCAAGTGAAGTAGGCACATAGTGAGTTGGTGAATCCTATGACAGGGAGCCATAAGCTGCCTTTTGTATATGTAGGTTTGATGACCCTCTGCTTTTCGTCTTTGAAGTTGAGGAAATAGTGGCCTTTCTTGAGGCTGTTAGCAAATGATGTTTGCCATTCGCAGAGAATATTATTGCATTCTTTCTTTTGACTGAATGAATGTGAATCCTTGCTAGGGAAAGTAGGGACGCATGTGTTTGCTTTAATCTGCTCATCGACAAGTTTGTGTCTAGGCTATTCGGCTTTGCTGGGGCAGTACCAGAAGTGTATTTTATTCCTGCTGTCTTTTCTGAAGAAGAACTTGATTGCAGAGGTTAGCGAGATGACTATGTTCTGGAGAGGGTTGACTTTAGACTCCAAGATTTTTCTTCCTGCTGCAATAGAGTCAGTGATGACAATAATGTTGTGGACATTTTCAATTTCCATAGCAGGAATGAGTCTAGTGCAAATAGCCATGAGCTTGGCTTCAAGGGCTGTGATGTTTATGGAGTTGACTTGTAATTTTTTAATGACCATATTGTCAGACCAGATATGGGCAACTACTGTGGCGACCTGTGATTTTTTAACGCCTCCATCAGTGATGACTGCAGTGCTGTTGGATGATACTTGGGAATCCCTGAAGGCGTGATTGAGACTCTGAAGGTGCTGGTAAAGGTCCTCATCAGAAGAAAAAGGAGGTGAATAAAAACTAATTCTACTAGAGAAATGATTGACTACTCTTGAGCCAGAAGAAAAGAGAGGATGGAGAGAGTTAAAGCATTGTCTGACGCTGTTGAGGCGTTCGTTGACATCTTTGATGAGACTCTTTAGCTTTGCTTGTTGCTTTGCAGTGAGCTTGGAGGTGGCGACTCTATGGGGTAGCTGGTTTTTTGCATGTTGTGAGTCAAAAAGCGAATTAATGGCATGCAAGAAAGGGATGGAGGCATATCGTAAATGATGTCTGCCGTTGAGCTTGTGTAAGTGTAGCATGATGGGGATAAGGCCTGCAATGGCCTCAATATCTTCAGATGGTGAAATTTGGAAGGCACCTGTAATCTAGAGGGCTGCTCTTCATTGCATTTTCTTTAGCTCTGTCATGTTCCTGATGGTAGGGGCCCCTTTGAAGAACCACAGTTGGAATCCATACAGGGCGATGGGCAGGACACAGGTCCTATATAGGAGTTGTTTTTGAATAGGAAGAAGACCTCGTGAGGAGTTTCCAAGCATCTTTATGGTGCTGAGGGTAAAGAGGCACTTAGTTGCATAGTAGTGCATATGGTAGTGAAAATTGAGTTTGTGGTCAAAGAAGAAACCTAAGTACTGCCATATAGGTTTAGGGAAGATAACAGGACCTCCTACAGATAATAGGTCGATGGAGGGGTTGGGGGGGTGACGAGCTCTTGGGAAGTGAAAGAGTTCTGTTTTGCTATGCTCTATAATGAGACCAGAGTCGAGAAGGATTTTGGACATAATATTGTAGCTACAAAGTAAAAAGGAAGAGGAAAGTGCATAGCTCTTCTCCTGAGAAATTAAAAGACTGTTATCAACAAAAGAGAGGATATCAGTTGGAATACTTTCTTTTAGGTTTTTTATTCTTTTTTTGAATGTTTTTATGATTAGGGCAAGATAAATAGCAAAAAGGATAGGTGAAAGGGCAGAGTCTTGGCCTACTCCAACGTTGATGTTGAAGTACGGAGATGAAAATTGATTCCAGGAGTATGAGGTAGAGTGACCTGTATGATAACTGTCAAAGAAACCCATGACGTTAGTGTTGAGACCTGCTTTTTTTAGACATGTAAAGAGGAAAGAGTGATTCAGAGAAGGAAAGAATTGTGCAATATCAAATGCTATGATACTAGTATGGCACTGCTTGAGCCACCCAGCCCGAATGAGGTAAGTGAGGTAAATGCCAGCATCGGTGGTGGATCGTTGTCTGATGCTGCCAAGTTGGTTTGGGTTCAGAAAACCATTGTCTACTATATGGAATTGAAGATGATTGCTAATGACTTTCTCGATGAGTTTTCCTGTAGTGTTGAGTAAGACAATAGGGTGAAAGGATTTGGGTGTGCTGTATGACTCCTTATTCGGCTTGGGGATAATAACAGTGTTGGCGGTTTTGAAGTGGAATGGCCAGACCTCTAAATTGATATAAGCGTTAGTGACATTTACTATTTTCTCCAAGCATAGGTCGCTAGAGAATAGGGTTTTAAGATGTCTCCAAGAGATGTGATTGGGTCCCAGGGCAGATGACAATGAACACTTAGCTATTGTATCCCTGAATTCCTGTTTAGAGAAGGCAGGTCACTCAATAGGGGTTGCTTGTAGGATTTCATTAAGGAAACGGGTGTTGACAGGTCTGTTTGCAGCAGAGTTATAGGAGTTGTGGAGAGCATGCCATAGGTCTGGGAGAGTATTGCAAGGGCAATTTTTATACGAAATGGATTTGATGGCTGGCATTGATTTTTTCTGAACCCAGTTCATTAGGTCCTAGGGTTTCTTATTTGAGGTTGTGATTTCATATATTTGTCATTGAAAAAATTTTTCTTGGTGGCCCAGATGACAGTCTTAAATTCCTTCCAGTGTTGGAGGTCACCCGATGCATGGTATCTGCTAAGACCTGTGGTACAGTCTTGGTTCCACCATTTTTTTAAATGCTTTGTAATGTGTTTCAGTTTCATATGGTTGTTCCAAGACCTTTCAAAAGTATCAGCCATTTGCTGGACTACTCCTTCCAACTCCTCTTTGGTTGTGATAGTCGATGAATTTATGTTAAAGAAACTGCTGATGAGAGCTGCCAAAAATTTTTCCTCTTTCTTGTTATCTTTGCTGATTGACCTGAAGCTAAGGTCAGTGTTAGTTTCTACAATGCCTACTTTAATAGTGAGTGGGACATAGTCGGAGGGTTTGCGAATGTCAGAGTGGAGCATGTGTTGTCCAAATTCTCTATTATCAGAGGGTAGGAAGACGAGAGTTAGAGTCCCACATGTTGTCCACATATCTAGTAGGTCCAGGGTTTAGAGGCAGGGAGAGCTCTAATCCAAGGCTGTCAGTGATGGTGAGGAGGTCTTCAGTATGGGTGGAGTGGTGTCGGAAGTTGGGGTCCCAGTCGCTGTATCACAAACTTCATTCAGCCATATCTCCACCAATTCTTCAACGATTCTCATGGTCTCAACGGCTACGGAAAGCCCTTGAAAAGACCTTTTGATCGATACCAATCATGCCTCAAAGCAATCAGTATTGGCTGAGATATTAGGCAGATCAACTGGTAACCACCATGGTACCATTTATTAAATCGCCAATATCTTGGAAACCGCCATGATCTAAGCTTCGGTTCTA
>Ga0153985_1000210_pt1 | contig 17624 bp, 16 predicted proteins | sample TSGA069MetaG_FD_104715 | JGI IMG/M metagenome (GOLD analysis project Ga0153985, IMG submission 104715) | Attine ant fungus gardens microbial communities from Georgia, USA - TSGA069 MetaG | ecosystem: Host-associated > Fungi > Mycelium > Unclassified | place: USA: Georgia, Alexander Wildlife...
GCTCACGTATTGGATCTTAGTGGTCCCTCGTTTCGAGTGGAAGACACGAAAAAATGGCTCAACTAATTTTTTTGGTCCCTTTTTCAATCATCCAGTGGTCCCTTTTTCAGTTGCGTTTAACAGCTATTTATAGTCTAAAAATTATTGATTATATATTTATTATATTAGAATGCTTTTTATAGATTGGAATTAGTGTAAAAACAAATGAAAGCGTATTAATCAAAAAAATAACTAGCCAGATAAAATAAATCTAAAAACAGAATCAATAAATATTAGTTTTAGATGCATAAAAATCTATTTATGCTATTCTAGTAATATCTCGGGGATATTATTTTCCATCAATAAATATATTAAATTTTTTTGGGCGATGAACGAGTAAATTCAATTTTTTAGTTACTCATAAACAGAAAGGTAGTTTGTTTATCTAGGGAATTAACAAGGTTATTATCTTTAGATAATTATTATCATGTAGCTATTTATATTAGGGTTTTCAGAAAATGTTTTGGAGGATTGAAACATTATTGCTAAATGTGTAAATGGTTAAAAATTTCGATGTTCAAAAATCATTTTAAAAAAAAGGTTTCTCGAAAAGTTAATATACTGTTGATTTATTATAAAAAATATTTTATAATTTTTTAAAAAATAGATGTATAATAAAACATAAAAATTATTTATTTAAAATAAAAATAATTTTTATTCTTTTTGGATTAGAATGCGATCGGGAAATCCTGCCGGTTATATAACTACAGTTATCGTTTTCGGAGTTTCGAACGATTAACTGATATTCTCAAATGTGATCGAATTCAAATTGATAATAATTAATCAGTCGTTTGAAATTAAACGATACATCTGTTTTTTTCTTAAAGGATATATTTACCTAGAAATGGGGTGGCAATCAGGAAAAAATAGGACGAAAATCAATGGATAGTAAATAGAAGATAAGCTTCTATGGACTTCATTAGTGGAGGGTGTTTGTTTTGGAATAAAGGAAAGTTTTACATAATAAGTCAAAAATGATACATACAGAAGCAAAAATCTTTTGATCATAATCACAAAGAAGAGAGATGAGGCTAATTTGAAAAGTGTTGATATTTCTACTTTAAATGATAATACCGAAGGACAACTGTTAAGCAAAGTTGACCTATTAGAAAATCAAAACGAAGAACTCTTGAATCAAGTAGATAAGTTGGAAGGAATTCGCGGAGCATTAGAGGAGAAGGTATCGGCGTATCGTCATCGTTTGAAAGAGGTAACGAAGACAATCGAAGATGCGAACCTATCCTCGTTAAAGGATGAGGATGAAGTAGTCTATCATAATAGGGACAATTTAGAGAGGCGCCGCTTCATTATTCGAAGGAAAATTATTCAACAACAAACAGTTGACTGTTCCAGTGCTTTTGGAGAAATGGCGGCGACCAATGAGCTGCAAGAAAAATATGAACGGCTTTTAGAGCAATATATGTATGAGCATAATAAAAATGAACAATTATTCAAATACTTATTTCAAGAAGAGGACGCGGCTGTTCTTGAGCTATTTGTAAAAGAAGATGCTGCAGACACATTATTAGAGGCAACGACGTTAAGTCGAAGGATCATTCAACAAGCAGAAGAACAAGCACGACATATTGGATCGGACCTGAAAGAGCAATTGTTAGGCGTTTTAATGTTTGAAAGTAGTTTGCCGCAAGAGATTATCACGGATTTAAAACATGGATTACGTTGTTTAGAAGAATAAATGAGGGTTGTTTTTTTAGAATTAAAGATGCGAAAGAGAAAATCAGTAAAGACTGGAGTGAAGAAAGATGAAAAAAGTGATCATTCTGACCAGAAATATTATTATTGAGCAAGAATTTCAGAACGAATTGCAACGATTAGATTACGAAGTATTTGTCTTAAAAGAATTTTTTGATGTAGATAAACCAAATTACTTTGAAGATATTTTGTCTCTTTTTGATATTGTCATTTTTAGCGAAACCTTGACAAATCAGGAGTTTAATGAGATTTTGCCGATTGTGGTGGAGAAAGATATGCATTATCTGCGACGTACAGATGAACCGGTACCTAATATTGACGAAAATCATTGCCTATCTATTGATTGTACATTGACTGAATTGAGAGAGCTCTTACTGTTAAGCGATAAACGCGAGGGACATAAGGAATCTATCTCAAAAGGATTGGTTAGACAATCTGAGATGAAGAAGCAGGATTTAGTTCTTTTCTACAGTTCGCTAAACAATATTGAAAAGAAAATTATTGGTGCATTAGCTGAAGGCAGTGGAAAGATTATTTCCAGAGATGAGTTGTGCAATAAGGTATGGAATAATGAAGTCAGCAAGTCGCGTTTGGTTCAAATGTCGACAGCTGTCGGAAATATTCGGAAGAAAATTGCTCACGCGCATATTGATAATGTTCGCATTATTACTTACTGGGGCAATGGTTATCGTCTCCATGATGTTCCAAATGGATTAATGAATGATCATATTAAGGAATACAGCATGTAGCTACAAAAACAAAAAGCGCTAGTTTTCTCCTAAGCAAGGAGGAGTTAGCGCTTTTTTTGTTGCAGAATTTCCATATTTTTTTAGATTGTTAATGTTTTAGTTAAAAAAATAAAGAAAAAAGTTCAACCAATACTATCTATACTTCTCCATGTAAGAAAAGAGGTGCCTGAAATGTTTTATCAGTATTCAATAACTTTTTTTCCCTGAAACTTTTCTCCGTTAAATAAATAAAAAAAGGGAAAGAAGCGTTTATATGAATCAGAAAAAATTATCTTTGTTCGGCTTTTTTGCTTTAACAGCTTCGATGGTATTAACCGTATATGAATATCCGACATTTGCGACTTCGAAGCTGCACCTAGTGTTCTTTTTACTTTTAGGCGGACTTTTATGGTTTTTACCAGTAGCTTTATGTGCGGCCGAAATGTCTACTGTAGAAGGATGGCAAAATGGCGGGATCTTTAGTTGGGTCAGCCATACATTAGGTGAACGTTTTGGTTTTGCTGCCATCTTTTTTCAATGGTTTCAAATTACCGTCGGGTTTGTCACCATGATTTATTTCATTTTGGGAGCATTATCCTATGTATTGAATTTCCAAGCATTAAATACTGATCCATTGATGAAATATATTGGTTTATTAGTCATTTTCTGGGGCTTGACCTTCTCGCAATTGGGCGGAACCCAACGAACGGCTAAAATTGCGAAAGCAGGATTTGTGATTGGAATTCTTATACCTTCTGTCATTCTGTTTGGTTTAGCAGCAGCATATTTTATCGGAGGTAACCCAATTGAAATTGCTATTAACAAGCAAGCGTTCCTGCCGGATTTCACACAATTATCGACACTGGTAGTGTTTGTCTCATTTATCTTGGCTTACATGGGTGTTGAAGCGTCTGCTTCTCATATCAACGAATTAGAAAATCCGAAAAAGAATTATCCTTTAGCTATGATCCTATTGGTCATTTTAGCGATTGCTCTGGATGCGATCGGTGGATTTTCTGTCGCTGCCGTTATTCCCCAAAAAGAATTGTCTTTAAGCGCTGGAGTGATTCAAACATTCCAATCTCTGATCTTGCACTTTAATAGTCATCTAGGTTGGCTGGTTAAGGCTATTGCCTTAATGATTGCGTTTGGCGTAATGGGGGAAGTAAGTTCTTGGGTAGTTGGTCCGTCTCGCGGAATGTTTGCTGCGGCACAACGTGGTCTGTTACCTAATTTTTTGCGTAAAACGAATACGCATGGAGTACCTGTACCATTGATTATGATTCAAGGGGGCATCGTAACCATTTGGGGCGCGGTGTTGACTTTTGGCGGCGGTGGAAATAATTTATCCTTCTTAGTCGCTATTTCATTGACGGTAGTGATTTACTTAGTAGGCTACCTTCTATTTTTTATTGGGTACTTTGTTTTGGTTTATAAAAACAAAAGCTTGGCACGAACGTATAATGTGCCTGGCAAAACGATTGGAAAAACAATTATTGCAGGTATCGGACTACTATTATCAGTTTTTGCTTTGTTGATTTCCTTCGTGCCCCCTGCATCAATTGCAAAGGGTGAGGATCGAACCTATCAAGTGATCTTATTGATCAGTTTTGTTATCACAGTGATTTTACCGTTTATTATTTATGAATTACATGACAAGCACGGACACAAAAAAATAGAAGAACCCATTCACATGGAAGCAGGAGATGTGAATCCGGCAGTTTATCCGGCAGCTCGCGGTGAACACCAAATTATTAAAAAAGAAGAACACACATTGAAACATTAATCAAAATAAAATGCAGTTTTAGGAGGATTTACACATGTTATATGGAAAAGAAAATCGTGATGAAGCGGAATATTTAGAACCTATCTTTGGCTCAGAAAGTGAACAAGTTGATCTGCCAAAATATAAATTGAACCAAAAATCGATTGAACCACGTATGGCTTATCAATTAGTTCAGGATGAAATGCTGGATGAAGGAAACGCACGGTTGAACTTAGCGACATTCTGTCAAACGTATATGGAACCAGAAGCAGTCAAATTAATGAGTCAGACGTTAGAAAAAAACGCTATCGATAAATCAGAATATCCTCGTACGACCGAGATTGAAAATCGTTGTGTAAATATGATCGCAGATCTTTGGAATGTTAGTGAGAATGAAAAATTTATGGGGACTTCAACGATCGGTTCTTCGGAAGCGTGTATGTTGGGCGGCATGGCAATGAAATTCGCATGGCGCAAACGTGCTGAAAAATTAGGCTTGGATCTTAATGCCAAAAAACCTAATTTAGTCATTTCATCCGGTTATCAAGTTTGTTGGGAAAAATTCTGTGTGTATTGGGATATTGAAATGCGGGAAGTACCGCTAGATCAAGAACATATGTCTATTAACTTAGATAAAGTAATGGATTATGTTGATGAATACACGATCGGAATTGTCGGTATTATGGGGATCACTTATACAGGCCGCTATGATGATATTAAGGGACTAAATGATTTAGTTGAGGCATACAATCAACAAACAGTTATAAAGTCTATATTCACGTTGACGCTGCTTCAGGTGGCTTTTATGCCCCCTTCACTGAACCAGAGCTAGAGTGGGACTTCCGATTAAAAAATGTCATTTCGATTAATTCTTCAGGGCACAAATATGGATTGGTATACCCTGGTGTTGGTTGGGTACTATGGCGTGATCAACAATATTTACCAAAAGAATTGATTTTCAAAGTTAGTTATCTAGGCGGCGAGCTTCCAACGATGGCAATCAATTTTTCTCATAGTGCGGCCCAATTGATTGGTCAATATTATAATTTTGTACGTTACGGTTTTGATGGTTATAAGGCGATTCATGAACGCACGCATAAAGTAGCATTGTATTTAGCTAAAGCAATTGAAGAAACAGGGTTGTTTGAGATCGTAAACGACGGTTCTCAATTACCAATTGTTTGCTACAAATTGAAAGAAAATGCTGCTCGTGAATGGACATTGTATGATTTGGCGGATCGTCTTTTGATGAAAGGTTGGCAAGTACCGGCTTATCCGCTCCCTAAAAATTTGGATCAAGAAATCATTCAACGATTGGTCATCCGTGCTGATTTTGGGATGAATATGGCATGTGACTATGTACAAGATATGCACGAAGCGATCGCTGCCTTGAATCAGGCACATTTGGTATACCATGAGAAACCAGAAATCAAAACATACGGTTTCACTCATTAAGAGTAAGCCTGAAAGGAAATCATCCTTTCAGGCTTATTTTGACTGGTCGTACGATTTGGTTGATTTTAAAACATATTTCATCGATTGTATTGAGCGATACAGGAAAAATTAAAGTGTTTTCACTACCTAAATCCGCTCGATATAAAGCAGTATCACATACGATGATCCGTCTTGAACAGAAAAACACATCATCAACGACTTCGTCCAGTGTATTGTAAATCATATTACTGATAATAAAATGATCATCAAGCAATGCTTCAAGCTGTTTTCGGTAATACAAAAAATTGAAATCAGAAGGCGCTACGATATAGAGCTCGATTTTTTCATCAAAGTTTTTTCTACGCAGTAGGTCAAGAGTCAGTGTCATTTTTCGAATCAGGTTATCATTCCAATGAATCTCTGTTTGACAGATCGTCGACCATTTAGTCAAAATCGTTTGAACTGTTTGATAGAGGTCCTGCTGGTCTTTATCCAATAGATAGATCAAATCAGGTTGAAAAAGCTGCATATCAGCCCATGTTGAACGGATAAAAGGTAGAAAAGCCTTTTTCAAGAGCAAGTCATTTTCTGGTGAAATATTTAAAGAAGAGCGTAATTCTTGGACCAGCTTCTCAAGTTCAGGGTATCGCTGGATATGATTTTGATAAACGACCTCGAAATCTTTTTGCAGCAGTTCCAAATTATTGCAAAGATAGTTTCTAGCATTAAAAAGTGAATAAATAAAAAGCAGCTCATGTTCAGTTGTACAAATAGTTGAATCTAAGGTCGTTATTCCTTCACGTAGTAATCTGTATAACGGCGTTTGTTGAGCACAGGCTTTCTCATTATCAGAAAAAGTGATCCTTGACTGCCTTGCTCGTTGACAGCTTAATTGAATCCCTAAAACAATAATCTCTCGTTCGTTTAGTGGATAATCACGAGCAAAAAAAGTGATCCTCAACGTAATCAATCAATTTTTCTGCAGCAGAAGCGATCATTTTATTAAAGGGTATGGCGGAGCGATCACCAGTATATCTAGTGATTGCCAAAAAAAGGTACCGAAGATCTTTTTCAGGAAGTTTTACCTGATGGTCCTTCTGCAAATAACCTAATTCCTCAGCAAAAGCAAAGATGTTTGCTCGAATCTGATAGATTTTACTAGTTGAAAGAAATTCTTTTTCGGCGATTTCCGACCAGTGAGTATTTCCGATCAAAAAATCGTTTAGTACGCGCAAAAAATCGGAACGGCGATAAATTCGCTGGGTCAATTCCAATAACGGATAAGCCGGGTCAAAAGAAACTCTACAACTATTTCTGGTTCTTTCAAATGCAATAATTTCCTGTTCAAAGGATTCTTTCAACACATCTAGGTCATTGTTAATAGTGATCGTGCACACATTCAAACGCTCGGCCATTGTTTGTAAAGTAATTTCTTTCTTTTGATACAATTGTTGGCAAAGATAAGCTTGGCGGAAAATATTTTTCTCAATATACCTTTCTAACATAAAGTACCTCCCTATTGAAAAAACGCATATGTTTGATATTGTATACCAATTCAATTTATTTGAGTATTTTCAACTAAGGGAATTCGTCATTTTTTTAGACAAGGAAATAAAATAATTAAGATCGATGTTCGGAGAGGAGCATACCAATAATTTTAAATAAATTTAACTATTTTTAATTAAGAATAATTACAACAGATAAATAACTCGTGTATAGGGTTCTATTCATAATCATAGTGAGGTATTTTCTTTATTTAATAACGAGATTATCAGATTGCTTCATGATTAGAAAGCTCTGCGAGAATAATGAGATAAAAAAACTTTTTTTGAATAATTTTTCCTATTATGAGAGATTGAAGGGAGAAAATTTTCACAAGCCATACTGTATCAGTCTTCTGTTTTTCATTCAGGAGCCAAGTTGAAATTGTATGTTAGTGAGCAAATTCTGCTATCAAGTAGAAACTGTCATTATCAATTACATTATCTGTTATAGTGAAAAGTGTAACAGAAGGTTGTCGAAAATAAGAAAATTATCATTATTTTAAAAGGATTTATAGATAAAAGGAGTAAAAAAAGCCCTTTCTTAAAACAGATTCCTTTGTTATAATCATTTTAAATTATTATGAAACTATTTAACAAAGGAGTGCGGATATGGAAACTACTACAATCGATAAAACTGTAGAACAAACAAAAAATCCTTGGGAAGGTTTTAACGAAGGTCGTTGGCAGCATGAAGTCAACACGTTGGACTTCATTAAACGCAACTACACAGAATACAAGGGTGATGACAGCTTTTTAGAAAAAGCAGCACCAAGTACTGAAAAATTGTGGGATAAACTACAAGAACTTTTTGAAGTACAGCATAAGAAAAATGGCGTATATGACATGGATAATGATATTCCTGCAACAATCACGTCGCATGCACCAGGTTACTTGATCAAAGATGAAGAAAAAATCGTTGGTTTGCAGACAGATGTACCATTGAAGCAGGCATTCATGCCTTTTGGTGGTATCAATATGGCAAACAAAGCCTTGGAATCTAATGGTTTTGAAGTTGACGATGACATGTCATTTATCTTTAATAAATGGCGTAAAACACACAATCAAGGTGTTTTTGATGCATATACAGATGAAATGCGCTTAGCACGTAAAAATAAAATCATTACAGGTTTACCAGATGCCTATGGCCGCGGTCGTATTATCGGTGACTATCGTCGCGTTGCTCTATACGGAATTGATTTCTTGATGAAAGAAAAGAAAAAAGACTGGAAAAACGTCGGCAGCAAGGTTATGACCAACGATGTCATCCAATTACGTGAAGAAGTTTCTGAGCAATACCGCGCGTTAGCCGATATGAAAGAAATGGCTGCAAGCTATGGTTACGATATCTCAAAACCTGCTAGCAATGCGCAAGAAGCAATCCAATGGTTATACTTTGGTTATCTTGCAGCAATCAAATCACAAAATGGTGCCGCAATGTCAATCGGCCGTATTTCTGCGTTCTTAGATATCTATATCCAACGTGACATAGATCGTGGTGTGATCACTGAATTCGAAGCACAAGAAATGATTGATCATTTGATCATGAAATTACGTATGGTGAAATTTGCTCGTACTCCTGAATACAACCAATTATTCTCTGGATATCCGATTTGGGCGACTTTATCATTGGCGGGTATGAATATGGATGGGTCGTCATTAGTAACGAAGAATGACTTCCGTATTTTACACACATTGACCAATATGGGACCTTCTCCAGAACCAAACTTGACTGTATTGTATTCTTCTCATTTGCCAGAAGGCTTCCGTACCTATGCAGCAAAAGTTGCTAAAGAAAGTTCTTCGATTCAATTAGAAAATGATGATTTGCTACGTCAATACTGGGGATCAGATGATTCAGCAATTGCTTGTTGTGTATCTGCGACAGTTATCGGTAAAGACATGCAATTCTTTGGAGCGCGTGCCAACCTTGCTAAAGCGGTGCTTTATGCGATCAATGGCGGCGTCGATGAAATGACTAAGATGCAAGTTGCTCCACGGTTCCGCCCGTTAGAAGGGGAAAGCATTGACTTTGACCAATTTATGGACAGCTATAAAGATGTTTTGGATTGGTTAGCTGAGTTATATGTAAATACATTAAATGTGATTCATTATATGCATGACAAATATGCTTATGAAGCACCTCAATTAGCATTGATGGACACTGATTTGAAACGTACGTTTGCAACAGGTATCGCAGGGATCTCTCATGCAGCAGACTCATTGATGGCGATCAAACATGGTAATGTAAAAGTTATCCGTGATGAAGATGGATTAGCGATTGATTATGTTCCGCAAAATGAGTTCCCAACTTATGGAAACGACAACGACGAAGCAGACGAAATGGCGAACTGGATTCTTGAGTACTTTATGACTCAAATCAAACGTCAACACACATACCGTGATTCAACGCCAACGTTGTCATTATTGACGATCACTTCAAATGTTGTTTACGGGAAAAATACTGGGAACACACCAGACGGCCGTCGTGCAGGTAAGCCATTGGCACCAGGTGCGAATCCAAGTTATCAAGATGGTAAATTCTTAGGTGAGAAAAATGGTCTATTGGCTTCATTGAATTCAACAGCGAAATTAAATTACTCTTGTGCGCAAGACGGAATCTCTGATACGCAAACGATCAATCCAGGTGCGTTAGGTCGGACAGATGATGAAGCAATGCAAGTAGACAATCTGCGCCAAGTATTAGATGGTTACTTTGATAGAGGTGGTTACCATTTGAATGTCAATGTCTTTGGTCGTGAACTATTAGAAGAAATGGATAAAGATATCGACAATCCGAAATACGCGAACTTTACTATTCGAGTATCGGGGTATGCTGTGAAATTCCGTGATCTGACACCCGAACAACGTCGGGATGTTATTTCACGTACAGACCACACGAAAATGTAAAAATAATTATATTTTTAGTAAAATAGGATTTTAAAAGGATTCTGAAGCTCATATTTGAGTTTCAGAATCTTTTTTTACCAAAAATGTTAAAAAATATTAATAATTATGGTTTTAGAATAAAAAATTAGTTATTTGATTTATAATGTGAGTAATTAATGGGCTTGAAAAAGTGGGTGAGAAGGGTTGAGGGAGCATGAAAATCGAGTAGTGCTGCGGATTGTTGGTGTTGTTGCGGGGGCAATGACTTTTTTAATGGTGATTTATCTTTATTTTGGTTCACATTTTTACTTTGGTTCAACAGTAGCTAATGTTGCTGTTGGAGGCCTGTCAGTTGAGGCGGCTGGACAAAAAATTCAGCAAGAAACAAAACTACTTGAGATCGAACTGAAAGGTGAGAATCAAACAGTCAAATTGCATATCGCTTCACCTTATCGAATTCAAAAAGAATATTTGAAGAAAAATATTCGCAGAGGAGAAGTAACTTTGCCTCGTAAAAAAGGGGCAAAAAAAGAGTTAGTCGAAGCAATCAATACTGCTTCTTTCCTTGGAGGTAAAGAAGCTAAAAATGCGAAAATTATCTATATTGATAAAAAATTCCAGATTGAACCCGAAAAGAGTGGAACTGCGATTGATTCTGCTCGTATTCGTAAGGAGCTCTGTAGGGCTTTTGATGAAGGAAATCTGCAAACAGAATATGACTTAGCGGATTTTTATAAGGAGCCGGATATCACAACGAAGGAGTTAGAACAGCAAAAAGTTCTGCAGAAGTTGGAAGAAGTCAGAAAACGCGGAATCAAATTACTATTGAGCAAAAAAACAATTTCTCTGAATGAACAAATGCTGGCGGCTTCTGTAGATGAACAAGGAACTTTTAATCAAGGGATGATTTCGGAATGGGTAGCGGATTTGGAACGTGAGTATTCAACAATCTATAAACCGGTGGATTTTACAAATGTTCATGGTCAGCATTTACGCTATAAAAACGTCGGAAATTATGGCTGGTTTATTGATATAAAAAAATCTGCCAAGAAAATTGCGAAAGAATTAGAGCATCCTGAAACCAAAACGATCCAACTTGTTTTACGAGGAGAAACTAAAAAACAGCCGCTCCATGTGATTAAAAACTATATTGAAGTTGATTTAGATAATCAAAAAATGTATTGCTTTGAGCAAGGAAATTTGGTTGTTGAGACAGATGTGATCACTGGACGATACGATAAAGGGACTGCCACTGTTCCCGGGTTTCATACTATTATGGATAAGCGTCGAAATGTCGATCTGAGTGGCGTCCTGACCACTGGCGATGGGACGTATAATGTGCCGGTGGACTATTGGATGCCTTTATTAAGTTATGGTCAGACAATCACCGAAATCGGGCTGCATGATACTGATCATAAGCTGCAATATTTTGGACAGCCGGGAGCTTATCAAACCGATTTAGGCAGCTATGGTTGTGTAAATACTCCGAAGGCTAAAGTAGCGCAAATTTACGAATATAGTTATATCGGGATGCCGGTCTTTATTTATGGTCATATTTATGATGATGCGCCGGGCGAATTCGACAAACCAGTAGAATATGGAACAGAGATCTAAAAAAGGCCCGTCAAGAAATTTCTTGACGGGCCTTTTGAATTTAGAAAATTATATTATCTTTGATCAATTCGATATTTTTAATAAAGATTTTTCGATCGATTATTTTGATCGCACCGCAGCTTTTTAAATCATGCATGATACGACTGACACTGCTAGCAGCATTGATACCGCAAAAATGAGCGATTTCTTCATTCGTTACAACAAAATCAATTAATACTCCATCTTCGAATTCAATTCCAAATTTATCATAGAGATCATAAATTTGAGTACAGACAGCTCCGAACTTCCCATTCATCAGCATCTGCTGTGTTCGTTTCATTGATTTCAGTAATCGTTCACGATAATAATTTTTAACATAGATCTGTAGTTCAAAATTTTGATTGATGTCCTTCCAGAATTCCACACGATCGATTTGATAGAGTTCAGCTTTTTCGGATTCGACACGAATATTAAAAGGGGCATCGATAAATTGAGAATATTCATCCTTTAGCAACGAGACAACTTCGAGATCATTGATGTATTCCAAATTGAATTCTCTGCCATCTCTTGAAATGACGCTGGTTTTGATGACTCCGCTTTTCAAAATGTACACATGATGATCTTGGATCCCTTCGTATAGTAAATACTTCTTGTATTCCTTTGTTACGATAGGGAATTTTTTTTGTTCTAAATAGTCTGTTAAGGCTGTATTATCCAATTTTCCTATTTTCCTTCCGTGGCTTACTGAAATTTTCATTGCTATTTTATCATAAGATAGCACGCAGTTTGATCAAAAGTATGTATAAAAAAGATACTAACAAATGTTAATGTCCTTTTTTGCTAAAAAACCTCAAAGTCTTTTCTAATTATGAAATTTGATTTCTTGTTTTTTCTTTATCCGTATAATCGGTTAAGTAAGTCAAACAAACCAAAAGCTCTAGTGATTAGAAATTTTGGAAATAAGAGGAGTGGTTATTCATGAAAAAATGGACATGTGCAATGATCGAACGATTGGAATCAGCCTACAAGGTACGATTTGAAAAGGAGGCAGCCTTAGTTTTTCTAAATGATGCTTATCAAAATGCCTTAATGCTGAGAAAGGATTATGCGCAGGAAAATGACGAAACACTAGAAAGTTTTTTGGCAGCGTTTGACCACACACGGGATTTGTTTATCAGTCAAGCGGTGGATCGTTACCCGTCTAACTATAATAAGGTCGCGGAAAAAATTTCTGATTTGAAGAAATTAAATGAAAGTATCGCATAATAATGAGAGTGGGTAATGAAAATTAAGGAAGAAGAAAAATTATTCAATAAAGGTTTTGTCACGATTACGATTATCAATTTTGTTGTGTTTTTAGTTTATTACTGTTTTGTCGTTATTACTGCAAAATATGCGACACAAAGTTTAGGCGCTTCAACTACACAAGCCGGCTTTGCGGTAGGTATTTACATCATAGGAACGCTGCTTGCTCGATTGTATATCGGAAAGAAATTGGAATTATTTGGCCGCCGAGCAGTATTGCGGTATGGTGCGCTATTTTATTTGATTACAACAGCGGCCTATTTGATCAGCAGTAACATCTTCATTTTAGATGGTGTGCGGTTTTTAAATGGTTTTGGTTATGGTGCGGTTTCGACAGCGGCTAACGCCATCGTAACGGCCTATATTCCAGAGGCGAAATATGGTGAAGGAATCAATTACTATGGGTTGAGTACGAGTTTAGCCGCGGCAGTAGGTCCATTCATAGGGTTGCTTTTGCTGCCGCTAGTTGGATTTAAAGCAATCATCGTTCTTGCGGTTATATTAGCGTTCATCACGACAGTAGCTTGTTTCAAATTTAGAGTGAATAATATCGTTCTAACGGAAGAACATCGGGCAAAAATCAATACATTCAGTTTGGAAAGCTTTATTGAATTTAAAGTTCTATTTATTGCCGGAATTGCATTTTTAATCGGGATTGCCTATTCAAGTGTTTTGGGATTTTTATCTATTTATGCCGATCAATTACACTTAGTGACAGCAGGGGCTTTCTTCTTTGTTGTTTATGCACTAGTGGTAACTATTACTCGACCAATGTCGGGAAAAATTTTTGATAAGCATGATGAGAACGCCGTGATGTATCCAAGTTTTCTTTGTTTGACGATTGGATTGATTCTTTTAGCATTTACCGGAAATGCCGTTGTATTATTAATTGCGGGAGCTTTTGTGGGACTAGGCTATGGAACGTTTATGGCGAATGGTCAAGCAGTTACATTGAAATTAGTTGATACAGCGCGAATTGGAGTGGCACTATCAACGTATTTTATTGGGCTTGATTTAGGATTAGGAGTTGGTCCGTATTTATTAGGGGCGATCAAGGGGCTTTTAGGTTCTTATCAACGTATTTATATTTTCTGTGCGGTGATTCCACTTGTTGTTGCGGTTTTATATATGGTTTTTTATCATTCAAAGAAAGCCATCAAGTCCAATCTATAATAATTGAAAGTTATGACAAACACGAACGCAGAGGTGTGACAAGATTTTTATTACATCTCTGCGCTCATGTTTGTCTTTTTTTAGATATGTGTCAATTTTTCATGAATCAATTCTTTTAGATTATTATTATCATTCAACTGAGCATAATAATCTGCTTGTTTCAAAAGCTCTACTTGGTCGTTTGGATTCTCTTGGATAGCTGCTTTTTCAAAAAATAATTCTTCTAAGCCAGCGGTCAAATTTACTTCTAATAAAGTTTGGATGCCTTCATCGCAAAGAGCGTTGGCTCTTTTTTGATTTCCACGTTCAGCGTAGAAACAAGCTGCTTGATAATAAGATGGACCTAGTTGTAGTTGAGTATTCATTTTTTCCTCCAATTGTTCAGCGCGTTCAAAGAAAATACATGCGCGTTTTTTTCTTCGTGTGATTGATAACAAGTTGCCAGTCCCTTAAGCACCAGCAGTTCATATCGCTTCTCATCGTGCAAAAATGTATAGGCTCGTTGAAAATAGTGGACGGCTTTTTTAGTATCATGATTGCCCAATAAAGTTGCGTAAGCTCGGAAATACATCAGGTGGCCAACGATTCGTGCATTCTCGTAAGTAATTTTCTTTCCATAGGCATCTAACCAAAAAAGAACACTAGAAAACTCTTGACGTAAATGCAGACAACGAACGATGTTCAACAAAGAGACTTCTGCTAAAAGAATTTTTCTGGAAAAATCTGAAGATAGGGAATTTCCAGTTTCATACAAAGATCTAGGATAACTTCCAATATGCCTTTGCTTTTTTCTTCAATTAATACTAAGTCAGCTGAGGAACAAATGTCATTAAGGGCGTCACGTGTTAAACAGGCGTTTTTTCGCGCTTGCTTAATGATATACCCATTAACTTCCATGATCGGCCTCCTATGAATAACGCTTATATATTAATTCTAAAGCTTTTATTAGAAAATAACAACAAAAAAATCGATAATCTTTGTTTTTTTAAATTATTTTGAAATATTTTGATTAGAAATTTTATCTTATCTTTGTTATATCAGTTATATAGATGGGAGTTAGCGTTGGAATATAAGAGTTTCTTTGTGCGATATATTTTAATAATTTGAATTAAGGCGGAAGGCAAAAGATTGCTTGCGTTTCAGAATCAATATGATAAAATGTTAAAATAATATGAAACGAAAGAGTGATTATGATGAGAGAAATGAATGTTGCAATAGTTGGCGCTACAGGCGCAGTGGGAACACAAATGATCAAACTATTAGAAAATAGTTCTTTGCCTCTAGGCACTGTAAAGTTTTTGGCGTCGAAGCGTTCTGCTGGAAAGCAACTTTCATTTAAAGGCGAAACCCAAACGATCGAAGAATTGGTATCTGATTCGTTCGAGGGAGTGCATCTAGCTTTATTCTCAGCGGGAGGCGGGATTTCTGCTAAATTTGCACCGGAAGCAGTGAAACGCGGGGCAATCGTAGTGGATAATACGAGCCATTATCGGATGGACCCAGATGTTCCTTTAGTGGTACCGGAAGTGAATCCAACCGCTTTACGTAAACATAAAGGTATTATCGCCAATCCAAACTGTTCAACAATCCAAATGATGGTAGCTTTAGAACCGATTCGCCAAGCCTATGGGTTGAAACGGGTGATTGTCTCTACTTACCAAGCAGTATCTGGAGCCGGTCATCAGGCTATGGAAGAATTGAAACAGCAAACAAAAGACTTTTTAGATGAGAAACCAGCCTCTGAATGGAAGGCTGATATTTTACCATGTGGGGGCGACAAAAAACATTATCCATTAGCATTCAACGCATTGCCTCAAATCGATGTATTTACCGATGGCGGATATACGAATGAAGAATGGAAAATGATTAATGAAACGAAGAAAATCATGGAAGATGATACGATCAAAGTCTCAGCGACTTGCGTACGAATTCCAGTTATGAGCGGACATTCGGAATCAGTCTATATCGAAACAGAAAAAACAGCGACAGTAGCGGAGATTCAAGAATTAATTACTAACGCTCCTGGAGCAGTGTTAGAGGATGATCCAAGCCAACAAATTTATCCGCAAGCGTTGAATAGCATTAACAAGAAGGAAACTTTTGTTGGACGTATTCGTAAAGATCCAGACGAAGAAAAAGGGATTCACTTTTGGGTCGTTTCGGATAACTTATTAAAAGGCGCTGCTTGGAACTCACTGCAAATCGCTGAAACAATGTATGAAATGAATTTATTTGAATAGTTTGGGAGAAGCGTGAATCTAATTCACGCTTTTTTTTGCGAGAGTCACACTTTGCACTTCAACGCAATTAGTAGAATCCTATGCGCAATGAAGGCCTAACTGATTCTTTCGGTTAACAAAAATAATTCTTTATGACGAAATAGCTGTGCGTGATGCTTTTTGCAGTTTATAAGGTTTGATCGGTAGTTCTAGTAAGTTCAGCCTAATGATAGGCGCAGCAAAACTAAGACCGGTTTAGTCTCGTGTTTCTGCTAAAGGGACATCAAAAATAAAGTAAGATTCTGTTAAAGGAAATCCTCATTCATTTTCCATCAATGGTTTTTCAGAAAAAATCATGTATCTTTACTGTAGTTTAAGGTATCGAGCGAAATGCATTGATATCAAGGATTTAAAGTCGTATAAAAGTCAAAAAAAGAAGAAAAAAAAGGTAAAATGTGCAATCTTTGTGCAATGAAAGTGCATTGCGCAAAAATTGCGCCAAAAAATTAGGAGCAATAAAACTAATCGGAGCGTTCATAAATTCTGACACAAAAAATTAGCTTTCAATTCCCAATCCCAGAAGCGATATAAAAATAGTTTTACACCAAAAGTTATGAATTCAATTCATAGCTTTTGTTTGTGTCAGAAAAAAAGCAAGTGAGTCAATAAAAAGAACGGTTTTATAAAACTTGAATGAATTACGTTTTAAGAGCCTTTAGAAGCATTTGAAGTAAAACCCTGGGAATAATGTTAACGATCGCTTAGACAGCTGATTAAGCTATTCAAATATCTATTTATGTATGCGGAGAACAGGTAATTCTTGGAAAGAATTAATGCAGGAGGGTGGGGTTGATTCCCAAACTATAAAAATTGAAAAAATTGATTAGAAATTTTAGGTAAAAAGGTTCAAAGGATCAAAAGAGTGTGATAATCAATATTTATGGAAGAGATGATAAAACATCTCTTTTTTAATACTTATCCGATAAAAAAACTTCCATTCTAGCTTACTTATGAACAAAGAATATCTTTATAGTGTAAGTCACACTGGTTACAGATAACACGAAGGCTATAATGTGTTGTAAATGACTTTTTATTCATCTATACTAAGAAGCTGTCTTCATGAATTTAAAAACGCTTGATAATTACCGATATAAAAGCAAGTCGTATGAAGTTTTCGGCAGAAAAAAGGCTTAATTCATAGTCTTTTGACAGTCTTCTACAGTTA
>Ga0153985_1000212_pt1 | contig 17557 bp, 14 predicted proteins | sample TSGA069MetaG_FD_104715 | JGI IMG/M metagenome (GOLD analysis project Ga0153985, IMG submission 104715) | Attine ant fungus gardens microbial communities from Georgia, USA - TSGA069 MetaG | ecosystem: Host-associated > Fungi > Mycelium > Unclassified | place: USA: Georgia, Alexander Wildlife...
ATAAAGTAGCGAGCGACGAGCGGTTGACGGTCTTTTAGAAAGCTCCATTTATGGAGTATGTGAGTGGGGACCTCTTCTAGAGGTGTTAAAAAGCCACCCGTTTTCACGGGTGGATGAGTTACTCGCTTCTTTTTCTAACTTAAGTTACTATTTTAGTAAGGAAAGAAGTTTGAGGTGTTTTTTTGTGAGCAAGAAAGAACGAACAGTATTAATTTTTGGCAGGATCGCATCCGTTTTATCAGTACTGATGTATGTATCATATATCCCGCAAATTATGAGCAACTTAGCGGGGAATAAGGGGAATCCGATTCAGCCGATGGTAGCGATGGTTAACTGTATCTTTTGGGTGATTTACGCATCGATGCAAAAGAAAAAGGATTATCCGATTATCATTGCCAATGTACCTGGTGTATTTTTAGGAGCAATCACATTTATTACGGCATTGCTATAGCCTTTCGAAGAACTGTACAAAGGAGTATTTAAAGCGGAATTTCTGCTTTAGATGCTTCTTTATTTTGCTTGTATTTGAAATTATTTTTTGCTGCTTCATTTTTATCCAAAATTATTTAAAATTGGGTGAATTATTGTGCAATTATGAGTAGATTATCGATAGAAAGTCCGTTGTTTTCCCTTGTGGAAAGGACTAGAATGGAGAATAAGAATATCAATTTTAAAGCAGGGGGATAGAATGAAAATTATTGTTTTGGGTGCTGGTAAAGTGGGTAAAGCCTTGACTCAGCATTTATCTGACGAAGATTATGATTATGATGTAGTTGTAGTCGATTTATACGCAGAAAAGGTAGAAGCGATCGTTAATCAGTATGATGTATTGGGTGTGGTAGGTGATGGTGCAACCTACGATATATTGGCGGAAGCAGGTGTCGATGACACGGATATTTTTATCGCTGTGACACAGTCTGATGAATTGAATATTTTGGCTTGTTTAATGGCGAAAAAAATGGGTGCCCAAAATACAATTGCTCGGGTTCGTAACCCAGAATATTTGAAACAGCGTTCTTTTATGCGTGATCAGTTGGGCTTATCCATGATCATTAATCCAGAATTGGAAGCAGCGAATGAAATTCGCCGTATTCTGTTATTTCCTTCAGCGTTTAAGGTAGATACTTTTGTTGGTGGAAAAATCGAATTAGCTGAATTTCGTTTGAAAGAAAATGCACGCTTGATTGGGGTTCCCTTGAATCGGTTGTCGAAGGTATCTAAAACCAATGTTTTGATTTGTGCTGTTCGTCGCAAGGGTGAGCTGATTATCCCAGATGGCAATTTTATCCTTGAACAGGGTGATCGCATTCATGTCATGGGGCAACATCGAGATTTGGTTCGCTTTTGCCAAGATATCAATTTGTTTGAGCAAAAAACCAAGCGGATCATCATTGTTGGTGGTGGGCGGATTGCGTATTACCTGGCCCGTCAACTAAGTGAACATGGTATTCAAGTTAAGATTATTGAAAATGATCCAAAACGTTGTTTGGACCTCTCAATCAAACTTCCTGAAGCCACGATTATTGAATCGGACGGCAGTGATGAAGAGGTTTTGATTGAAGAGGGGATCGAATCTGTTGATGCCTTTCTCGCATTAACTGGACTTGATGAAGAAAATATTGTGATCTCGTTATATGCGAAACAAATGAAAGCCAAGAAGACCGTGGCTAAAGTCACGCGGACAAATTTCATGAATGTCTTGGATCAATTAGACATTGATAGTATTATCTCACCTAAGAATATCATCGCTACACATATTCTAAGGTATGTTCGCGCGAAAAATAATAAGGATGACGATAGCAGCGTGAAAACACTGCATCATCTGTTTAATGATGATGTGGATGCGATGGAATTCGTCGTAACGCCGCAAACGAGCTTCTTAAACAAAAAGGTTTCCGAGGTGAAATTAAAAAATAATATATTGATAGCTGCAATTTCTAGAGAACGAGGGTTTGTTATTCCAAAAGGCGACACAGAGATTCGCCTAAAAGATCATATCGTGATCATTACTACGGATCGGAAAATTTGTAGTTTGAATGATCTGGTGAGGAGGTAGCGGTGAAGCACTATGAATAAGAAAATGGTTGTATTTACTATAGGCAAATTGTTAAAAGTAGAGTCTATTCTATTGCTTCTTCCGTGTATTGCCGGACTGGTTTATCATGAAAAAGAGAGTGTATCGTACGCCGTTGTGGCAGTATTTGTCTTTATTGTTGGGACACTATTAAGTTGGAAAAAACCTAAGAATCGCAATGTTTTTGCTAAAGAGGGGTTCTTTATTGTAGGGGTCAGCTGGACATTGCTATCCTTATTTGGTGCATTGCCTTTTATGCTGTCTGGAGAGATTCCATCGTTTACGGATGCTTTTTTTGAAACGGTCTCCGGGTTTACAACAACTGGTTCTTCAATCCTGCCCACACTTAGTAATATCAGCCATGCAAGTTTGTTTTGGCGAAGCTTCACGCACTGGATTGGCGGCATGGGTATCTTAGTATTTACTGTAGCCTTTATTCCGATAGCTTCTGGAAGAACGATGCATATTCTAAAGGCGGAAATGCCAGGCCCGATTATTGGTAAATTGGTCTCGAAAGTACGTGTGACAGCCCGCATTCTATATGTGATCTATACTGTGCTGACGCTCGTTCAGATTATTTTATTAGCTTTTGGCGGTATGCCGATTTTTGATAGTATGCTGAATTCCTTTGCAACCGCAGGAACTGGCGGTTTTTCCATGAGCAATGCTGGGATTGCTGGGTACAACAGTGCCTATATTGATGGGGTTATTACAGTTTTTATGATTTTATTTGGAATCAATTTTAATTTGATTTATTTCTTTTTAATCGGAAAGATTGCCCCTGTACTGAAAAGTGAAGAGCTGCGCGGGTATTTAGGTGTTATTGCAGCAGCAACAATTTTGATTACGGTAAATATTGCTTCTCAATATCCATCATATCTGAAGGCGTTTCGGTATGCTGTATTTCAAGTTGCTTCGATTATTACGACAACTGGTTTTACTACCACAAACTATGATCATTGGCCGCTGTTCTCGCAAACGATCTTATTGCTGTTAATGTTTATCGGGGCCTGTGCCGGATCTACGGGTGGCGGAATCAAGGTTTCACGAATTCAAATGCTGATTAAACATGCGCTTCAGGAAATGAAAAAAGTTGTTCATTCACGAAGCGTGACATCGTTAGAGTATGATGGAGAAACCATTGCCCCTAAGACGATTGGGAATATTCATGCGTATCTGGTTCTTTATCTAATCGTTTTTGTGGTATCACTGTTGATACTTTCACTAGAAAATATCAATTTCCAAACGATTTTTTCTGCTGTAGCAACATGTATCAATAATGTTGGTCCAGGTTTCAAGGCGGTTGGTCCCACGGGGAATTTTGGTTTTTTATCTGATCTTTCTAAGTGGACATTGTCTTTTGCCATGTTGGCAGGCAGATTAGAAATGTTTCCTATCTTATTACTCTTTTCAAAATCTTTCTGGAAGAGTTAAAAAAAGATACTTCTTTTAAAGGTCTTATCCGGTTTTTGGATAAGACTTTTCTTATGTCTAAGTTTCTGGACATAAAATTGAGGTTTCCTTTGTTGAAATTACATATTATACTTTGATTGGCAGATCTACAGAATAATAAATAATTTTTTTCGATTAGAAAAAGAATCTAGGTTATTCTCTTTGTATAATAGAAGAAACTCGGTACGAAAACGTTGTTTGAAAAATGAGGTACTAAGAAGTTATTAAAAAAGTTAAAATTATTTAAGGCAGGAAGCATAAATTCCCAAAAACTTTCAATTTTAAAAAATATAGTGTATTATTTTACAGCAAAATATTTGACATTTTAATAAAAACTATAGATGATTGATAATATGGAATACACTAATAAAGAAGGTGACTGAATGGAACGACGAATTGACCGCATTTATCGCTTTGTTTCGGAAAATCCCAATGTAACGACGAAAGATGTTGCGGATTCACTGGATATCCAACGGACAAATGCCAGTAAAGATTTAAATCTCCTTGTTAAGGACGGGCAACTGAGTAAAAGTGAAGGAAGACCCGTTCGCTATTTTATTTCGACCCAGTCAGTAGAAATGTCGTTTGATAAAGAAGTCCCTCCAGTCAAAACAACAGCTGTGGAGCCGCCAGAGAAAAAGATTTTGAACCAGAATACCGGAAATGTTTTTACCCAGATTATTGGTTCAGCAGGTAGTATGCGTAATGCTGTCGAACAAGCAAAGGCGGCTATTTTATACCCGCCTCGCGGATTAAATTGTCTGATCACCGGACCAACAGGTTCTGGTAAAACGTTCTTTGCCCATGCGATGTTTCAGTTTGCTCAAACAGAAGGTGTTGTTGAATCCGATCGTGAGTTAGTCGTTTTTAACTGTGCCGACTACGCAAATAATCCAGAATTATTGATGAGTCATTTATTTGGTTATGAGAAAGGTGCCTTTACTGGTGCAGATATTGAAAAGGACGGTCTGATCCAGCAAGCCGATGGCGGAATGCTGTTCTTGGATGAGATTCATCGTTTGCCGCCAGAAGGTCAAGAAATGATTTTCTACTTTATGGATCATGGAACCTATAGTCGTCTAGGGGAAACCGGCAAAAATCGGTTCGCTAATGTCCGGATTGTGGGGGCAACCACAGAAGATCCTCATTCAGCATTATTAGATACATTTGTCCGCCGTATTCCGATCAATATTCAAATGCCTGCCTTTAGCAGCCGACCAGCAGCGGAACAGCTAGATCTAGTTCGTGTGATGGTAGCGATGGAAGCGAATCGAATCCAGCGAAAAATCACATTGACTGAAGATGTTGTGAAGGCATTGCTGGGCAGTGTCTCCTATGGAAATGTCGGACAGTTAAAATCTAATGTACAGTTGATTTGTGCTCGTGGATTTATGAATCATATGATGCAAGAAGAAATTCATATTACATTGAATGATCTAACAGAGGGAATCAAAGCCGGTTTAGTTCAGCTCTCTGCGGATCGGATTAAGTCAACGGACATCTCGCCATATCTTGAACCAGAAATGGTCGTGACGCCTAATGAGATCGATGAATTAATCAAAACAGATACCTATGAGCTGCCGTATAATTTGTATGATATCATCGGTGATAAAGCAGCTCTATTAAAAACAGAAGGCCTAGATCAAGAAACCATCAATCATTTTATCTCTACAGATATTAATGTCCATTTGAAATCATTCTATAAAGACCATGGTTTTACCTTTGATACGGAGACCCGATTGACCGAGTTTGTCGATAAGCATGTAATTGAAGTCAGCAATAAAATCGCCGCGCTTGTCAGTGAACGTTTGGAGACCCATTTCCAGCAAAATTTCATTTATGCGATGAGTCTTCATATTTCTTCCTTCTTGAAAAAAATTCATGTGGGAGAAACGCGTGAGACTAATGCGAATATTCGCGAAATGGCAAAAGATTATCCGACTGAATTCACGGTTGCTCGTGAAATTCGTCGACTAGTGGAGAAAGAGTTCCAAGTCGTGATTCCTGATAGTGAAGATTACTATTTAACGGTCCTACTGGTTTCTTTGCGAGAGGATCAATCCTCTGGCAAGATAGGTGTGGTCGTGGCAGCACATGGAAATAGCACTGCAACATCAATGGCACAAGTTGTTCGCGAATTGCTAGATGTCTCAAATATTATTTCTGTTGATATGCCGTTAGATATGCACCCGCGCGTCGCTTATGAAAAAATGCGTGAAGCCGTAAGCCAAATCGATGAGGGCAGCGGTGTATTGATTATGGTAGACATGGGTTCGTTAGCGACATTTAATGAAGAGATCGAAAAAGATACGGGAATCGAAGTTTGCACATTAGATATGGTCACAACCCCTTTGTTGATCGAAGCAGCTCGTAAATCGAGTGTGTTAGGCTCAGGTGTAGACGAACTATATGAATCCTTGCAAGGCTTCCGCGGTTACGGCCGAGTTATTCAAGAAAAAAATGAGCCTCAGGAAAAACAGGCAATTTTAGCAATTTGCGCCTCTGGTGAGGGAACAGCACAGCGCTTAAAAGAAATCATCGAGCGCCCATTGAAACAACGAAACTTGAAACATATTCACGTCTTAACACTAGCTGTTGCGGATATTAAAACTAAGGTTCCAGAGTTTAAAGAAGACTTCAAAATTTTGGCAACGACCGGGATCATGGACCCTAAAGTAGGAGCGCCATATATTCCAATGGAGAAATTTATTAATCAAAAAGCCGATCAGATTCTAGATGAGCTTTTACTGGAGAATGATTTGTCTGAGCAAGAGGAAGTTGTCTTAGACGCAACTAAGGCTCGTGAATTGTGTATTAATTTTATGAAAGAAAGTTTTACCTTCATTAATCCGAATAAATTGATCGATCCACTTTGGCGTCTTGCTGAAACGGTGATAACCAGTGATGGGGAATCCTCTCACTATGCATTGATGGTAAATTTTGTGATGCACATGGCAGGTACGATTGAACGTGGGATTTTACAGCAACCATTGAAAATTGATGAAGAATCAGAACGTATTTATCAAAGTGTTACAGATAATGTTGTAATGAATCGTGGCCTCAATGAGTTAGAAAGTCAGCTGCGAATCAAGATTCCGACTTCAGAACGCTACTATATTTATCAATTGCTTAAGAATAATGAAGAAATTAAAGTATAAATAATACACAAAAAAGGATACAGTATTCTGTATCCTTTTTTTGTGTATCGCTATAAATGCGATAAATAAAGAATTCCTTGCTAGTGTATTTTGGCACGATACTTGCTTTATTATAAGTGAGTACGTGTATGATACTGTACTCAAAAAAATGTAGCACAAGTCTTTTAGCGTCTGAGCCTTGTAGTAGCAGGAGGTGGTGGGATGGTAATGGATATTCGACTCACTCGTATCGATGATCGTTTGATTCATGGTCAGGTAGCGACAGTTTGGTCCAAAGCAACAGGGATCGAGCGAATCTTAGTGGTTAGTGATGAAGTTGCGAATGATGAGTTGCGTAAGTTCCTCCTGAAACAAGCCGCACCACCAGGGATCAAGTCCAATGTCGTCACAAAAAGAAAACTGATTGAAGTGTATCAAGATCAATTGTTTGATGGAATGAAAATTATGTTGTTGTTTGCTTCTCCGCAAGATGTAGTCGAGGTCGTTGAAGCAGGTGTTGACTTAAAATCGGTTAATATCGGCGGAATGCGATTTAGTGAAGGAAAGAAAATGATCACGAATTTTATTTCTATTGATAGTGATGATGTAAAATGTTTTCTTGAACTATCAAAGGCGGATGTCGAATTAGAGATTCGTCAAGTGCCGACAGACCGGAAAACAGATCTGATGCAATTGATCAAAAAAGAGAAGATGCTGCAGTAAATTAATTTTGGTTACAGGTTTTTAGAACTTATTTATATTTTTGAGCTGTAACAATAATAGTAGGAGGTATAAAGATGGTAGGAATTATCATTGCCAGTCATGGTGAATTCGCTAATGGTATCTTGCAATCCGGAGCGATGATCTTTGGAGAACAAGAAAATGTCAAAGCAGTAACTTTGATGCCGAGTGAAGGTCCTGATGACGTTAAGGCAAAAATGAAAGAAGCAATCGCCTCTTTCGAAAACCAAGACGAAGTATTGTTCTTAGTCGATCTTTGGGGTGGAACTCCTTTCAATCAAGCGAATAGTTTGTTTGAAGAACACAAAGACACGTGGGCAATCGTTGCCGGTATGAACTTACCAATGTTGATTGAAGCTTATGCTTCACGTTTCTCGATGGAAACTGCACATGAAATTGCTGCTCATATTTCTGCAACAGCAAAAGAAGGCGTAAGAATTCGTCCAGAAGAATTAGAACCAGCTGAAGCGGCTCCAGTAGCGGCAGAAGGAAATCAACCAACAGGAGCAATTCCAGAAGGAACTGTTTTAGGTGATGGTCACATCAAGTTTGTATTAACTCGTGTGGATTCTCGTTTACTTCATGGTCAAGTTGCAACTGCTTGGACGAAAACAACTGGTCCTAGTCGGATCATTGTTGTTTCAGATGCGGTAGCTAAAGATGATCTTCGTAAGAGATTGATCGAACAAGCTGCTCCTCCAGGCGTTAAAGCAAACGTTATCCCAGTTGATAAAATGATCGAAATTTCAAAAGACCCTCGTTTCGGAAATACAAAAGCGTTGTTACTATTTGAAAATCCTCAAGATGTATTGCGTGCTGTTGACGGCGGCGTTGATATTAAAGAAATCAATGTTGGATCAATGGCTCACTCGGTAGGAAAAGTCGTAGTAAGTAAAGTATTGTCAATGGGTCAAGACGATGTTGATACTTTTGAGAAATTGAAAGCAAAAGGAATCAAGTTTGACGTACGTAAAGTGCCAAATGATTCTCAAGACAACATGGATGAAATCCTGAACAAAGCAAAAAATGAATTAAAAAACGCTTAAGCAACATAATTAACTTATATAGGAGGGCTTATAATGTCTGGTATTTCAATGGTATTAGTAGTAATCGTTGCCTTTCTAGCAGGTATGGAAGGGATTTTGGATGAATTCCAATTCCACCAACCGCTAGTGGCATGTACATTAATTGGTTTAGTAACCGGTAATTTAGAAGCTGGGATCGTTCTTGGCGGCTCACTTCAAATGATCGCCTTAGGTTGGGCAAACATAGGGGCTGCCGTAGCACCGGATGCTGCATTGGCATCTGTTGCGTCTGCAATTATTTTAGTTTTAGGTGGTCAAGGGGTTAAGGGCGTTTCTTCAGCTATCGCAATCGCTGTTCCTCTAGCCGTTGCTGGTTTGTTCTTAACAATGATCGTTCGTACTTTAGCCGTTCCAGTTGTTCACTTTATGGATGCTGCAGCTGAAAAAGGTGAGATGCGCAAAGTTGAAATGTGGCACATCATCGCTGTATGTATGCAAGGTGTTCGGATCGCGATCCCTGCAGCTGCACTATTAGTAATTCCTGCTGACACTGTACGTGGATTCTTAGAATCAATGCCTGCATGGTTGACAGATGGTATGGCTATCGGTGGTGGTATGGTTGTTGCCGTTGGTTACGCTATGGTTATCAACATGATGGCTACAAAAGAAGTATGGCCATTCTTTGCAATTGGTTTCGCCATTGCAGCACTTTCTGAATTAACGTTGATCGCACTAGGTGTTATCGCAGTTGCATTCGCTTTGATCTACTTGAACCTACAAGAAAGCTCTAGTGGTGGATCTAATGGTGGCGGAGGCAATACTGGAGATCCGCTAGGCGACATTTTGAATGATTATTAATCTTGAAGGAGGAAAATAAAATGGCAGAAAAAATTTCATTATCGAAAAAAGATCGTTTAGCCGTTGCATGGCGTTCTACCTTCATTCAAGGTTCTTGGAACTATGAACGTATGCAAAATGGTGGCTGGTGTTATGCAATTTTACCAGCGATCAAAAAATTATATACAACAAAAGAAGACCGGACAGCAGCAATGCAACGTCACTTGGAATTCTTTAATACTCACCCATATATCGCTTCACCTATCATGGGGGTTACACTTGCACTGGAAGAAGAACGTGCAAATGGCGCACCAGTTGATGATGTAGCTATTCAAGGGGTTAAGGTTGGTATGATGGGACCTTTAGCCGGTGTTGGTGACCCAGTATTCTGGTTTACTGTACGTCCGATGTTAGGTGCCTTAGGTGCTTCTCTAGCTTTAGCTGGAAATATCTTAGGACCAATCATCTTCTTCCTTGCTTGGAATATCATTCGTTGGGCATTCATGTGGTACACTCAAGAATTCGGCTACCGTGCGGGTTCTAAAATCACTGATGACCTTTCAGGCGGATTGTTACAAAAAGTTACTAAAGGTGCATCTATCCTAGGTATGTTCGTTCTAGGAGCATTAGTTCAACGGTGGGTAAATGTGAAATTTACACCGATCGTTTCAACTGTAAAACTAGACAAAGGTGCTTATATCGAATGGGATAAATTACCTGCTGGCGCTCAAGGAATCAAGGCTGCTTTAGAGCAACAAGGTTCTGGTCTTGCATTAAATAGTTCTAAAGTAACTACTTTACAAGATAACTTAGACTCATTGATCCCTGGTCTTGCTGCGTTGCTATTGACATTACTTTGCATGTGGTTATTGAAGAAAAAAGTTTCTCCAATCGTTATCATCTTAGGTTTGTTCGTAGTTGGTGTTGGCTTGCACGTATTAGGTATTATGTAAGAAAGTCATCGATAGAAAATGCTCGGGCTTGCCCGAGCATTTTTTGCTTAATATTAAAAAAATAAGTATAATAGTCTAACAGATACATATATGGAAATGGAGTAGGTCTAATGGTTCAGTCAATCAATACAAAGGTCGATTTGACGATCGATGCTACCTCGTACTTAGGTGTTGCTGATTATGGGAAAATTATGATTGGTGACAAAGGGTTTGAATTTTTTAATAATCGCGATGCTAGAAAATTTGTTCAAATACCTTGGGAAGAAGTGGATTATGTTGTTGCTTCTGTTGTTTTCAAGGGCAAATGGATACCTCGTTATGCGATACAAACAAAAAAGAATGGCACGTACTCATTTGCTTCAAAGGAACCAAAAAAGGTTTTGCGAGCGATTCGTGAATATGTCGATCCGGACCACATGGTTCAATCATTAGGCTTTTTCGATGTCATTAAACGCGGGGTTCGCAATAAGTTAAATAAATAGAAAAAAGTCGTTTATCTTTGTGATAAGCGGCTTTTTAATTTTGGCACAAACTTCTGTGCCAAAGCTCTATCTACATTTCGTTGAAAGCGGATACCACAGGAGCTATGATAAATATGTAAACGAAATCATTTTATATTATTTCTTAAGGAGGAAAAAGAAATGGAAGCTACTGGACAAAAGGGTGGACTTAAGGCAAAAGTCCAGCGTCTCGGAAGTCATTTATCAGGGATGGTGATGCCGAATATTGGAGGATTTATCGCATGGGGGGTTATCACTGCTTTATTTATCCCAGATGGCTATTTCCCAAATGAATCACTTGCTACTTTAGTTGGACCAATGCTTTCTTACTTACTGCCATTATTAATCGCTTATACAGGTGGTAGCATGGTTCATGGACAACGTGGTGCAGTAGTCGGGGCAATCGCAGCGATGGGTGTTATCGTCGGATCGGATGTACCAATGTTTATCGGCGCTATGATGATGGGACCTTTGGGCGGCTGGTGTATCAAGAAATTTGATGACGCTTTCCAAACGAAGATCAAAGCTGGTTTTGAAATGTTGGTCAATAACTTCTCATCTGGGTTGATTGGTTTTGCTCTCGCAGTTTTAGGATTTTATGCGATTGGGCCAGTTGTTGAATCACTAACGAATTTAATGGCTGCAGGTGTTGAATCAATTATCAACATGCATTTATTACCTTTAGCAAATATCTTTATTGAACCAGCAAAAATTTTGTTCTTAAACAACGCGATCAATCACGGTATCTTAACACCGTTGGGAATTGAACAAGCAGCAGAAGCAGGGAAATCGGTTCTATTCTTATTAGAAGCAAACCCTGGACCAGGTTTAGGAATCCTGTTAGCATTCACATTATTTGGTAAGGGGGCCGCAAAATCTTCTGCCCCAGGAGCAATCATTATCCAATTCTTGGGTGGGATTCATGAAATTTATTTCCCATACGTAATGATGAAACCTCTTTTATTCCTAGCTGTTATGGCTGGTGGGGTTGCTGGAACATTTACATTCCAATTGTTAGGCGCAGGTTTACGAGCAGCAGCGTCACCAGGTTCAATCATTGCGATTATGGCAATGACACCACCTGACGCTATCTTGGCGAATCTGGCGGGGATCATTGTAGGCTGTCTCGTGTCATTCTTAGTTGCTATGATCATCATCAAATCTGATAACAGTGAAGAAGATGACTTGGCTGCTAATCAAGCGGCAATGGCTGACGCAAAAGCGCAATCAAAAGGTCAAGATGCAGTAAAAATGGACAATCAAGAAATGTTCGGCAATATCAATAAAATCATCTTCGCTTGTGATGCTGGTATGGGATCAAGTGCGATGGGAGCCTCTGTTTTACGGGACAAAGTGAAAAAAGCTGGATTAACGTTACCGGTTTCTAATTCGGCAATCAACAATTTAACAGATGACCCAAATGCACTGATTGTAACACAAGAAGAACTACACGATCGTGCAAGTCAAAAAGCACCAAGCGCTACGTTTGTTCAAGTAGAAAACTTCATGAATTCTCCACGTTATGACGAAATCGTGGAAAATTTATCAGAAGAAAAAACGGCTGGTAGCAGCGAAAAAAAGCCGCTGACAGATGATGTGGTACAAGGGTTAGCCGACTATTCAAACGTCGACCACATTATCTTTGGCTATGATCAAGCGAAGGGATCAGCCAACATGGGTGCAACGATTTTGAAAAAATTACTGAAGGACAATGAGTTGAACTATCCTGTAACGGTTGTCTCAATCGCTGCGCTTAAGGATGAAACAACAGCTTTGATTATTACGAATAATGATGAAACGATCAAAGCGGAACAACAAACACCAAGTGCCATCCATGTTCCGTTAACTGACTTAGTCGCTTCAGAAAAATACGACAAAGTTATTCAAAACTTGAAGAAATAGTTAGTCTTTTTTACAGAATCGTATTACTCTTAAAGCAGTGAGGATTCTCACTGCTTTTACCCTTTGAAATTATTGGAGGAGATATTGTGTATTTTTCGGTTCGCGAAAAAAAGATACTTTCCCTTTTATTAGAATATCCCAATGGCATTACGCCGGAGGAGCTGCAAGATATTTTGCAGGTCAGCAAGCGAACAATTTATCGTGAGATTTCAAGTATTGAAAAAACGATTAAATCGCAGGATATCCAGATCATCAAACCTCGCGGCGAAGGCTATCGTATTCTGGGCGAAACATTGAGCTTGGAACGTTTGCAGCAGCAGTTAGGCGAGAAGCAGGCAGAGTTGTTTACTGACAATGTTCAACGTCAGAGTGCGATCGTCTGCTCATTGTTGCTGATGGATGAAGAAGCGACGATCGAAGGCTTAGCAATTGATTTTAAAGTCAGTCCGGCTACGATCACTTCTGATCTTGCAGCAATCGAAAAAAGTTTAATCGATTATCGTTTAGAGCTGCTACGACTAAAGGGCCGAGGGATTAAGATAGCAGGACGCGAAAAACAACGTCGTCAGTTATTAAGTAATTTAATCTATAACGGTGTGAGTGAATTTGATTTCTTTCATTTCATTGATTTACTGGATGAAGCTGAGACAACAACAGAAGATTTCTTTTTAAATTTATTGAGTCAGTCTAGTTTATTATTAGCCCGCTCAATTTTTGAACAGATTTCTCAGCAGGCCTTTGAGCAAGTGACAGATAACCAATTACAACGTGTATTGATTTTATTGGCGCTATCAATCGATCGAATAGCACAAGGTCGATTCGTTGAAGTGGAGCAAGAGAATAAGGCCAAGCCTGAAAGTATGCAAATTGCTAGTCAGGTCATGATCAAAGTGGCCACAACAATCAAAAAATCGATTCCACCGCAAGAGGTCCGTTTCTTTGCCTTCCAACTAGAAGGTGTCAATTATAAGAAACCGCAAAATATTTTTATCGACAGCTTTGATGTCGAGCTTTCGTACAAGATCAAAGAATTGATTCGTTTAGTATCGGAGACGACGGGAGTCGATTTTCGCAAGGATGAACAGCTTTTTAATGACTTATCCGCCCATATGTCGGCGGCACTGAAACGAAACCTGACTGTCATCCAAGGGGCCAACAATCCGTTATTACAAAAAATTCGTGACAAGTATCAAGAATTAACGACAGCAATCATCAAAGAATTGGCGGTTGTTTTTCCGGATCATCAATTTACCGCAGACGAATTAGGCTATGTGGTGATTCACTTTGCTACATCGTTAGAACGTCATCCAAGTGGGCGTGCACTTTCCGCTTTGGTTTTATGTTCCAGCGGAATCGGCACGGCGCGTATCTTAGAGAGTCGCATTCATAAGTATTTGACGGAGATTGAAAAAATTCAAGTAGCAAAAATTTCTGAGATGAATCAACTGGATTATAAGAGTTATGATTTAATTTTGGCGACTGTCTTTCTACCAGGATTTCATCTGCCTTATAAAGTGATTTCGCCATTATTGCTGGATGATGAGATCAAAGAAATCAAGGAATACATCCAGACTCTGCATCCTGAAAAAGTGATTGAAATGACTGATGAACCGGAACAAGAGCCAAGCGAAGCTTTTGATGAAATTTATGAGACGATGCGGGTGGCGAACAATTTATTACAGAGTTTTGATGTAAAGAAGATTGAAGCGAAAGAGACAATCGAGTTGACGTTGGAAGAGATCATTGAGCGTCTTCAGGGAACGATCGTTTCGGATGCGAAGTCTGTTACAGAAAAAGTCATTCAACGCTATTTAGTAGCACCCATCGGAATTCCGAAAACCAATTTCGCTTTATTCCATTGTGCTGATCCTCATGTCAAAGAACCATTGTTTACTATTTATGATCTGGATCAGAAATTTTTGATTCAAGGAATGGATAAAAAAAGTATTGAATTAACACGTGTTTTGCTTTTATTGGCGCCAGATCCAATGCCAGAAAGTCAACAAAGCTTGTTAGGAAAAATCAGCAGTTCAGTGATCGAAAGCGATCTGAATACTGAAATCTATAAATTTGGGAATAAGGAAATCATTTATCAACTGTTGAGTTCTTTATTTGTTAAAGAGATTCGAGAAAATTAGCGAGAAAAAAGCCGGGAGGGAAATAGAATGGAATTACAACCAGAAATGATTTTGTTAGATCAGGAATATGCGAACAAGGAAGACGCGATTCGCGCGAGTGGGCAGCTGCTAGTGGATGCTGGGTGCGTAGAAGAAGGCTATATTGATGCCATGATCGAAAGAAACGAATTGGTTTCTGTTTATATGGGAAACTTTATCGCGATCCCTCATGGAACAGACGAAGCGAAACGTTTCGTGAAAAAGAGCGGTATTTCAGTGATCCAAGTCCCAACGGGCGTTCACTTTGGGAAAGATGATACCGAAGATGTGGCGATGGTGCTATTTGGTATCGCTGGAATCGAAAATGAGCATTTGGATATTTTACAAAAGATTGCGATTTTTTGTTCAGATGTTGAAAATGTAGTTAAATTAGCAGATGCAAAAACAAAAGAAGAAGTCATTGGCTATCTTCAGGAGGTAGAATAGGATGCAAGCAACACACTTTGGTGCCGGAAATATTGGCCGTGGATTTATTGGAGAGATTTTAGCGAAAAATGGTTTTTCGATTGATTTTGTCGATATCAATGAAACAATCATCAATGCGTTGAATGAACGAAATGAATACACGATTCAGTTAGCTGATGAAAGTCAAAAGGAGATTCATGTTGAGAATGTGGATGGCCTTAATAATCAAACCAATCCAGAAGCGGTGATTGATTCAGTCAGCAAGGCAGATATCGTAACGACAGCCATTGGTCCAAACATTTTACCATTTATCGCAGAGTTGATTGCTAAAGGCATCCAAAAGCGCCGCAGTGAAGGCAATACGGCACCATTAGATGTAGTGGCGTGTGAAAATATGATCGGCGGCAGCCAATTCTTATTTGAAAAGGTTCAAGCGTTCTTATCTGATGAGGACAAGGCATATGTTGAACAATATATCGGATTCCCTAATGCAGCAGTCGATCGTATCGTACCGATTCAACATCATGAAGATCCATTATTTGTATCTGTGGAGCCTTTCAGTGAATGGGTGATCGATGCAACGCAAAGCAAAAATAAAGAGTTGCGCCTCAATGATGTGGAATATGTAGAAGATTTAGAACCCTATATTGAACGGAAGCTGTTTTCCGTGAACACCGGACATGCGACAGTTGCTTATACGGGTGCTTATGAAGGCTATAAGACCATCGATGAAGCAATTGCTGATAAGCGGGTTCTAGAAAAATTGCGGGCAGTTCTTGGTGAAACAGGCAGCCTGTTGATCAACAAATGGAATTTCGATCAAGAAAAGCACTTAGCCTATATCGATAAAATCGTCAGTCGCTTTGAAAATAAATATATTTCAGACAGTATCAGCCGTGTTGCTCGGACACCGATTCGCAAACTCGGTTTTGACGAACGCTTTATTCGACCAATTCGTGAGTTAAAAGAACGTGGATTAGATTACACGAATTTAGTTGATGTCGTGACGATGGTCTTGAACTACGATGATCCAAATGATGAACAAAGTGTTGAATTGCAGGGGTTCTTAAAAGAAAAATCGGTCGCAGAAGTAATCCAGCAAGTAACGGATTTAAAAGACGATGCGTTAATCGCAGAAATATCTGCAAGATATCAAAAATAAGATTATCGCTCCCAGCGTGGTGGAAATTCCGCGCTGGGCTTTTTTAGCTTTACGTTTCCAAAGAAATTGGAGATAATGAACCTACGATGGAATGATAAAAATTTAATTTTTTGGTCTAGACTTTTTTGTTGAAAAATTCGTTGAGTGGTGTTAGAATTGGTGTATACCAAATTGATAAAGGAGCGTTTACTCATGAAAGTAATTCGTGTGAAAGATGCCAATGAAGGCGGAAAAAAAGCATTTGAAATCATCAAAGATGGAATGGAAAACGGCGTAAAAGTATTAGGTCTTGCAACAGGCAGTACACCTGAAACTTTATATCAAGAAATGACTTCTAGTGATTTAGATTTTTCAGAAATGACTTCTGTAAACTTAGATGAATATGTAGGATTAGCAGGTGACGATGTACAAAGCTACCGTTACTTCATGAACGATCAATTATTCAACAAAAAACCATTTAAAGAAACTTTCGTACCAAATGGCAAGGCAGAAGATTTAGCTGCTGAATGCAAACGTTACGATGGCGTGATCGCTGATCATCCTATCGATTTACAAGTATTAGGAATCGGCCGTAATGCGCATATCGGATTTAACGAACCTGGAACATCATTTGATGTAACCACTCATGTAGTTGAACTAACTGAATCAACGATCGAAGCGAACAAACGCAACTTCGATAAAGTGGAAGATGTGCCAACTCATGCGTTATCAATGGGGATTGGTTCAATCATGCAAAGCAAGAAAATCTTATTGATGGCTTTTGGTACAGACAAAGCTGATGCAATCAAAGATATGATCGAAGGTGCAGTAACAACAGATGTTCCTGCAAGTATCTTACAAAAACATGCTGACGTAACAGTTATTATTGATGAAGACGCAGCAAGCAAATTATAAGAATAGTACTCTAATGAGGTTGTGACAGAAGTGGTTAGCCGGCTTATTTCCGAATGCTAGTTCTGCTTAGTGAAACGTAGCAGTAACTGTATGCGTAGCTTGCGAAGAAGAACTTGCTTCTGAAACACCGTTTATTGGGAAAAGGGAGCTGTGACAAAACTTTTGTCACAGCTCCACTTTTTTTATTAACGACTTCAGTCAGTTTCGCTCGCGGTAGCGAGTGAAACAAAAAAACCGCGCGTTTCTACGCGTGGACGAAAAAGCTTTAGCGTTAAAAACTCCTTTCGATATACTAATA
>Ga0153985_1000213_pt1 | contig 17524 bp, 16 predicted proteins | sample TSGA069MetaG_FD_104715 | JGI IMG/M metagenome (GOLD analysis project Ga0153985, IMG submission 104715) | Attine ant fungus gardens microbial communities from Georgia, USA - TSGA069 MetaG | ecosystem: Host-associated > Fungi > Mycelium > Unclassified | place: USA: Georgia, Alexander Wildlife...
TAGAGATCAGGTTATAGAGTTATAAATAACCAATGTATCACAAATGGTCACTTACTTGATTTGCAATTGAAGATTGGATATTCAAAAGGCTTAAAAATGTGAAGGTAGACAGTGTTAGGGAACCACTCAGAGGCAATCACCCTTAAGCTAATGGATAGTCCCGGAAGCTAAGTTGAGATTCAAGTGAAGTATATCTACAATACATTGCTAGTATATATACTATACCAGACAATCACATGGGCAGTCACATGCACATGGATTAGTAATCACAATTGTCCTAATTATAGATAGAAGGTATTGTACTGCATAACACAGACAGGAGAAGTAAGAAACAATGAGAATGTAATACACGATTTGTCAATAGGCCACTAATAGATTTAGACCCTCAGAACTTACTAAGCATCACCCTAGATGTCCCCTTACAATAGTTCTTAATTAGATTAGAAGGCATCACACCACATGATATAGACAAGAGAAGTAAGGAACAGTAGGAATATGATACGAATGAATATAGAACTCCTAGAAGATGCAAGCTCACTGGACTTACTAAGCAATACCCTAGATGTCCCCTTACAGACAGTGACAAAAGATGTTATTAAGTCTAAGGTCTAATCCTCAGACTATGAGTCCTGAAATACAGAAAAGTAATAGTCTGTGCACTAGGACAGAGTATCACATACTACTACCTATTGTTCTAAAAAAAGGACAGATGACTATCTATGGGTAATTAATGAAGTCCATGTGCAAACATTGAGGCCTCTATATTTCCACTAATATTAATTGTCTCAGTATTGTTTTAGGCTTATTCTAAGCAGTATGAAGAGGACTTCTCTGATGCCTAAAAGCAAAGCTTAGATCATGGCAGTTTCTGAGATATTGGTGATTTAGTAAACAGTACTATAATAGTTATCTGTTGATCTGTCTAATATCTTGGCCATTATTGATTGCTTTGTGATGTGACTGGTATCGATCAAAAGGTTTTTTTAAGGGCTTTTGGGTACTATTGAGACTGTGAGAATCATCAAAGAATTGATGGAGATATGGCCAAATAAAGTTTGTGATATAATGATCTTTATCAAGTTTTTAAAAGTATATCTATTATAACTTGGCAAAATGGCTGTATCATTATTTATATTTTTTTTCTTTTCTTTTTCTTTTCTTTTATCTTGGACTTACTACACAAAAGGGAGTGCAGGAAAGTATTATGTCACAAGTATCATATTACAAGTGTCACAAATCACAGCATCATATCACATCATATAATGGGTTATATGATAAGCATGGGAAAGTAGGGCACAGACCATGTAGTATGTAAGAGGTCACTCAATAGCAACTCTAATCATACCTAATGATTAGTAAAGAGAGCAGACTTAAGAAGGAATGATAGATAGCCCAGGAGTTCCAATCAATATTGAGGTAAGGTATTCTACTGTATATTACTAGCTATATATACTAGACTAGCTAGTCTGTGCACCCATTGCTAAGGGAACATAGATCAGAACACTAATAACCACACTACCTAATAAGGCTACATCATACTGATGGGGCAGACCTAAACTAAGGGGAAGGGTTGTGGGAATAGCAGGCCTTAACAGATTATAAAACAAGCTAGATGATACTTACTTATACTGGTTAACCTAAGCTACTCTATTGCTGACATCATAAGACATCCTCTTACATAGTAGTTGTATAAGTAGTGTGTCAGACTAGCTAACTCCAAGCTGGAATTAAGCCAACTGCTTCTTTATTAGTGTTTGACAAGAAGAACTCGATGGAGTTCCTATTAGATTTTCTACACTACTTATATAACTAATACATGGTCTGTGCACTACTTTCCTATGCTTATCATGTGACCTGTCATGTGACTGTGATGTGACACTTTCCCACACTCTCTTCTGTGTAGTAAGTCCAAGAAAAAGAAAAGAAAAGAAAAGAAATATAAATAATAACTTAGCCATTTTGCCAAGTCATGATACCACCCCCTTCTTAAGTTTCCTCGTCTCAAGGAATTCTCTACAACTCATAGTATGGGTTCATCATGTTGCCCATCTTATTGTTATCTTCTTCTGTTCATTCTCTAACTTCTGAATTTTCTTTCCTGATTTCTTCTTCCTTTACAATTGTTTCTATTTTTCTTTCCCCTGATCACTTTCCTTTTCACCGTCTCCAATTCCTTTCTAGCCTTCCCCAATATTCTTGGTCATATCTTTTATCTGACAATCTAAACAGTTTTCTTGCTGTAAATCTCCCTAGCAATTCTCCTCTTCTAAATGTTCCTTTCTTATGTTCTTATCTTGCTACATCTTCCATGTCTCATCAATATTCTTTTTCAAACTCTTTGATTGCTTCTTTTGTATTCTTCAAATTTTCCCTTTCTTCCCAAGTGTCTGACTCCGCTGTAAATCCTTTCTAGCATACCAAGTATTTATTCTTCTCTCTTACCCATTGCTTATTTAGGATTCTCTCAACTTCCTATTCTTCTTCTCCTTTGATTATAACTGGAGCTAGCTGCTCCTTTCTCTGCCTCTTTACCTGGCCTATGTATCTGTATCTATGTATTCTACTAACGTTCACTACTGGATGTATTTTAATAGTAGTAGGTAGCTCTAGTTCAACCACATTTAATGATACCACCTTCTTGATCTTGTAGGGCCCTACAAATCTCTCCGTCAATTTTTCCATCTTTCTCCTAACTATTTGATACTTTAAATCCTTGGTACTGAGCATGACCAAATCTCCTACTTTATACTCCTCTACGTCTGATCTCTTTCTGTCTGCATACTTCCTTATTTCTTCTTGTGCTTTCTCCAGCGCTGCTTTTACTTCCTCTTGTATTTCCTTCATCTTTTTAATGAATTTCTCTGCTCCTGTGTACTTTTCCTTCTTTCTCCCTTTGAACCCCATCCTAGGATCTTGCCTGTAATTTGTCTTAAAAGGTGACGTTCTTGTGCTTGAGTATGCTTTATTATTATATACAAACTCAGCTGTTCCTAGCCACTCAGGCCATTGCTCTTGCCTATGGTCAATAAACATTCTGAAGTACTGTTCTAACTCTTGGTTTACTCTCTCAGTTTGTCTATCTGTTTGCGGATGAAATACTATTGACAATTTACTCTTTATCCCCAACATTCCATTCAGCTCTTTTATTAATTCTGCTGTGAATTGCAGTCCCTGGTCTAATATGATACTTTCTAGTAACCCATGTAATTTTCACAGGTTGTCCCTAAACAACCTCGCTAGTCCCTTTGCTGATGTTTTCTCTGTAGTAGGTATGAAGTGTACTATTTTTGTCAGTCTGTTGACTACTACTAAGATTGAGTCATATCCCTGTACTAAAGGTAGTTTTGTGATAAAATCTGCCAATATATGTGTCTATGGTTTCTCTGGAATAGAATTTAGCATGAATTTCCCTGCTGGCTGTTCTGTGCGGTTTTTGTTATGCTAGCAAGTGTCACACCCTTCCACATATCTCTTCACCTCTTTTGTAACTCCCGGCCACCAAAAGTTTCGAGTGACCAGTTCCACTGTCTTCTACTGTTTCCCATGGCCTCCTACTAGTGTATTATGGTGTAGCCTAATAATTTCTACCCGTAATCTATTATCTTTAGGTACATAGACTTTTTCTTCTTTGTACATGATATCATCTACCTCTCTCTACTCTTCATCTCTTAACATTTTTACCCCTGCTCACTTCATTTCTTCCACCGCTTTTACTACTTTATTATCTTTTACATTTGACTTTCTAATCTCCTCTAGTAGATCTACCCCATCTACTATTATTTCTACTGTTTCCATTCTCTTTGTTTCTAACTATTCTGGCTTCACCAGCATTTCGTCCTTATTATTCTTTTCTACTCCAATCTCCCAGTCTGGTCTCCTACTTAGACTGTCTGCTTTTCCCATCTTGCTTTCTGGAACATGTTTCAGCGTAAAGTCAAACCTTGATAGGTATAAAGCCTATTTCGCTTGTCTTCTATTTAACTTTTGTGCCTTCATAAAGTATTCGAGGTTCTTGTAGTCTGTCCAAATCTCGAATTTCACTACCATTCCCTCCAGGAAATGTCTCCATACCTTTAAGTATTTCACAACTGCTAGCATTTCTTTATCATGTATTTCATAGTTCCTTTCTATATCACTTAGAGATTTAAAAATAAAAGTGACTGGCCTTTACTTTTCATCTGAGCACTTCATTGAGAGTACTCCTCCAGTGGCATAATTTGAAGCATCAGCTTCTACCCTAAACTCCTTATCTAAATTTGGGGCTGCCAATACTGGTTTACTAGTGAAAATCCTTTTTAGCTTGTCAAATACTTTCTGTTGTACTTCCTCCCACTACCACCTCTTATCTTTTTATGTAAGCACATTCATTGGTCTAGCTACTCAAGTAAAATCTTTGATGAACCTCCTGTAGTAATTTGCGAGGCCCAAGAATTTTCTAATGTCTTTCACATTTTTTGGTTATAACCAACTAAGTACTCCATCTACCTTTTTTCCCTCCATTTCTATTCCATTGGGTCCAATAACAACCCCTAGGAATCCTATCTTCCTTACTTTCTACACACATTTCTCCGGCTTGATGTACAAGTTGTTTTTCTCTAACCTCCTCAATATTTCTTCTATAATTTCGTCATATCCCTTTTCAGTCTCTATTCCTACTAGCACATCATCTACAAATGCAACTACCTTTCCTTCATTGATTAAATTCCTTAAGATTTCGTTCATCATTGTCTAAAATATAACTAGCGAGTTCATCATTCCAAAGAACATCACTGTTGGCTCAAAGGAACCTATATGTGTTGTAAATGCTCTCTTCTACTCGTTCCCTTCTTTAATCCTGATGTTATTTGTTGAAGTGGACCGTCGTAGTTGTACCTTCACAGTTGTAGGGGTAGAGCTTGATGACATCATCATCAAATGGTACCACATCAGTCAGATGACTGTTGTGTCTATATATTGGAAACTCTTTACTACTATACCTCAGTTGTCAATCTATATTGTTGACCACTGAGATAAGACCTGTTCTGCTAGTTCTTCTTATCTATATCTAATGGCAATATCTTAGACTTACTGTGTAAAAGGTAGTTAGTCGTTAATCTATATTGTTGACCACTGAGACTTACTATGTAAAAGATTATGGGTCCTGGTGCTCACTAAATTTTACCAGAAACTTGATATTAAATACAGAAATATCTTCAACCACATCTACTTTCTCTGAAACAGACAAATTTGATGATACCAACTGATCATCATGGCAAAGACTTATTTGCACAGCAGCCATGGCAAAAGGAGCATTTGGTTACTTGGATGGCTCTTGTAAGGGCGCACTCGGAGGCACACCAGAACACACTCAAATATAGTAGATGAGACGTCTTAAGTCAGAGTGATGGATAGCCCAGGAGCTCAAACTATTATTGAGGTAAGGTATTCTACCGTACATCACTAGCTACTTATACTAGACTAGTCTGGTCTGTGTACCAGTTGCTATGAACATAGACATCAGGACAATAATAACTATACTACCAGATATAGCTATGTAGTACTGTAATGGAGACCCAAACTAGAAAGAAGGGAACTATAGACCGCGGACTCCGAGGATCTATGGGAACGCTAGCTGATGTGAACCCTACCAGGTTATCTAAGCGATCTCAGGGTTGTCCCCTTACAGCTCTATCACATGTCCTTCTACTCTACCAGCAACAACACCTTCTTTTGCTGAAACATCTTGGGACTCAAATACTCCATCTCTCAATGAATGGAAAGCACGTGATGCCTAGACACTGGGACTACTTATATTTAATACTAGGAACCCTGCTGGACTAGGAATTAACATCGATGGTACAGCTGCTAAGATCTAGACTTCATATATTAATACCTATGAAAAGGCATCAAATATGGCACAGTTAAATGCAGAGCAGACTTTATGAAATATGACTTACTCAGATCACACTGACTTTAATAACTTTATTATCAATATGCACAACAAATAGTCAGATGCTAGAGCCTTGGGATCAAAGATTAACAATGAAGACTTCAAAGACATAATCATAACTTCTTTACCCGAATTCTGGAACTCTATAGCTATGCCACTATATGATCCAAACATGACTTCAGCAGATGCAATAGCTCGTCTCCAAATCTGGTATACTAAGATCAACAAAAATCAACCTACCAATATTGGCCAGAATGCAATGGCACTTCAAACAAGTACTTCCAAATAAAAGAAAAGGTCCTAGCTTATTTGTGTTAACCCAAACTATCGATGCTGAGGACACACTATTAAGATGTGTTATTGGCCAGGGGGAGGAAAAGAGGGACAATTTCCTCCTAGTTTTGGAAAAAGAGGAGGCCTAAGAGGAATAGCATTTAACACAAGACAGAGAGAATTCAAGCTGGAAACTAAAGCTCACATTACGGCTACTGATACCCCTGATGAAGGAAACAAGCAAGTTTTTGCATATATATCAACAGATTAAAAAGACTTCAAGGTATTAGCCACCCCAACATTCAGTGCAAACACATCTCATGATAACCCAAACCCTTGCAGATATAATGAAACGACAATGCAAGAAAGCGCTTCGAAGGGAGTACAAGTAGCTAATACCTGGTCTGAAGAGAATCCTATTATATTTCATACACAGTCTGAGAATATACTAGACATTCTTACCTTTATCGACTCTAAAGCTACTGATCACTGTTTCGTAGACAGGTCATTGTTTGTGTTCTATACCACTTTGAGCAAACTATACTTTGGGATGTCAGCAGGGAAGGACTCAACATTTAATATCATAGGAAAGGGGAAGGTAGAGTTCAAAACTAGTATTGATGGAAAAACTAGAAGAGTTTTTATTGATGGTGTTCTACATACTCCCAACCTCAGATCCAACCTGATTTCTGTATCACAACTCAGCACAAAAGACATAGATGTGTTCTTCAAAGGAGGAAACAAAGCTCTAGTATTGATATCTGAAGGAGAGATCATAATGACTGCAACAAAATTTGGCTGATTATATGCAGTTAATGTGAATAGAGCATTAACAGATATCTTCATTACCCAATCTAAATGGCAGACTATAAGCTTTGACATCTGGCACAGGCAATTAGGATATGCAGGTACAGAATTGATATGCAACATGATATCTGGAAAATTAGTTGATAGACTCACAACTAAAGAAGAATTGTCTATGAATGGCCTTTGTGAGGATTGTATTTTTGGCAAGCACGCAACTCACCCATTCAATAAGACGGATTCATGAGAAACAGAACTTCTTGAAAGGATCCACATCGACATTTGGAGACCATCACAAGTTCAATCAGCTGGGGGTTGTACCTACTTTATGCTAATCATAGATGGATTCTTATCCTACAAAACTGTTGCATTCCTTAAAACAAAGTCAGTAGATGTGATGTTAAATATACTAAAGGCCTACCATATTGAAGCAGAACGACAAACTGGCAAGAAGCTCAAGCACATAAGATTTGACATGGGTAGAGAATGGTATAACATGGCGTGGGAGGATTACCAAGTTGTATATGGCTTGGTATTTGAATTTACTATACCTTACACCTATCAGCAGAATGGTGCCGCTAAACATAGCATGCGAACAATCCTCAATGGAGTAGAATATGTTATGGCTGAATCAGACATGGCTCTTAAATACTAGGCTGATACAGTTCAAACAATTGTCTACGTTCGAAACTTTATTCCCTCTTCACGACAACCAAAAACAATTCCAGCAGAAGTTTGGTTTGGAAAACATCAAGATATTTCCCATCTGAGGCCTTTTGGATCAATAGCATATGCACATATACCCTAGAACCTGAAGTTACACAAACTCAGTGCAAGATCGGTTCAAGTGTCACTTTTGGACTATTTTGGACATAATGGGTATAAGCTACTAGATAAATCTACTGGTGCAGTTTCTAGGTCTCAGGACATCATCTTTGAAGAAGGAATAACACACATAGCCAAGCAGCCTAACCTAATAATATTTAACAAAGAGAATGATCCTTTTCAATCAAGCCTGGAACTCAAAACTGAGACAAAACAAAAAAGCACATCTGAAAATCCAAATCTAAACCTTGGTCCAAACTCTGATCCACTACAGACAACTACCCCAAGACTACTACCTATCCCAAGAATCCATGATGAGGAAAGAGAATCAAATGAGATATTTACAGTCCAACTGATTAGCCAGACTATTGACAAAGCAAAAGAAACAAACTTATCTTTGGCTGTCTGCCGAACATGAAGGGATCCAAAACCTAGTGCAAAACTCAAGGAATCCACTGAGTATCTCAATTGTTCTGTTGCCTATATCACTAATATGGATATTCAAGTACCAAAAACTTACAATAAGGCCATGAAAAGGCCAGATTTGTGGTTGGATCCCATAACAAAGGAAATTAAAATGCTAAAATTACAAGATGTATTTGAGGTTGTGCCTAGACCATCTGGTAAAAATATAGTAGGGTCAAAATGGGTATTTGTAGTAAAGTGGAATGAAAAGGGGGAGATTGAGAAAAGAAAAGAGACAGTAGTAAAAGGTTATACTTAGGTGATTGGAGAGAATTACGATGAAACCTATGTTTCAGTGGCAAGACTTGAATCCATTCACCTAGTATGTACAATAGCAGCCTCTCGACAGCTTTGATTATGGCAGATCGACTTCATTTCAGCATTTCTCAATAGCGAAAATGTGTTTGATGTATACATGAAACAGCCTAGAGGTTTTGAGAAAGGAAGAAAAGACCATATCTGGAAATTGAAGAAAATATTATATAGTACTATGCAAGAAGCCCATGACTGGACTGAGAACCTGAATAAGACTTTTCAAGGTCATGGCTACTATAAATCATGTGCTGATCCTCAAATACGCTCCAGGATGCTCAATAACAAACTCACTTTAACATCTACATGGACAGATAATATACTAGATGTTTCATCTACTGCCAAAGGTGAAAAACTAGCCAAATATGAACTTGGATCAAGCTATGAGATAAAGAATATAGGGGAGGCAAAGCTAATATTAGGAATGCGTATCATACGAAACAAGAATGGAGACGTTACCTTAACCCAAAAGGCTTACAGTGAATGCATGCTTGAGTATTTCAAGATGAATTACTGTGCACCAACCTCTACCCCACTATCTCCTGGGAGCTCACTATCAATAGATGACTGCCCAACAACATCACAGGAAACCAGTGAAATAGCAAAAACTCCATACTGTGAGGCATTAGGGTCATTGATATGGCTGTAAATAGCAACTCGTCCTAACCTAACATATGCTGTAAATATTCTGTCCCAATTTTCACATAACCTTAGTAGATCCTATTGGAACGTATTGAAGCATACAGTTGTATATGTGAAAGGAACTATTGATTATGGAATTACATATAGAAGAGGAAGAACATTGAACCTTATAGGCTATGTGGACTCAGATTATGCAGGCTGCAAAGACACAAAACATTCAACAGAGGGAAATGTCTTTATTATTGCAGGTGGACTGGTATCTTGGGAGAGCAAGTGCCAAGAGACAGTGGCACTATCTATAGTAGAGTCAGAATATATGGCCTTCACATGTGCAATGGCTCAGACATTGTGAATGATAAAATTCTTCGCTGAGATTGGTCTACCTATGACCAATCCAATTACTATCTATGCAGACAATAATGGGTCTATTTCCAATAGCACAAATGACAAGAACTATTGCCAAACAAAGCACATTGACGTAAAATTCCACTTTGTAAAGGAATATATGAAGAAGGGGGAGATCATGTTTACATATATCCCATCTTCAGACAACCTTGCTGATTTATTCTGTCACAAACTTCATTCGGCCATATCTCTATCAATTCTTCATTGATTCTCACGGTCTCAATGGCTACAGAAAGCCCTTGAAAAGACCTTTCAATTGATACCAGTCATGTCTCGAGGCAATCAATAATGGCCGAGATATTAGGCAGATCAACTAGTAACCACTATGGTACTGTTTATTAAATTGCCAATATCTCGGAAACTGCCATGATCTAAGCTTCGCTTTTAGGCATCAGAGAAGCCCTCTTCATACTGCTTAGAATGAGTTTAAAATGGCGCTGAGGCGATTAATATTAGTGGAGATATGAAGGCCTCAATGTTTGCACATGGACTTTATTAATTACCCATAGATAGTCATCTGTTCTTTTCTTAGAACAAAGGACAGCCTCCATATGGTTAAGTTATCATTATTTTAAGTACAAAGGCACTATTATATGTAGAACAATAGGTAGTAGCATATGATGGTCTATTCTAGTGCACAGACCATCACTTTTCTGTATATAAGGATTCATAGTCTGAGGATTAGACCTCAGACTTAACAACATCTCTTGTTGCTTGTCTAACTCTGCCTATAAGCACTTTTGAATCTATATTTCAACCAATCACAAAACAAGTAAGTGATCTTTTGTGATATATTCACAAAATCTCTTTCTCGCGAAATGATAAGGAGACTAGCCACAGCAATGGATCTCAATCCCAAAGTGCAGGTTATGCCAGTCCAGGGGGAGTATTGAAGTGGACCGTTGTGGTTGTACCTTTACAGTTATAGGGGCAGAGCTTGATGATATCATTATCAAATAGTACCACATCAGTCAGACGACTATTATGTCTATATATTGGAAACTTTACTACTACACCTCAGTCATCAATCTACATTGTTGACCACTGAGATGAGACCTGTTCTGCTAGTTCTTCTTATTTATATCTAATGACAACATCTTAGACTTACTGTGTAAAAGATAGTTAGTCATCAATCTATATTGTTGACCACTGAGACTTACTGTGTAAAATTATTGAACTCTTACCTAAGATCCATTTTAGTAAACACTTTCTTCCCTCCCATGTTATCAATTAACTCTGTAATTAATAGTAGTGGGTAGTTATTCTTCACTGTCTGGCTGTTCAAGTTGCAATAGTCTATTACCATCCGCTTACTTCCATCCTTTTTGCCTACGAAGAAAACTGGCGATGTTTGAGGGAATTTTGATGGTCTGATATACCCCTTCCTCAGTTAGTCTTCTATAAAATTCTGGACTTCTTTCCTCTCATTTTTGGATAGAGGATAGATCCTATCATAAAAGGTCACTTACTTGTTTTTGTGATGAACTAAATATAGATTCAAAGAGCTTATAAGCAGAGTTAGACAAGCAACAAAAGATGTTGTTAAGTCTGAGGTTTAATCCTTAGACAGGGAGTCCTTATATACAGAATTGTGATGGTCTGTGCACTAGGACAGATCATCACATACTACTACCTATTGTTCTATATATGGTAGTGCCTTTGTACTTAAAATAGTGATAACCTAACCATATGGAAGCTGTCCTTTGTTCTAAGAAAAGGACAGATGACTATCTATAGGTAATTAATAAAGTCTATGTGCAAATATTGAGGCCTTCATATCTCCACTAATATTAATTGCCTCGGTGCTGTTTTAGGCTCATTCTAAGTGGTATGAAGAGGGCTTCTCTGATGCCTAAAAGCGAAGCTTAGATCATGGCAGTTTCTGAGATATTGGCAATTTAATAAATGGTACTATAGTGGTTACCAGTTAATCTGCCTAATATCTCGGCCATTATTGATCACCTCGAGACGTAACTAGTATCTACTGAAAGGTCTTCTCAAGGGCTTTCCATAGCCATTGAGACCGTGAGAATCAATGAAGAATTAATAGAAATATGGCCGAATGACGTTTGTGACAGATTCTTCTCTTTTGCGGTTTGAATGTCTTCTTGAGATCTATGGCATGATTCCAGACCTTTCTTATTGGCATCCTCTCTGACTCTACCTTCCCAAAAACTTTCTTCCACTTTAGAAATCTCCTTGGAACTATCTTTTCAATTTTTCTATAGTTCTTTTCGATCTTTTCTTTTCTTCTCCAATCTTCTTTATCATCTATTGCCCAGCATGTAAGGGGACCCCTAACATGTGACTCCAGAGCCCATACTAGTCCTCTGGAGTGATCCCATAGCTAATCCAATATTACTATGTAATATTGGGTCTTACCCCCATTATTCCAAGAGCATTCTATTGCCTCCTAGTATACTTTCATTGTTCAGACCCTGGTTACCTGATGTAGGAACATGAGGATACTGTAATATATATAGTGTAGATTATTCCCTCCAGGAGCCTCATCTAATTTTCTGAAGAATCTCCTGGAGGTAAGTTGTAACATATTTCATAAACTATAATTAACTGAGGAATCTCCTGGAGTGTACCGCTCCGGTTACCCTTACACAGCAGATGATTTTCTCTTCTTCCTCTATTACTAAAATTTTAACTTTTTTTTTTCTTTGACTCCCTCCACCACACAAGGGCAGGTATCTCATTATTTTTACTTCTCCCATCTTCTAGTTTATTTCTGGATTGTGTGCTGCTAACTATGGTATCCCTAATATGACTTCTGTTTTTCCTAAGTTACACATGTCCATTCTCATTCTCTCCATATGGCCTTTGTAATAAACATTGCACTCTACTTGGTGCGTTATAGCCCCTCCACTATTATTAGTACTGTCTACATTTCTGATAGCTATTGCCCTCTCCAACTTCTGCAGCTTAAACCTATGTTTTGCCATCGTCTGTTTGTCCATGAACATTCCTGTTGCATCACTGTTCAAGAGCGCTTTTATCATTATGTCTTCATGCATATCTATCTTCTCTACTCCTATATTCAACCACACTTCTCTTAACATTTTGAAGGTTCTTCTGATCTCCTTTCAACTACCTCCCTCTTTTGCTGTGCTTTCTGGTTCTTCCAACTATGCTGGGCTATGCCACTCTCTCCATTCTTTTTTCTTGGCATTCACACCAAAACTTCCTATTTTGAAGTACTCCCTGGCCCCTATTATCTTCCGCATAACTTCCTTTCTTTTCGCATCCTCTATACTCATTATAGGTTACTATCATTTCCAGGGTATACCACCCCAATTCTAGCAACCATGCTTTTTCTGGCACCCCTTTACTGTAAGGGGACATCTAGGGTGATGCTTAGTCAGGACTGAGAGTCTGTTCTATTAGTGGCCTGGTGACAGTATGTGTATGCATTCCCATCGTTCCTGTCTTCTCTCTGTCTGTGTCATGTAGTGCGATGCCTTCTATTCTATTATTAGGACATTGTGATTACTGATCCATGCACTCATGTGACAGTGCGTGTGATCGTCTAGTATAGAGTATATATACTAGCAAGCTATCGTAGATATACCTCACTTGAATCTCAACTTAGCTTCCGGGACTATTCATTAGCTTAAAGGGTAATCGCCTCTGAGTGGTTCCCTTACATTTACCACAATGCTCTTCTGTTCTCTTCCTCAGCTCTTCTATTAAGCTTCTTCTCCATCCTTGCTGCACTTCTTGTGGTTTGGCCATGTATACCGCTTCTTCTTCCTCTACTCTCCTCAGTTTCCTCTTCTTCTGTTGGTGTGCTTTTTTCTGTACAGGGCATGCCACCCTTTCTACCACCTTTTCTTTCTTTCTCCATAATGGGCATTCCCTACACTTGTGCCCTTCTTCCCTATACCTAAAACACTTTACAGCTACCATCCTCATACTTCTTACTATTCTTCTCTCTATTCCACACTATATCACTCTACTACTTAAAATCTCGAATTTGTTTTGGGGTATTGCCACCCCTTTTTCTTCTTTCCTCTTTTTCCTGCAATTTCAGGCCAGGTGCCCAAACCCTTTGCAGCTTTTACAAAGCTTCACCTTTCTTTCTTCTAATTCTACCCTCAGTTTAGCGAAGGCACATTTCTCTCTGAGCAGGTTACTCAATAAAGTGTTGTATTGTTCTTGAGACATTATAGTAAAGTTTCAAGATGGGTATGAAGTTAATGATTTGATCTTACTACTACTACGTCTGTTGAGGCGCAAGATCTTCACCCAACTAGACATCTACTGCCCTACTGACTACTGCCCTAATAATATGGTTATACTATCACCTCAACAGGGAGGATCCCTACTCTAGATGGTCTTCTAAAAGTAACTATCACTCCTTTGTGTGTACCACTCACAATGGAGTGCAGTATAAGGTTTATACCAAGAAAGGACAAGTATTTTACTAAACACTTGATTGTGAGGTCAGGTCTTAGTGCTAGTACCCAAGCTTGGTACTGTACTTCCACCTGCAGTCCCTAACTGACTGCAAAGTCCCCTTAAGCCAAGGGCCCAGCTATATATAGAGGTGGCTAGTGATTATGATGACTACTAGCTGAGGGTTGATAAAGATGAGAGTGAGATTGAGTAAGGTCCAAGGCAGATGGTACTTGTGATGTGGAATCGAGTTCTAATGTCAGACTAGCTAACTTCAAAGCTGGAATTAAGCCAACTGCTCCTTTATCAGCATTTGACAAGAAGAACTCAATGGAGTTCCTGTTAGATTTTCTACACTACTTATACAACTACTACATAGTCTATGCACTACTTTCTCATGCTTATCATGTGATCTATCATGTGACTGTGACATGACAATTGTGATGTGACACTTTCCCACACTTCCTTTTGTGTAGTAAGTCCAAGAAAAAGAAAAGAAATATAAATAATAACTTAGCTGTTTCACCAAGTCATGACATAGTATAGAAAATCTAATAGAAACTCTATTGAGTTTTTCTTGTCAAATGCTGATAAGAGAGCAGTTGGCTTTATTCTGGCTCAGGAGTTAACTACTCTGATAATATCCAAACTGTTTTCTTCTTGCCTTAAACTACCATAGGTTTACAAATAGTATAGTTTCTGTAACAAACTTTGTTTGAATCTATCTCTATCAATACTTTATCAATTTTTATGGTCTTAATAACACTCAAAAGTAAGAATTCAAAGTGTCTTGATGCAATCAATGTTTACCAAGCTATCAGGCAATTGTCATATTCCAGAAATCTGACAATTATGTAATTTATTTCTTCTAATAATTCTCCTAAAATTATAATTAGTAGGATAATATAGTAGACTACTCTTCTCTTATTCCAGACATTCTATAAGTACTGAGTAGTTACAGTATATTTCTTTAATTTGTAAATTAACATCATCTTGTAAGGGGACAGTCTGAGATCGCTTAGATAACCTGGTAGGGTTCGCATCAGCTAGCGTTCCTACGAATTCTTGGAGTTCATAGTCTATAGTTCCCTTTCCTCTAGTTTGGGTCTCCATCACAGTACTATATAGCTATATCTGGTAGTGTAGTTATTATTGTCCTGATGTATGTGTCCATAGCGACTGGTGCACAGACCAGGCTAGTCTAGTATAAGTAGCTAGTGATATACGGTAGAATACCTTACCTCAACAATAGTTTGAGCTCCTGGGCTATCCATTGCTCTAACTTAAGATGCCTCGTCTACTATATTCGAGTGTGTTCTGGTGCGCCTCCGAGTGCACCTTTACACATCTGGTCCTAATCCTATCTCTGTCCATTCTGATTCCTATTATACTTTCTTAGGACCTCTATTCTAATGACTTTTCTCTATTCCAAAATAAGCAACCAACCTCACGACCAGAGACTGGGGTACAACACATAAGTTGAAGCCAAGGTCATTTATTAAGTTGTACTCTGTAAGGGGACATCTAGAGAGATGCTTAGTAAGTTCTGAGGGTCTGAATATATTAGTGGCCTATTGACAGATCATGTATTGTATTCCCATCGTTCCTTACTTCTCTTGTTTGTGTCATGCAGTACAATGCCTTCTATCTATAATTAGGACAATTGTGATTACTAATCCATGTGCATGTGACTGCCTATGTGATTGTCTAGTGTAGTATATATACTAGCAATATGTTATAGATCTACTTCACTTAAATCTCAACTTAGCTTCCAGGACTATCCATTAGCTTGAAGGGTAATTGCCTCTGAGTGGTTCCCTTACATACTCTACTCTGACATCTTTCTGTCCACCAGAGCTTTCTTTTTGATTTCTCCATTATCGCTAAATACTATCTATCCTCCAAAGTAGTGTATTACATCATTCTGGAGTATACTCCTATTTATTACTCTGCTCTTCTGTCCTCTGTCTGTTCCATTCTTGACAGCAATCAACTCTATAATACTATATATTAAATCACTAATATCTTGGGAACTGCTGTTATAAATATTGAGTAGGATTACAGCTATTATGTAAGGGGATACTCTAGGATAGCTTAGGTAATCTGATATGGGTGAGTATAATCTAGCTTGTCCTCAGATCCTTGAAGCCTGCTGTCAATTAGTTCTCTTCTCTCTAGTTCTCATCGCCATAGTGATACTATATAGTCTAATTAGGTATGGTAGTTATTAGTGTTCTGATCTGTGTTCCTGTAGCAACTGGTGCACAGACCAGCTAGTCTAGTATAAGTAACTAGTGGTGTATAGTAGAACATCTTACCCTAACATTGATTGGAACTCTTAGGCTATTCACTGTTCTATCTCTAAGTGGTCTCTTCACTAATCAGCAAGGTTAGTACTGGGCTGCTATAGTCCTCTTACATATTATCAACTATGGTCTGATAACGAATGGTTAGTAGATGAGATAATGGTGCTAATGGATAAGAATGTCACAATGTGATAATGCATTGAATGTTCAGAGATTCCAAATAGATATCAGACTCTTACTATAGACAGGACTCTTCAGAGAAATCTTAGACTATTTCTCTTCTATTTTTGGACTTGTACTTAATAGAACAACATTAGACTAACCCATTTATAGACTCTGACTCAACTTGTCACTCTTTTAGCTTCTATTACTAGACTGTTGCTTAACTAGTCACTCTTAGTTACAAGTAGTATTACTACATTATAACATAGTCACAATACCTAATTAGAATAAATACAGACTAGAAAAAAAGGGAACAGCAAGTTTTCTCTTTCTGTATTTCTCTTTGTAATCTTTATTCTAAGAGATTAGTACTCTTCTCTGTCTTTGGACAACCTTGAAGAGTGCTACTCAAAATCTTATTGACACCTATCCTCTCTAATATAACTTCACTGAAAACCTTAACTGGACCCTCTAATAAGAAGCATAAAGATATCAAGTGTTAGATATTGTTATGACTTGACAAAATGACTAAGTTATTATTTATATTTCTTTTCTTTTATCTTGGACTTACTATATAGAGAGGAGTGCAGGAAAGTGTCACATCACATGACATGAGGTCACAATGTCACATGATGGGTCACATGATAGGCATGGGAAAGTAGTGCACAGACTATGTAGTAGTTGTATAAGTAGTATAGAAAATCTAATGGAAACTCTATCAAGTTTTCTTTGTCAATCACTAAACAAAGAGCAGTTAGCTTTATTCTGGCTTGGAGTTTAGCAACCTTACAAATATAGGCTTCAAGTTGAAACACATATTCAACTATGAGGTCTAGAGTTTTAATAATATCACTAGGACATAACAGATAGTTTATATACTAGAGTAGATCATCATATGCTATTACCTATTATTCTATATATAGTAGTGCCTTTGTGCTTGAAATAGCAATAACTTAACCATATAGAAGCTGTTTTTTGTTCTAATAAAAGACAAATA
>Ga0153985_1000214_pt1 | contig 17478 bp, 17 predicted proteins | sample TSGA069MetaG_FD_104715 | JGI IMG/M metagenome (GOLD analysis project Ga0153985, IMG submission 104715) | Attine ant fungus gardens microbial communities from Georgia, USA - TSGA069 MetaG | ecosystem: Host-associated > Fungi > Mycelium > Unclassified | place: USA: Georgia, Alexander Wildlife...
ACAAGCAAAGAAGACATTCGCTGCATTTGAAACGAAAAAACGGAATGAGATGATTTGAAAGGACGGATGCAAGCGGCATTCGTCTTTTTCTCGTTCATTAGACGTGATGGAAGATAAAAGTAGGGATTCTTGTTATAATAATCAAGGAAGCAAGCAAAAGTCTATTTTCTTTCTTTTGATAATCAAGTATACTTAACCAATTGAGGTGATCTTTGTCAATGGAGCTACAACTAACTAGGAGGACTGGTTTTTATGGAATGGGCAGTCCCTTAGAGGTCATGCAAGGGAAAAAAAGAATCGCTGCCATCAATCATCAGCAAACGATTTTTTTAGAGTTAGCTGAGCAGACACCGATTCGTGTGCGCATGTTTTTTTTAGAAAGTCAGCCTTTTCAGCTACCACAAGGCCAATCAGCGCTCAAGCTGGAGATCGTGATGAATCCTACGCTTAAAAGATTATATATCGGCTTTTATTTAAGCCTTTTTCTCATGATGGGGGTATTGGGCTTATTCTCTATCTCCCTTTACTCGTTGCTTTTTGTCGGGGTGTATTTGGTGGCATATTTTGTCTTTGTTTTGATTTATTTGAAAAAAGCGTATCTTATCAAGGAGGTTCCTCATGGCTAGTGGTGCAGATCAATTTTTGAGTAGTTTTAATCGAATCGAAAAGCGGCTTCGTGACGAATTGGATAATCCACGGAATATGGGTTTTTCTGAAATGGTTCGTCGCTTGTCAAAAAGCAAAAATATCAATGTTAGAAGAGCAGAAGATGATTTATTACAAATGGCTCAGCTGCGCAATGCCATCGTACATGAAAAAATCGGAGAAAACTTTGTCATTGCTGAACCGAATGAATGGGTCGTCAATCGCATTCAAGAAATTGAACGCTCTTTACTGGCACCTGAAAAAGTCATGCCGCGTTTTGCGAAACGAGTGACTGGTTTTGAAAAGCACCTGCCATTACCAGAGTTATTGAAAATCGTTGCCCAAAAGCGCTATTCACAATTTCCGATCTATGATAATGGTCGATTTTTGGGCTTGATCACTTTGCGGATGCTGGGATACTGGTTAGCGAAAGAAAGCCTCCATGGTGAAATCAAGTTGACAGGCAGAACGGCAGATGAATTATTAGCAGGAGATGGGAAACGATCAAATTATTGTTTCGTGTCGGCTGAAACGACCATCGTAGAAGTGGAAGAATTGTTTCAAAAAAATGCCCTGCTTGAGGCGGTTTTGATCACCAAGGATAAAAATCCGAATGGAAATCTCTTGGGCATCATCCGTCCACGAGATATTTTTAAAGAAGAAAGAGTGGAAAATTTATGATCGCGTTGTTTTTTTTGTTAAGTGCTGTTGTCATTGGCTTGGATCAATGGCTGAAAATTTGGATCGTTGCCAATTATCAACTAGGTGAAACACATTCTCTGATCGACAATGTGTTGTCCCTGACCTATCTTCAGAATACCGGTGCAGCTTGGAGTATTCTAGAAGGAAAAATCACTTTTTTTGCGATCATCACCGTTATCGCGGTTGCCGTCGTTGTTTACCTATTGTTTCGTTACCAAAAAAGCAGTTTGTGGTTTCGCTTTGGATTGGCATTTGTTCTAGGTGGCGCTATCGGAAACTTCATCGATCGCTTGCAGCATGGCTTTGTGGTGGACATGTTCCAGCTTGATTTTATCAATTTCCCAATTTTCAATATCGCTGATATGTCATTAGTGTTTGGGGTAATCTTGATTTTTATTTATGCACTGGTAGATGACGAAGCAAAAGGGAAACAAGGAGAATCAAATGGAAAAGCAAATTGAAGTAATCATTAAAGAAGAAAAAGGGCGGGTCGACAAAGTGTTGGCTGAACGCTTGCCTGACCATAGCCGTTCACAAGTCCAACAATGGCTGAAAGAAGATGCCGTTACTTTGGCAGGTGAGACGGTCCGGGCTAATTATAAAGTAAAAGCAGGCGATCACTTGGTCATCCAAGTGCCAGAGCCGGAAGTAGTAGATTTAGAGCCAGAAAATATTCCTTTGACGATCGTCTATCAAGATGCTGATGTGGCAGTCATCAACAAGCCGCAAGGGATGGTGGTTCATCCATCCGCTGGGCATCCAAATGGCACCTTGGTCAATGCGTTATTGTACCATATGGATGATTTATCCACGATCAATGATGTTGTTCGGCCAGGAATCGTTCATCGAATCGACAAAGATACGTCGGGTCTGTTAATGATCGCCAAAAATGATCAGGCACATGAGTCGTTAGCGAAACAATTGAAAGACAAAACATCGTTACGCAAGTACGTAGCATTGGTTCATGGTACGATCAGCCACGAAAAAGGCACCATCAATGCACCAATCGGTCGATCAAAAGTCAATCGCAAAATGCAAGCCGTGATCGAAAATGGCAAACCCGCTGTCACTCACTTCACCGTGTTGGAGCGCTTCGAGCAGTTCACCTTAGTAGAACTACAGCTGGAAACAGGAAGAACCCATCAAATAAGAGTCCACATGCAGTACATCGGTTTTCCGCTAGCTGGCGATCCGCTATATGGACCTAAACGCACGCTAAAAGGCAATGGGCAGTTTTTACATGCCAAGCTTCTAGGCTTCACCCACCCAACAACAGGCGAGTCGCTGGTCTTTGAAGCGCCATTACCAGAGCTGTTCACGGACACGTTAAAAAAATTGCGAAAAAATGATTGATTTTTTTGTGTGAGAACTGTATAGTAATTGTAACAACTAAATAGCTCCTTTAAATGTAGTCCCGTGAGGCTAAGAAGGAATGAGTAAGCAGACGACTCCCGCGTTGGAGATTCGAACCCTTACTAGATGATAACGTGTACCCAAAATCCACAGAATGGGATTTTAGGCAACGATCGGAAAACATGACTCCTACCTCAAGCAGGTAGGAGTTTTTTTATGTTCAAAATTAGGAGGGAATAACATATGGCAGCGAAAGAAGTAGTAGATGCAGTAACAATGAAACGAGCGTTAACGCGGATCACCTATGAAATTATAGAAAGAAATCGCGGCATTGATAACTTGGTGCTGGTAGGGATCAAAACCCGCGGCATCTATATCGCGCAACGAATAGCAGAACGTTTAAAACAACTAGAAGGCGTAGAAGTACCTGTCGGTGAATTGGACATCACCTTGTACCGAGATGACAAAAAGACAGAAGATGATCCAGAGATCCATTCATCAGACATCCCGACTGCCATTGATGGCAAAGAAGTCATCTTGATCGATGATGTCTTGTTTACAGGACGGACGATTCGGGCAGCTTTGGATGCCATCATGGATATTGGTCGACCAAAAAGAATCTCACTCGCCGTTTTAGTTGACCGCGGTCATCGTGAACTGCCGATTCGGGCAGATTTTGTTGGAAAAAATATTCCAACTGCTTTAAGTGAAGAAATTATCGTGGAGATGGAAGAATCCGATGGTTCTGACCGGATCATGATCAATAAAGAAAACGACTAGGAAGAAGAGTGACAGCAACATGCAGAAGCAAGAATTTCGTAATCCAGACGCAGTTTTAGACATCAAAGATCGGCCCAAAGCACTGCCTTGGTTAGGTCTAAGCTTACAACATCTTTTCACGATGTTTGGGGCAACCGTTTTAGTTCCGATCCTCGTTGGGATCAACCCAAGCATCGCTTTAGTTAGTTCAGGTATTGGAACATTGGTTTACTTGGTCACGACGAAAGGGAAGATTCCAGCGTATCTAGGCAGCAGCTTTGCGTTTATCGCAGCGATGCAGATGCTGATGAAATCTGATGGCTACCCAGCTATCGCACAAGGCGCCATCACGACTGGGTTGGTTTACGTGATCGTTTCGATGATCATTAAACGTGCCGGTGCAGCTTGGTTGGATAAAATTTTACCACCGATCATTGTCGGTCCTGTGATTATGGTGATTGGATTAGGGTTAGCCGCTAACGCCGCCCAGAATGCAATGTACAATGACTCAGTCTACGATTTCAAGTACATTCTGGTAGCTTTGGCTACCTTAGGATTAACGATTTTCTTCAATATGTTTCTGCGAGGGTTTTTAGGATTGATCCCGATCCTTCTGGGGATCGTGGGCGGCTACTTGATCGCCTTAGCAGCGGGGATCGTCGATGTGCAGCCCATCATTGACGCCAACTGGTTTGGCATGCCAAGCTTCGAGATTCCCTTCATTAACTATGAACCAAAACTGTATCTGAATGCAATCACTACGATGGCGCCGATCGCTTTTGTTACCATGACCGAACACATCGGTCATCTGATGGTCTTGAACAAATTAACCAAGCGGAACTTTTTTGAAGAGCCAGGCTTGAACCGAACACTATTGGGAGATGGGTTTGCTCAAATTGCAGCCGGTCTCGTTGGGGGCCCCCCAGTGACAAGTTACGGAGAAAACATTGGGGTTTTAGCAATTACACGGGTCCACAGTGTGTTCGTCATCGGTGGAGCAGCAGTTCTAGCCATCGTACTAGGCTTCGTTGGAAAACTAAGCGCATTGATCTTAAGTATTCCTGGTCCAGTCATCTCAGGGATCAGCTTCCTGCTCTTTGGCGTCATCGCTGCCAGCGGGTTGAAAATTTTGATCGACAACAAAATCGATTTTGATCGTAAGAAGAATTTGATCATTGCGTCAGTGATCCTTGTGGTAGGAATCGGCGGTCTTGTCTTCACGGTCGGTACCTTCACATTATCCGCAATGGCGTTAGCAACTGTCCTAGGGATCTTCTTGAATCTTATTTTACCTGACAGCTCTCGCAGCGAAGAAAAATAACTTGTGCCAACTCATCGTTTAAACAGAATCAAAGGAGGAATTCATTCATGATTATTCAATCCGAAAGAATCAGCTTAAAGCATCTTTTGACGGTAGAAGCATTGACGGACCGTGAAGTGATGGGACTCATCCGCAGAGGACAAGAATTCAAAAGAGGGGCGAAATGGATGCCCCAAAAAGAACAATATTTCGCAACAAATCTCTTTTTTGAGAACAGTACCAGAACCCACAAAAGCTTCGATGTTGCTGAGAAAAAACTAGGGATCGAAGTCATCGAATTTGAAGCCTCCACCAGTTCTGTTCAAAAAGGCGAGACCTTGTATGACACGGTCTTGACGATGTCGGCTTTAGGTGTAGACGTTGCGGTCATTCGCCACGGCGATGAAAATTACTACGACGCTTTGATCCAAAGCAAAACGATCCAGTGCAGTATCATCAATGGCGGGGACGGCAGCGGGCAACACCCAACGCAATGCTTGCTAGATCTGATGACGATCTATGAAGAGTTTGGGCATTTTGACGACTTGAAAGTCGCAATCGTAGGTGACATCACCCACTCACGGGTCGCAAAATCAAACATGCAAATGTTGAAGCGTCTCGGAGCGAAAGTCTTCTTCTCAGGTCCAAAGGAATGGTATGACGAAGAATTTGAAGTATACGGTCATTGGCTACCATTAGACGAATTGGTCGCAGAAGTCGATGTTATGATGATGCTTCGTGTCCAGCACGAGCGCCATGATGGAACGGAAAGCTTTTCAAAAGAAGAATACTTAAAAAATCACGGGTTGACCGTCGAACGCGCCGCAAGAATGAAAGAGCATGCGATCATAATGCACCCAGCGCCGGTCAATCGCGATGTGGAATTGGCTGATGCCTTAGTTGAAAGCTTACGCTCACGAATCATCACACAGATGTCCAATGGCGTCTTTGTTCGAATGGCGATTCTTGAAGCGGTGTTGAACGGTAAGGCCTAACAGGCAAAAAGGAAAGAATTAGAGGAGGAAGTTTACATGAAAACACTCATTAAAAACGGTAAAATCATCAAAAAAGACAATCACTGTGTTCCTGCAGCAATTTGGATCGAAGAAGGAATCATTCGCGGGATCGGTACAGCATTTCCCGAAACAGATTTTGACGAAGTCATCGATGCCAAAGAGCAATTGATCACGCCAGGTTTAGTGGATGTTCATGTACACTTCAGAGAACCAGGCTTTGAGTACAAAGAAACAATTGAAACGGGCAGCATCGCAGCAGCTCGCGGTGGGTTCACGACAGTTTGCGCAATGCCAAACCTTGACCCAGTTCCCGATACACCGGAAAAATTAACAGCTGTTTACGAAAAAATCAACGCAGATGCGTCAATCAATGTCTTACAATACGCCCCGATCACAGAAAACTTACGCAGTGAAACGTTGACGGATGCAGCTGGAATGAAAGCTGCTGGCGCTTTCGCCTTGACGAACGATGGCGTGGGTGTTCAGACTGCTGGCACAATGTATCTGGCCATGAAGCAAGCAGCCGAAAATGACTTGGCCTTGGTTGCCCATACAGAAGATGACTCCTTACTCTTTGACGGCGTGATGCATGCTGGTAAAAAAGCAGAAGAACTTGGACTACCGGGGATCTTGAGTGTAACGGAAGCTTCTCAAATCGCTCGTGATGTACTTTTGGCGGAAGCAACAGGTGCTCATTACCATGTCTGCCATGTCTCGACCAAAGAAAGTGTTCGAGTGATCCGAGATGCCAAAAAAGCTGGTATCCATGTGACAGCTGAAGTTTCTCCTCATCATTTGCTTCTAATCGATGAAGATATTCCTGCCGATGAAGGCTTTTGGAAAATGAACCCACCGTTACGTGGGCAAGAAGACCGTGAAGCGTTGATCGAAGGTCTGCTGGATGGCACGATCGATTGTATCGCGACGGATCATGCCCCACATGGCTATGAAGAAAAAATGAAAAGCTTTTTAAAAGCACCATTTGGCATCGTCGGATCAGAATATGCCTTCCAATTGTTGTACACTCATTTTGTCAAAACAGGACGCTTTACCTTGCAGCAACTAGTGGATTGGATGACCGTGAAACCAGCATCAATCTTTGGTCTAAGCGCCGGAACGATGATGGTCGGAGACAAAGCCGATCTCGCGATTTTTGACTTAGAATCAGCTTATAACGTGGATCCTAAGCAATTTCTATCAAAAGGAGTCAATACGCCTTTCGGTGGATGGACGTTATATGGGGATACAAGTTATACATTTGTAAATGGAAAATTAGTATGGCAAAAAGGTGGGCAATAATATGAAACGTTGGCTTATTTTAGAAGATGGAACATACTTTGAAGGCGAAGGCTTTGGTGCCAGTATCAATGTTTTTGGCGAGATTGTTTTTACCACCAGCATGACGGGCTATCAAGAAGCCATTACGGATCAAAGTTTTAACGGACAAATCATTACGTTTACGTATCCGATGGTTGGAAATTACGGCGTCAACCGAGACGACTACGAATCAATTTCACCGACTTGTAAAGGGGTCGTTGTGAAAGAACACGCGCGTCTAGCGAGCAATTGGCGGAAACAGCTGACGTTAGATGAATTTTTAAAACGCAAAAATATTCCAGGGATCGCAGGAATCGATACACGCGCGCTGACAAGAAAGATCCGTCAACATGGGACCATGAAAGCGAGTATCGTTGATGCAGGAGATGTCTTTGACCATGCCTTTGATCAATTAAAAGCGGCGGTTTTACCAACCAATCAAGTGGCACAAGTTTCTACCTCAAAACCTTATCCAAGTCCTGGAACTGGTCGCAATATCGTGGTCATCGACTTCGGCTTGAAGCACAGTATTTTACGGGAATTGTCACGCCGCAACTGCAATTTAACGATTTTACCATACAATACGACAGCGCAAGAAATTTTAGACCTCGCACCAGATGGTGTAATGCTGACAAATGGACCGGGTGATCCTAAAAGCTTGCCAGAAACAATTAAAATGATACAAGGGATTCAAGGCAAGGTACCGATCTTCGGGATTTGTTTAGGCCATCAGCTCTTCTCATTAGCGAATGGGGCAGATACCTATAAAATGAAGTTCGGTCACCGCGGATTGAACCATCCGGTAAGAGAGATCGCCACTGGTCGGATCGATTTTACCTCACAAAACCATGGCTTTGCTGTGGATGAAGCATCCATCGATCCTGAAAAACTAATGGTGACACACGTCGAAGTGAACGATGGCACGATCGAAGGGGTTCGTCATCGCCGCTACCCAGCATTCAGTGTCCAATACCACCCAGATGCGGCACCGGGCCCGCATGATGCGGTCCACTTATTTGACGAATTTTTAGAGATGATCGATGCATGGAAGGAGCAGAACTAATATGCCAAAACGTACAGATATCAAGAAAATCATGGTAATCGGTTCTGGACCGATTATTATAGGACAAGCGGCAGAATTTGATTATGCCGGTACACAAGCTTGTTTAGCTTTACGAGAAGAAGGTTACGAAGTGGTGTTAGTCAATTCGAATCCCGCAACGATCATGACGGACAAAGAAATTGCTGACAAAGTCTACATTGAACCAATCACATTTGAGTTTGTCTCACGGATTTTACGTAAAGAACAGCCTGATGCAATTTTACCGACATTAGGCGGACAAACGGGCTTGAATATGGCGATGGAATTAGCCAACTCAGGTATTTTGGATGAATTAGGAATTGAGTTGCTAGGAACCAAATTAGCGGCAATCGATCAGGCAGAAGATCGAGATTTATTCAAACAATTAATGGAAGAATTGGATCAACCGATCCCAGAATCCGAAATCGTATCAACGGTGGAAGCAGCAGTTGAATTTGCGAAAAAAATCGGCTTTCCAATCATTGTTCGTCCAGCATTTACGCTAGGAGGAACGGGCGGTGGCATGTGTAACAATGAAGAAGAATTACGCCAAATCGCTGAAAACGGCTTGAAGCTCTCGCCCGTGACCCAATGCTTGATTGAACGTAGTATTGCTGGGTTTAAAGAGATCGAATATGAAGTGATGCGGGATTCTGCAGACAACGCGATCGTTGTTTGTAATATGGAAAACTTCGATCCAGTCGGCATCCACACCGGCGATTCCATCGTCTTTGCCCCTAGTCAAACACTGTCAGACCATGAATACCAAATGTTGCGAGATGCGTCATTAAAAATTATTCGCGCATTAAAAATAGAAGGTGGTTGTAACGTTCAGTTGGCACTTGATCCACATAGCTTTAATTACTATGTGATTGAAGTAAATCCAAGGGTTTCTCGTTCGTCTGCACTAGCAAGTAAAGCAACAGGTTATCCAATTGCCAAACTGGCAGCGAAAATTGCCGTCGGTTTAACATTGGATGAAATGAAAAATCCAGTCACAGAAACCACCTATGCAGAATTTGAACCTGCCCTGGACTATGTTGTGGCAAAAATTCCTCGCTGGCCGTTTGACAAGTTTGAAACGGGGGAACGTCGATTAGGAACACAAATGAAAGCAACTGGAGAAGTGATGGCCATTGGTCGTAATATTGAAGAGTCATTACTGAAAGCTGTTCGTTCATTGGAAATCGGCACACATCATATCGAAATGAAAGAACTAGAAGCTCTTTCTGACAATGATCTGATGGAGAAGGTCATCAAGGCGCAAGATGATCGCCTGTTCTACGTCATGGAAGCCATCCGAAGAGGGTATACTATCGAAGATTTGAATGAAATGACGAAAATCGATTTATTCTTCTTAGATAAAATGCTTCACATCTTTGAGATCGAACAAGCATTAGCAAACGATCCACAATCCCTTGATATGTTGAAAAAAGCTAAGCAAAACGGCTTTACGGATAAAAAGATCGCTGAGCTGTGGGAAACCACGGAAGCTGAGATCCGCACGCTGCGCCATGAGCAAAAGATTTTGCCAGTCTACAAAATGGTGGATACATGTGCCGCAGAATTTGAATCAGCAACACCTTATTTCTACAGCACCTATGAGTTTGAGAATGAAAGCAAGCGCAGTGAAAAAGAATCTGTTCTTGTCCTAGGTTCTGGACCGATCCGAATCGGACAAGGGGTGGAGTTCGACTATGCAACAGTGCACTCGGTGAAAGCGATCCAAGCTGCTGGCTATGAAGCGATCATCATGAACAGTAATCCTGAAACGGTTTCGACTGATTTTTCTATCTCCGACAAGCTGTATTTTGAACCGTTGACCTTAGAAGATGTCTTGCATGTGATCGATTTGGAACAGCCAATTGGGGTCATCGTCCAATTTGGCGGGCAAACGGCGATCAATTTAGCCGAACCTTTGGTGAAAGCCGGAGTCAAAATCCTAGGCACCAGCATTGAAGATCTTGATCGTGCCGAAAACCGCGATCTCTTTGAGCAAGCATTACAAGCATTAGATATTCCGCAACCACCAGGCGACACGGCGACGAACGAACAAGAAGCGATCGCCATCGCACAAAAAATCGGCTATCCTGTTTTAGTCCGCCCAAGTTATGTCTTAGGGGGACGTGCGATGGAAATCGTGGAAAACCAAGCCGATTTAGAAGATTATATGCGTCATGCAGTGAAAGCATCACCAGAACATCCTGTCTTGGTCGATCGTTACTTGGTTGGTAAAGAATGTGAAGTCGATGCTATCTGTGACGGCAAAACTGTTTTGATTCCTGGAATCATGGAACATATCGAGCGTGCAGGGGTCCATTCAGGAGATTCAATGGCAGTCTATCCACCGCAAAATCTTTCGGATGAACTAATTGCTACGATCGAAGAATATACCAAACGCTTGGCATTAGGTTTAAATTGTATCGGTATGATGAATATCCAATTTGTCATCCATGAGAACAAAGTGTATGTCATTGAAGTAAATCCTCGTGCTAGCCGAACCGTGCCATTTTTAAGCAAGGTAACAGAGATCCCAATGGCACAAATTGCCACGAAGGCGATTCTCGGGGAAGAGATCACAGCGTTAGGTTATCAAGACGGACTTGCTCCAACACCAAATGAAGTACACATCAAAGCACCTGTCTTCTCCTTTACAAAACTTTTAAAAGTCGATACTTACTTAGGCCCTGAAATGAAATCAACGGGTGAAGTAATGGGATCAGACAAAGATTTGGCAAAAGCACTTTATAAAGCTTTTGAGGCATCAGGCCTGCATATTCCTGAATTTGGAAAAGCACTTTTCACCGTTGCAGACGAAAGCAAAGAAGAGGCAGCAGCACTGGCGGCGCGTTTCGTAGAGGTCGGCTTCACCTTAATGGCTACCAATGGAACCGCTGATTACTTTGAAGAAAAAGGCCTGCAAGTGACACGAGTTGCTAAAATCTCTGATCAACAAGCAGAAGAAACGGTTGTTGATTTGATCCGTAAAGGAACGACCCAAGTAGTAGTCAATACCATGGACAAAGATCGCCAAAATGCAACGGAAGACGGATTTATCATTCGCCGAGAAGCAGTGGAGCATGGTGTACCGACCTTTACTTCTCTTGATACAGCGGATGCAATTCTAAAAGTGATGGAATCCCGCAGTTTTTCAACAAAAGCAATTTAACGCAGATAAAGGAGTTTTTTGATGAAGCAAGAAATCATGACCATCAGCAAACAGCGTCAACTGGCACCACGGATTTTTGAAATGACATTGACTGGTGAATTAGTCAATGAGATGAGGACCCCAGGGCAGTTTCTGCACCTGCGGGTTCCTCAAAATGCCTTTCTTCTTCGCCGACCGATCAGTATCAATCATATCGATGCTGAGAAAAAAGAATGCCGAATCATTTACCGGGTCGAAGGAGATGGCACACGAATTTTTTCAGAAATGACCGTTGGTGATCCAATCGATGTGATGGGGCCGTTAGGAAATGGGTTTCGCTATCATCATTTAAATCAAGGGGACACTGCATTTATCGTAGGTGGCGGTATCGGTGTACCGCCGCTCTATGAATTATCGAAACGTCTGACCCAACAAGGCGTCCACGTCATTCACTTTTTGGGCTTTGCCAGCAAAGACGTCATGTATTATGAAGAGGAATTTCGTGCACTAGGAGACACGAGGATTGCTACCGATGATGGCAGCGCTGGTTTACAAGGAAATGTTGGCAACCTGTTGTTAGCTGCAGAGCAAACACCTGCGGCGATCTTTGCCTGCGGAAATAACGGTCTTTTAAAAACCACCGCCCAGCTTTTCGAAGACCTTTCAGATGTTCAATTATCCATGGAAGCGCGAATGGCTTGCGGGATGGGTGCCTGTTATGCCTGTGTTTGCCATACGAAAGATGACGAACAAGGTACAAAAAGTGTCAAAGTTTGTGACGAAGGGCCTGTATTTCAGGCGAGAAAGGTGGTCATTTAATGTCGATCAACGTCGAGCTACCCGGATTGAGTCTAAAAAATCCGATCATGCCTGCCAGCGGCTGTTTTGGGTTTGGTGCAGAATATGATAAATATTATGACATCAGTCAATTAGGTGCGGTGATGATCAAAGCGACCACACCTGAACCACGTTTCGGCAATCCAACCCCAAGGGTAGCGGAAACGCCTAGTGGTATGTTAAATGCCATCGGGTTGCAAAATCCTGGGTTAGAAACGGTCATGAATCAAATATTGCCGGACTTAGCTCAAAAACATCCAGAGTTACCGATCATTGCAAACGTTGCTGGTTCGACCGTCGAAGATTACGTTCTTGTGTGTCAGGAAATCAGTCAGGCAGAAAATGTCAAAGCGATCGAATTGAATATCTCTTGCCCTAACGTCAAACATGGCGGTATCACTTTCGGAACCGATCCTGCGGTTGCTGGTGCATTGACTGAAGCGGTCAAAAAAGTCTCGCAAGTGCCGATCTATGTCAAACTTTCGCCGAATGTGACGGATATTGTCCCAATTGCAAAAGCGATCGAAGCAGGCGGCGCCGACGGGTTTACGATGATCAATACGCTTTTGGGCATGCGGATCGATTTAAAAACACGAAAACCGATTTTAGCCAACCAAACCGGGGGCTTGTCTGGTCCATCAATCAAACCAGTGGCGATCCGCCTAATCAAACAAGTGGCGCAAGTTTCTCAATTACCAATTATTGGCATGGGGGGCGTGATGTCAGTGGATGATGTACTTGAAATGTATCTGGCAGGTGCAAGTGCAGTTGCAGTAGGAACTGCAAACTTTACCGATCCTTACATTTGCCCAAAATTGATTGAAGAATTGCCTATCCGAATGGCAGAATTAGGGATCACTTCTTTGGAACAGTTGATAAAAGAAGTGAGAGAGGAGCACGTGTGATGAGTGAACGACCAATTATTGCCTTAGATTTCCCCAACAAACAGGCTATTGAAACATTTTTAGCGCAATTTCCTGCGGGAGAAAAATTATTTGTAAAAGTTGGAATGGAGATTTTCTACCAAGAAGGACCAGCGATCGTCACTTGGTTGAAATCCTTTGGCCATGACATTTTTTTAGATTTAAAATTACATGATATCCCTAATACTGTTGGACGAGCAATGGAGCGCTTAGCTTCTTTAGGTGTTGCTTTGACGAATGTTCATGCAGCCGGCGGGATTGAAATGATGACTGCTGCTAAAAAAGGTCTGCAACAAGGAACCCCCGCTGGAGACAAAGTCCCTGATTTGATTGCAGTTACCCAATTGACCTCCACTAGTGAGGCACAAATGCATCATGATCAGCAGATCATGACGTCACTGCAAGAAAGTGTTATCCATTACGCCACCTGTGCCCAAAAAGCTGGATTAGACGGTGTTGTTTGCTCCGCACACGAAGCAAAACAGATCAAGCAAAGAACAACCGATGCCTTCATACGCTTGACGCCTGGTATCCGACCAGCTGGCAGTGAAGTTGGCGATCAAAAACGAATCATGACACCTGCACAAGCTCGCAATGCGGGGGCTACCATGATCGTTGTGGGACGTCCAATCACCCAGTCTAAGACACCGTATGAAAGTTATCTGCAAATAAAACAAGAATGGAAGGAAGCTAGCCAATGAAAGAACAATCCAATCAAATTGCCAAAGATCTTTTAGACATCGAGGCGATTTTTTTACGACCGAATGAACCATTTACTTGGGCAAGCGGCATCAAAAGCCCTATTTACTGCGACAATCGAATCACTATGAGTTATCCTCATGTACGTCGCGCCATTGCGAAAGGCTTAGCTGCAGTCATCAAAACGACTTATCCCGAAGCAGAAGTGATTGCAGGGACCGCAACAGCCGGGATTCCCCATGCTGCTTGGGTCGCTGAATTGTTAGATTTGCCAATGGTTTATATTCGCAGCAAAGCAAAAGAACATGGCAAAGGCAATCAAATTGAAGGTCGTATTCAGCCAAATCAAAAAATGGTCGTCATTGAAGATTTATTGTCAACAGGTGGCAGTGTCTTAGAAGCTTGTGAAGCAGCCAAAAGAGAAGGAGCCGACGTATTAGGCGTCGCTGCGATCTTTACTTACGAGCTGCCTCAAGTCCAAGAGAATTTTGACCAAGCAGGTCTATCCTATGTGACTTTGACAAACTATACAGCGTTGATCGAGTCGGCTTTAGAAACGGGTGCTATTCAAGAGTCTGATGTTGCCCTGTTACAAGAGTGGCGAAAAGATCCTGCTGCTTGGTTGAGTGAATAAGGAATTGAAATAAGAAACGGATATGTGAGGGAATGACCAAGCATATTCGTTTTATTTTCACCTATTTTCTGATAGCATTGGGAGAAAGTTTTTTTGATAGGAAGGGCTATTCCTTGCTGTCAACTTGAATTAGGAGGCTGTTTTTTTGAAAAGAAATATGGATGTTCCCTGGAGTTATTCCGGAGACAATGGACCTGAACATTGGCACACTTTGTGCGATTGGTATGCACAAGGCGCCGAATTTCCTTACCAATCCCCAATTGCTTTAGTTCACGATGAAACCGAAGAACCTATCGATCAGGACTTGGCTTTTCACTATAAACGAGAGCGGTTCACGGAAAAAGAATTCAAAAATACGATTCACTTCGTTCCATATAACAAAGAAAGTTATGTCACATTTAAAGGGATCAACTACTATTTGACGGATATTCATTTCCACATGCCGTCTGAACATATTATCGATGATGAACAGCAAGAATTAGAGTTTCATCTCGTCCATATGAATGAGGACGGAGAAAACTTGGTTGTGGGCATCTTATTCAAATTGACGGATAAGCTCAACTGGATCTGCAATCAGCAAGACGACAGCATCTGGGACTTTGAAAACCATACGCAATGGTTTGATCCGACTATGTTCTTACCAGAACGCACCCACCATTTCCATTATGTGGGTTCGTTGACGACACCGCCAACCAAAGGGCCAATCAATTGGTTCGTCTTTGACTGGATCGGGGAGATGAGCCGCCGCTTCATTTTGGAATTCCGGGAAGAAGTGTTAGAAAACAATAATCGCCCATTACAAGACCGCAAAGATCGACCTATTTATTTCTATTAATTTATAAAAATAGATCCTTTTACGTAGTGTTTATCACTGACTTCATTTGATGGTCAGTATAGAAACCACTTCGTAAGGGTAATCAATAAAAATGATGTTAGAATTTTTAGAATGTCATTGACTAGAAAAAGACGAAAACTCTTCGTCTTTTTTTATTTTTATATTCTAGGACCATGAAGGCTATGCTAAAATATTAAATAAGCTGATTCTCGGCAGTTAATGCATTGTGAAAATAAATACAAATATAGTTTTTTTAGAAAAAGAGCAGACACGGTAAAGCTTTTTTGGCTGAGTATTTTATAGTGAAAGAAAGGAAATCCATATGCATGCATGGGAAGCAATCCAAAAATCCATCGATTTTATCGAAGACAATCTTGCTGAGTCGCTAGAGATCGAAACGTTAGCACAAGTCGCATCACTTTCTGTATTTTATTATCAACGCTTATTTACTCGCTTAGTTAAAATTTCTGTTAGGGAATATATAAAACTGCGTCGTCTGGCCAGAGCCGCTGTTTTATTAAAAGACAGAAAAAGTCGAGTCATTGAGGTCGCTTTTGAGGTTGGTTTTAGCAGCCATGCAGTATTTTCAAGAACCTTTAAGACCGTTTATGGACTTTCACCTTCTCTTTACCAAAAAGCGCCGATCGGCTTGCAAAATTTTGATAAGCCGGATCTATCTTTAGGGTATATTGTCACAGAAGAAGGCAATCCATTGATCAGCGAAGGAGTCGTTTTGGAGATTCAGAAGAAGCGAAATCAGCAACCGCTGGTTTTTTGTGGCGTTGTTGGTTACTATCCATTTAAGTATGGAAAAATGCTGGGCCAACGAACAGGGATTGATCCGATTGATGATATTTGGCATGATTTTTATCAAAAGACTGCCAATCAGCCTCGCACCGATCATTGCCTGATCGGTGTTTCATTTCCGGGAGATGCGCCTGAAGGCTATTCAAGTTATTTTGTTGGTCAAATATCTGATGGTTCGCAATTTCTCAACTGCACTGAATGGACTTTACCAGAACGTGAGTATATTGTTTGCAGTTTTGATACGGTCTCAGAGCAACTGATCATCAATATGGGAAAGGCGATGCGTTATACCCGTTTTTGGCTCAAGAAAAATGGCTGGATTGCTGAGAATTTTTTTCCTGAGCTTTATCGAAAAGGGGAAAATCATGTGGTTCATGTCGAATTATGGATTCCTTTTAAAAAAAGAATTAAGATGCAAGGAGGAACAGAATAATGACCCACCAGTATGAAGAAGGAATAAAGCTGCTTGAAGAAAAATTCGGACATTTTAAAGACAATGTGATTGCCCTTGCGACGACAGCTTGTGACAAGACTGTAGAGGGACACATACAACCAGTCGTTCGAGAAGTTGATGCTTTTTATGAAGAGGGCGTTTTTTACGTGTCGACACACGAGCAATCCAATAAAATCAAGCAAATCAAAAAGAACCCAGCAGTTTCCATTGCTGTTAGCGGTGAATGGTTTACTGCGGTCGGTCAAGGGGAGAATTTAGGTTGGGTGCTAGACCCTAAAAATGCAGAATTAAGATGCAAAATTCGCAAAGCCTTTGTCTGGTACGACGAAGTCAACAATGAGAATGATAAAGGCTGTTGCTTTCTAGCAATCCATTTGACCAAAGGAACGTTGAATATCAATCACTGGGAAAAGCTGTATCATTTTGATTTCGAGAAGAAAGTCACTATGGAGGATGGTGGAATTTATTAGCTAGCAGAAGCTACTTTCTCACGGTGATTTTCGAATGCCATTCTATCGGATCTAGCAGATACGTCGATGGCTAAATTCTGAGAAGGCTTGCCTTTTGTGTTTCAAGCTAAGCAAAATTGTCGCTGAAAGAGCAGTAGATAGAAGGAAAAAGCATAAAAACCGATCACAAGCGCGTGTAGTTTCGCAGCGCTTTTGTGGTCGGTTCTTTTATTGATTACACTATGATTTTTTGATCCGAATAGACTGAGGAGCAGCTAGGACTGTTTTAATCTCAAAATTCCCTCATCAGGTGTCACAAAAAGCGTTTTTTGATTCTCATAAATGACGAATCCAGGTTTGGCACCATTCGGTTTCCGAATATGTTTGACTTGCACATAGTCCACCGGTACTTGGGCAGATTGACGATATTTTGAGAAATATGCGGCAAGCTCTGCAGCTTCCATTAAGGTTGTCTCACTAGGATCATCCGAACGAATGATGACATGAGAGCCAGGAATA
>Ga0153985_1000217_pt1 | contig 17243 bp, 16 predicted proteins | sample TSGA069MetaG_FD_104715 | JGI IMG/M metagenome (GOLD analysis project Ga0153985, IMG submission 104715) | Attine ant fungus gardens microbial communities from Georgia, USA - TSGA069 MetaG | ecosystem: Host-associated > Fungi > Mycelium > Unclassified | place: USA: Georgia, Alexander Wildlife...
ATAAATAAGTTGAAGAAAATAAAGCGAATGATGTTTGGGCGTTGTCATTTTCAAACATTAAAAATGAAGGTTCTATTATCTGAAAAATGACTAACATCAACAATTCAGGGAAAGATCCATCAATATGTTGATATAACTACTGCTGAAAAAGCAGGTATTTTGATCGTCGATGCACAAAAAAATCAGTCTCAAATGACCTCAAAATTAGCGAGCTTACAAGTAATTCTTTCTGAAGTGACACGGTTTATCGAAGGAAAACCATTGAATCATTTAGTACGATCTATGTATTTAAGAACAAATGAGGGGTGAAAAAATGAAAGCATTATATTATACCGAAGCCGGACGCAAAAATGGTTCGGTGACCGACATACCTTATCCAACTTGCGAAGAGAAACAAGTAATCGTTAAAGTGGAATCCTGCGGAATTTGCATCGGCGTTGAAAAAGGGCATGATACGACAGGAACAGCTCTATCTGTTTATCCAGTGGTACCAGGACATGAATTTGCAGGCTTCGTTCATGAAATAGGGGCTGGTGTTGAAGCGGTCAGTGTCGGTGACCGAGTGACAGTAGATAATACTCTGCCATGTGGCGAATGTTACTATTGCAAAAAAAAATAAGCCTCTCCACTGCAGAAACTTTGGCTCGTTAGGCCACAATGTAAATGGCGGCATGGCGGAATATGTTTTAGTCTCTGAAGACAAAGTTTATAAAATTCCCAATCATCTATCCTTTAACGAGGCGGCAATGGCTGAACCAGTTGGCTGCTGTATCCATGCGATGGATCAGTTGAATATCAAATATGGAGATGAGATTGTTGTTTTAGGTGCTGGGCCGCAGGGCATGATTTTAGCACAATTAGCTAAACATTCCAATGCTTCCAAGGTGATAGTGATAGGCTCAACCCAAGAAAAACTAGATGTCTTAGAAAATTTAGGCATCGACACAATTTTGATGGATCGCAATGATTATTCGAAACATGAGAAGGAGCTTTTTAGTAAGATGCCGCACGGAGCGGATTGTTTGATTGATGCCACAGGGGCACAGGAGCTTGTCTATGAATCAGCAAAATTAATGAAGATGGGCGGCAAGATTCTAGGTTATGGTTATTATCATGGCGGTGCCGACTTAGCTTTTCCTTTCTCAACTTTTTGGGATAAAGAATGTACGTATCTATCAACCTTAAGTCAAACAGGAGATTTCGACCGTGCAGTTGATGCGATTGCAACAGGAAAAGTAAACACCAAAATTTTACTAACAGAAGAATATGATCTGGATCACTATTTCGATGCATTGGATCGAAACATGACTGATCGTAGTGTAATTAAATTGATCATTCATCCCAATATATAAAAAATAAAACAAAAAACAGCTATGAAATAAGTATCATTTGAACCGAATTCGAAAAGTTAATTTCCTAGTCTAACTTTATGGATTCCTTCAAATTTCTTAGCTGTTTTTTGCTATCTAACTATCGTTTTTCTAAAATTTATTGCCAATCATACATCACGTCCACAAATCATTCATCGCATCCCGTTTTTTCTTTCCAGCGATATGAGTATAGACAGTGGTAGCGGAAGTTCCAGATTGTCCGAGCTGTTCAGCGACTTGAACTAAGGAATTGGTTTTACTATATAACTGAGTCGCTACTGAGTGTCGTAGTTTGTGAGGCGAAATTCTGATTTTAAAGGCCTCTGAATATTTTCCTACTATCGCTTCAACGGCTCCGCTGGCGATACGTTTAGCTTTGCCGCGATAACGAGTTAAAAAAAGAGCTGTTTCATTTTCATCCGGCTGATACAGCGAAGTCCGTTGTGCTAGATAAACAGTCAAGTATTCGATAGCAATTGGAGAGATGACGACCGTATCCCATTTCCCACCTTTTCGATAGACTCGCGCTTCGCCTGTATTCAGATCGAGATCCTGCAAATTCATATTCACCAATTCAGATAAACGCATACCTGTTCCAAGAAAGAGTCCAATAATCGCAAGATCTCGCACTTGATTTTTCTTAAATGCCGTAATTGCTTGTCGTGTTTTTAAAGTATCTATATAGCGATTCTCAACAAAATCCAAAAAATCCAATGCTTCCTCATCTAAGAAAAGTTTCTTTTCAATCGCAGCTCCGCGTTCAGCCATCGTTTTATTATCCTTGACATTTGCGACTTTTCCCATCATATTGTGTTCAAGATAAGGTTTGCCGGTAGTACGATCGATCGCTTCACTCAAATAACTGAAGAGAGAACGCAAGGCAGTGACTCCCCGTTGAACGGTCGCATTTTGCCGCAATGGAAGCGCGTGTTCACTTTCCTCCAAGCGTTTCTTGGTAGATTCTTTTAAAATTTTCGGCGCTTTTACAAGATGAGCTTTATAAAATTCCAGATCTTCTGGCCAAAGTGCTGCAAATTCTGCTAAAGTAATTTCTGATAGTTTGTCTGCGGAAGAAAAGCTTTCCTGGATAAGCCAAGTCAAAAATCGCCGATATTCCTTGGCATACTCATATAAGGTGATAGAAGAATACTGATCACCGCTCTTTTTACGAAAATAATTCTGAACGAACCAAGGGAAAAATTGGATTTCTTCCTCCATTCGTCGATTGGCTTCTTGTTGATTCATCTGCGCCAACTCCTTTATAGCTAAAAGTATATGACAGAGAATCATTATTGTCAAACTGTAGTTATTTTATACAGAAAAATTATCCTTGAATCAGAACATGTGTATTATTACGGGTTATTTAATAAATATAAAAAAAGAAAATAGTTGCTCATTTTTCGAAAGATATTCTTTTGAACTGAGTTTATACTTTAAGAATAAAGTTGTGGTAAGGGGAGGCAGTAGTGATGATTACTTCAAAGAAAAAAAAGGAAGAATATTATCATGCGTTAAAGGAAAAAGATCGAAATTATGATGGCATATTTTTTGCCGGCATCAAAACGACAGGAATTTTTTGTCATCCAACTTGTCGTGCCAGAAAACCTAAATTTGAAAACTGTGAATTTTATCCAACAGCAGAAGAAGCGTTACTGGCAGGTTATCGTCCATGTAAAATCTGTCAGCCTTTGTCATTTCCGCAAGCAATTCCTGAAGAGGTACAGCTGTTAGTCAATGCAGTAGAAGAACATCCAGAAAAACGTTGGAAAGAATCCGATTTTTCAGCCATCGGATTAAAGTCCGCGACAGCACGCAGAAAATTCAAAGATGTTTACAATATGACCTTTGTTCAATATGCACGTGCGCGTCGAATGGGGTTAGCCTTTAAAGAAATCAGTCGTGGAGGCAAAGTAATTGATCAGCAGCTTGAAGCAGGTTATGAATCATCCAGCGGATTCAACGATGCTTTTACAAAAATCATGGGGAATCCGGCCAAAAAAGTCGATGCACGAACATTGAATGCTTCGTTCATTTCAACACCAATCGGCCGAATGCTTTGTTTGAGTGATGATAACTATTTGTATTTGTTGGAATTTGAAGACCGTCGTGGTTTGGAACGAGAGATCGAGCAGCTACGGGAAAAATACAACTTCCGGATCATCTACGGTCAAACAGTAATCAATCAGCAGGTTGAGGAGCAATTAGACGAATACTTCAAAGGCACGCGAACAGAATTCTCATTACCATTGTTTTATGATGGTTCGCCTTTCCAAAAAGAAGTTTGGAAGATATTAGAAACGATTCCTAGTGGAGAAACTCTAAGTTATCAAGATATCGCGCTTCGTTTAGGAGATAAAAATAAAGTTCGTGCGGTAGGCCGAGCAAATGGATCAAATAAAATGGCTATTGTTGTTCCATGTCATCGTGTAATTGGAAGTGATGGCAACTTGACAGGCTACGCTGGCGGATTGGAACGAAAACAATACTTGCTAGAACTGGAAAAAAAAACGATTGAACGACTGTAAAAATATAGCATTTGAACATAGTAATAAATTGGAAGCAGCTCTCGTTGAGTATCAAATTTTCAACGAGAGCTTTTTGGCATCTTAGAGACATACTGGCTGCTGGTAAAACCTCTCCCCAAGTCAATTGGATTAAGTTTTATTTAAGTCTTACTGATTAAATTAGTGTAAGAGCGATCAATTAGTCGAGGAGGAGAAATGATGAACAATAAAATTGTTCTGATAGGGTTAACTATTCTTACGGGTGTATTTTTATTAAGTGGATGCGAAAGTACAGATACAACTAGTGAAAAGAAAGAGAATACAGAAGAGAAAAAGACAAACAAAACTGTGATAAAGGATGCGGGAAGTAAAAAGAAGATCGAACAATCCTTGAATTTGAAAAATAATCAAGAACAAGAATGGTCTTATTCACAAGATAAGGATGCTTGGACATTGTCAGTTGTTACAGCTGTTACAAATCCGGAAATTGAAGATCAACAAGGCGTTTCCGTTTGTGTTCCTGGTGCCTATGTTATTGGTATTGATACAAATAGTGACGGTAAATCTGACATTACCACGGATAACTACTCGGATGTTGTTAAAGGAGCTTTGATAATCAATTATGAAAGTAAAATTACCAGTACTAATGGTCAGGTGTATACTGCGGATGCTGCTCCAGTAATTTTAAACACTGGGGCAGCGGGCTATGGTTCGTCCAATAATTCAACTGCTTCAACCTCTTATGCGAGTGAAGGTTACATAAATGTATCTTGCGGTAATCGAGGTAAACAGGATACTGCTACAAACGAGGCAGGCGAAGAGTACTACACTGGAGATGCACCTTTATGTTTAGTGGATCAGAAAAATGCTGCACGCTATGTAAAATATAATATTTTATTAGGTAATCTACCTGGCAATGCTGATTATTTTGTTTCCACTGGCGGTTCTGGTGGTGGGGCTCATGCGGCTATGTTTGCGGCAACTTCTAATAATTCTGATTATTACGATTATGAGATTGAGGCTGGTGCAGTTGGTGTCTATGAAAACACTGATGGAAGTTTTTCTACTTCTGTTACGATTAACGGAAAAGACCAAGAACTATCCGATGGTGCTTGGGGATGTATCGCCTACAGTGCAATCACTTCGTTATACGAAGCGGATACAGCGATGGCTTTTGAATATTATATGGATACTAATTATGAGTTCAGTACATCTTTTCAGAGTCAACTCGCAGAACATCTATCAAAAAGCTATATGGACTATATCAATAAACAGGAGCTTACTGTTTCAGAGAGCGCAGTTGGATTCGACTTAAACGACGACGGCGATAAAAAGGATACCATCCCATTAACGATAAAATATGACTTAGAAAAGTATCCAGAAACAAATGGCTATTATGGTACTTATCTAGATCTATATCTTGCAGAATTTACAGAAAATCTCCAATGGTATTTAGATAATCTTGATTATGCAGAAGATTGGACATGGTTTAATGAAGAGGGAACAGCTTTAAGTGATGAAGAGGTAGCATCAATGAACTCTGAGGATCGTGCATCGGCATTCATTGAAGGACGCTATACGAAAGGTACCTCCTCAGAGAACGGACCAGAAGGGATGGGTGATGGGCCACCGAACGGCGTAATGGGTGACGGAGAAGGACCACCGAGTATGGATGGTGCTGACGGTGAAGTTGGAACACCTGATGCAGGAACATCGCAATCTGTTTCTGGAGGTGTAGATTCCACTGAGTATGAGACATATGCAGAAATGTTGGAAGGCTATAAATCTGACATCACAGAAATTGAGAAAGGGGACAAATATGGCAACAACATCGTTGATTTGTACAATCCGTTGAATTATATTGACGCAAAAGACACTGAAGATCCGACATGGACGAAGATTATTATGGGGGCTTCCGAAGGCGATATGTCTATGTTTGCTTCTTTAAATTTACAAATTGCTTGGCTGAATGCAGGAGTAGATGCCACAATTGAGTGGCAGTGGGATAGCGGTCATGTACCATCTGAAATACTTGGTGATTCCTTTAGCCTATCGATTGATCAGATGTATGGTGAATACGTGGATGGAGCTGCAACAATCAAAAAAGAGAAAGCAGAGCCTCAAACAAAAAATGGTACTGAAACCACTGCATCTGGAACAGATATAAGTAGCTGGATCAACTATAGCAATACAAATGAAGTTTCCTTTTCTCTGGCTGATATTACTGGTTATCGAACTGCCAAAGCAAGTAAAGCTATTCCTGGGTTCGATGTAATCGATTATGGGCAAGAGGACTATGTGTTTGGTAGTTCTACTAAGGACGCACGTCATTGGAATCGAACCTTATTAGATATCTTAGCTGAAAATAGTGAACAGCTTTCGTCGTTATTCAATCAAACTGAATAACGCTAGGTATCAATTACGTTTTTTTCAAAGAATAAAACCTGTTGCACTTAATAGAACATAACAGAAGCAGAGCTGGTGATATAATCAGCTCTGCTTTTTAAATCAGCTGAAACGAAAAACAACGATAACAAACAATAGAAAGAGGAAGAACATTACTGCCAATAAACAATAAATTTTTCGTTTAAGCGTGAGAAATCGAGTAGTCTCAGCAGAGTTCATTCGACTGATTGTCCTTCGACGTGTGAAAAGATAGAGGAACAGACCACCGCCGTTTTGACCTCCAGAAGCCACGATCGACCAGAATTTGGGATTCTTGATTCCTCGGCTTTTAGCATCCATCATCACAAGAGAAAAAATATAATACCACATACATCCAGCTGCTAGCAGCAGTAGTCCCATCAAAAGAAATATTATTATTGTTTCACTCATAAAAATCAGCTCCTAAATTTTTTTTATGATCAAGTAAAAAAGCGAAAGGCTATTGGCACCGATCAAAGCAAAAATAATAAATAAGAACAGCTCACTTATTGTCTGGTTGAGCAGCAATACAATCATTAATAAAACATTGATCAAAAGCATCCCAATAAAAATTTTTAGAAAATGATTCACGACAGTATTTTCCTGTAAATGCTTGACCATTTCTTGATCTCCTTTCAGCAATTCGTCTAATGACAAATCATAGATTTCTGATAAACGAATAATCCGTTCGATGTCTGGGTAACTTCTGCCATTTTCCTAATTAGACATTGTTTGACGAGTGATGCCCAATTCTTCGGCAACATAATCCTGTTTCAACTGTAATTCATTTCTTCGTTCCTTTAAACGCTCTCCAACATCCATTAAAAATACCTCAAATCATTTTTTGTCTTTCCTATAGCATAAATCAAATGAAGAGCAGTCGCGAGAAAAATCAGGTAAAAAAGCTTTTACATCAAGATATTAAAAGGATTTATCAGCATATGGTACTGGATAATTAAGTATATCCGTATTTAAAAAGAAATATCAATCCACTTTTTTTTTGAAAACTGTTTGACATCTAAATTAAATGAAGGTATATTCTATATAGATACCAACGGTATGTAAAGGAGTTGACGCCATGCCGAGAGGAAGAAATCCTGAAGAAACGAGGAGAAAAATTCTCTCTGTCTCAAAAGAATTGTTTCTTAAAAAGGGGTATGATAATACCTCGATTCAGGATATCGTGAATGGATTAGACGGAATGACCAAGGGTGCGATCTATCAGCATTTCAAATCAAAGTTCGAAATTTTTGAAACAATCATTGAACCGGCGGAAACTGCCGAAGAAAGCTTGAAAAAGCATCAAGGAAACACTGGTTTAGAAAAATTACAAAGCGCGCTTTTGGATGCTTTTACCGACTATTCACGTATGAAATTAAGTTATTCAGCCGCGGTCACATTACGAAGTCCACGATTCATAGGGGAACAAATCATTGATATGTTTAACACCGTCATCCCTGAAATCAAAAAAATCGTAGAAGAGGGCGTCAAGGACGGATCAATAGACACAGAATTTCCTGAAGAAGTAGCAGATCTCTTGATGATGCATCTAAATACTTGGATTGGGATGCACCTCACCGTTTTTTCAGAAGAGCAGTTAAAGCGAAAAATTCTTTTCACAAAAAAAATGTTTGATGGTATAGGAATTCCAATTTTCAATGATGCGATTATGGAAGAAGCCTATAGGATGTTTGAGTATATTAAAAAAGATAGCAATGAATGAGCTATTTTTTTTAAAGTTATAGATACCAACGGTAGGTATGTTAATTAGTTTTCTTGTAGTTGTCACTTTAAGGCTTGGAAAGTAGGGTATTTATTATGAGTAAAAATAAAAATTTCAATTTATTAATCGGGAGTCAGTTATTTTCAGTTTTAGGAACTACAATCGTTCAGTTTGTAATTTCCTTATATGTGTTGGATATAACAAAATCGGCACTTACATTTAGTGTGATCGCTTCATTGTCAGTTGTTGGACGTTTGATTTGTTTACCATTTTGCGGCGTGTTGGCAGATCGCTTGCCAAAAAGAAATTTGATGCTAGTCATGGATGGCCTCTATTTAGTTCTCTCTGTTGGGCTATTTTTAGTTACTCGCTTGGCTAATCCTGTTCCAGCAATAGGGGTTTTGACAGTTATCATCGGAATGGTCTCAGCTTTTGAAACACCAGTTGTTCAATCAGCCATTCCAGTTATATGTACGGAAGAAGAGATTCCAAGAGCGAATGGAATCATCAGCTCAATCGGAACACTGGGAACCGTTTTAGGACCAATTATCGCTGGGATCATTTATCGCTTTGATGCAGTTTATCAAATTTTCGTAATCACCGGCGTATTGTTCATAATCGCGATTTTTTGTGAAGTACTATTGGCCATCCCAGTTCAAACACAAACGGCTGCAGAAGGCACACTTTTTCAAGTAGTCGCAGGTGATTTAAAAGAGGTTGCTCAGTATTTAAAGGCGCAAAAAGTGATCGTAAAGGTAGCCTTAGTCTCATTCTTATTGAACTTTTTCTTAGCCTCATTTATTCAAGTAATTATTCCATATGTTTCACGTATCCAATTAGGCGTAAGTGATGCACAATTTGGTGTAATGAATACAATTTTTGCACTCGGCAGTTTGTTGGGAACTGTTGTATATGGCGTAATCGCCAATCGTTTGAATGAAACAAGTATCACGAAAAACCTAATTTTAGTTTCTATTCTATTTGGCTTATTAGTGATTCCATTTGGAATTATTCAAAACGCGATGCTCGCTTTTTGGATGATGACGATTATCGTTGCAAGTGCCATGGGCGTTGTTACCGTAGTTTCGGTTCAATTAATCGTTTATATCCAACTGGTTTCAGATAAAGCATTGCTTGGACGAATCATGTCACTAGTCATGATAGTTACGACATTAGCGGTACCATTAGGGCAGGTAATGTATGGCAGTTTCGCGGCAGCAGCATCTGAGTCAATGTTGCTAGTATTGATTATCGCAACATCCCTTGTAACCGTATTGATCGCTATCTTTTCAATCAGAATCTTTAAACAAATGAACACTAAGCAGGAAATATAATAATTTAAATCATTTTTATCATAAAATGTCAAACCCTTTTATTTTATTTTTTATAAAGATATCGTTAAAAGAAATAATTCATGCAGCGATTCTTTCTTGGTATACTAAATATGAATGTATAAAGTTCTAAGGAGGGATTGTAGTGAGTTTTTTCAGCTATAAGGGAAAGAACATCTCTTACGAATCTATCGGAGAAGGAAGACCGCTCATTTTCTTGCATGGAAATACCTCGTCATCAAAATTATTTGCACCCATTTTGCCTCTTTACAATGATTTCCAGGTGATTCTGGTGGACAATTCAAAATATTTGAAAATCCCGGTCATCCCTCTATCGGAACTAGTGCCGAGGAAGTAGCTGAGACAATCAATCAATTTATTGCAGAATACAATTGACGAATGATGAAATAAGAAAGTGATTACTAATTATGGCGCTGATCATAACATAAGTAATGACTTTTTCTTTATAAGAAATAAAAAAGATAGGAGAGATGGCTATGAGTTTCTTCAACTATTCGGGAAAACAAGTTTATTATGAAATAATCGGTGAGGGAGAACCACTTCTTTTTTTACATGGCAATACCTCATCCTCCAAGTTGTTTACCTATATGCTGCCGCTTTACGAGGGCTTCCAAATTATTTTGATAGATTTTTTAGGCTATGGACAATCAGAACGCACAGAAAAATTTCCCACCGAACTCTGGAAAGACGAGGCCCTTCAGACCATTGTTTTAATCGAGCATCTAGAGATGACAAAAATAAATGTGGTAGGAACTAGTGGTGGGGCCTGGGTGGCGATCAACGCGGCGCTTTTACGACCAGATTTATTTTCTAATGTTACCGCTGACAGCTTTGATGGAAGAACTGCCCATGAAGGGTTTGCCAAAGAGCTGGTTTCAGAACGGACAACAGTGTCGAAAGATCCAGAGACTTCTCAGATTTATGAATGGTTTATCGGTGAGGATTGGCGGGAAGTTGTTGAAAAAGACACGGACTCGCTGGTGCGTTTGCTCAAATCAAGCAAACCATTATTCTTTGAATCAATAGAAAATCTGAGAACGCCATTATTATTGACCGGGACAACAAACGATGGTTTGATTCGTTCTAATGTAGCAGAAGAATACCAAGCAATAGTCAACGAAGTCCCTTGCGCCGAATTCAAATTATTTGAAAAACCAGGACACCCTGCCATCGGTACGAATGCTGAGGAGGTTGCAGAAGCAATCAAACAGTTTATAGCAGAATATAGTTGACGAATAACAAAAAATCAATTATTGTTTAGTAAACAATAGAGGTGAACAATAATGGTGGGAATTCGTGATGTCGCTAGACGAGCGGGGGTCAGTCCAGGAGCTGTTTCAAGGGTATTAAACAACGATCCGACACTTTCAGTTGCTGATTCAACCAAAGAGCGGATCTATAACGCAATCAAAGAGCTGAATTATGATATCGATAAGCGTAAATATGTAAAGCGGAGATTACCATCGATCGGTGTCATTACTACTACTAGCCGACAAAAGGAGTTGGACGATCCTTATTTTAATGCTCTTAGAATTGGTCTGGAGCAGGAAGCACGTCGTCTGCATTTAGGCATGAATCGAGTCTATAATTTGGAAGATAGTCCAAAGACATGGCAGGACTTTGATAAACTAGGAGCAATCATTATCGTTGGCACGGTTTCGGAAGAAGCTGTGAAACGATTGAGTAAACAAAACAAAAACATTGTCGTACTGGATAATCCCGACATCAACCAAGAAGTAGATATGGTTTACGCTGATTTTGAGCGAATGACCAAACGGGTGCTGCAACTTTTCTATGAGAAGGGGCACCGTCGTATCGGTTATATTGGTGGGTTTAATATTGAGATTAATGAGGCTGGCGAAAAAATCTATAACGAAAACGAAAAACGCTTCCGTGCCTATCAAGAATTTATGACGAAGAAAGGGCTCGAGAAACAAGGACAGTTAGGTTTATGGGAACCACTTGAAGGTAAACGCATGATGGACGAATGGTTGGAATCTGATCAAAAACTTCCAACAGCACTTTTAGTTGGAAGTGATCCATTGTCAGTGGGCGTTTACCGTTCCTTGCAATCTGCAAACATCACTGTCGGAAAGGATATCGAAATTGCCAGCTTTGATGATATCGAGATCGCGGAATTTCTGACACCAAGCTTGACGACAGTTCATATCAGTGCCCAAGAGATTGCAAAAGCTGCCGTAAGATTAGCCAAAGAACGAATTGAAGATGAACGTCAAGAACCCGTTATTATGACTTTCCCTTCAAAACTAGTCGTACGAGAAAGTTTTATTCCCAATAAATAATTGATTAGAGAGCTTTGAAAAAAAGTTCTCTTTTTTTTGATTTCTTCTTGACAATATTGTTTAGTAAACATTATAAGGTAAACAACAAGTCGAGAGATAAGTATTTTTCTTTCAAAAAGCTGGCGCTCTCGATGGAAAACAAGGAGGAACAACAAATGAATCATTCATATGCACTATTCGATCAAGAAACACAGGTTTTTCATTTACGCAACAATGAAATTTCTTACATTATTCAAATTGAAGAGGACGGTATCCTTAACCATCTCTACTTTGGCAAAGCTATCCAGCATTATCACGGAAACAAACATTACCCACGCAGAGACCGTGGCTTTTCGGGGAATGTACCTGGCAACTCTGAAAGGGCTTACTCGAAAGATACGCTGCCTCAGGAGTATTCAAGTCACGGATCGATGGATTACCGTCTCCCTGCATCAATCATTCAGCGTGAAAACGGGTCAAATTTACACGACCTGCGGTATTTCGATTATCGAATCGAGTCAGGCAAACCGGAATTAGAGGGGCTGCCGCAATCCTACGTGTTGGACAAAGAAGAGGCTACAACACTGATCATTATTTTGAAAGATCGTGATCAAGAAATCTATCTGGAACTATCCTATACAATCTATCACGAACGTGCAGTGATTACACGTTCGGTCAAAGCTATTAATAAAACTAGTAAAAGGATTGTCCTAGAAAAAATCGCTTCAATGCAAATGGATCTAACTAATAACGGAATTTATGATGAAGTCATTTCTTTACCTGGTGCTCATCTGCGGGAACGACAAATCAATCGTGAAAAAATCCACGCTGGTGTTCAAAGCTTTGAAAGCCGCCGCGGCGCGTCAAGCCATCATATGAACAGCTTCATCGCTCTAGTCAATCATGATACAAATGAGTTAAAGGGGCCAGCAATTGGAATACATTTAGTCTATTCTGGCAATCACGCCTTTGAATTGGAAAAGGATCAAATCGATCAAGTTCGTGTCTTAGCAGGAATTAACGACTACAATTTCTCATGGGAGTTGGCTCCTGAAGAAATATTCCAAACGCCTGAAGTTATTTTGACGTACTCAGATCAAGGGTTAAATGGCATGAGCGGCACTCTTCATCATTTGCTGCGAGAAAGAGTAGTACGCGGTCAACATCAATTTAAAGAGCGGCCTATATTGGTTAATAATTGGGAAGCCACTTACTTTGATTTTGACAGCAAAAAAATTGAACAGATCGTTGATGAGGCTGCTGATTTAGGTATCGAAATGTTTGTTTTGGATGATGGCTGGTTTGGTCATCGCGATTCGGACAATTCTTCCTTAGGTGATTGGTTTGAATACGAGGGAAAACTGACGAATGGATTGAAAGGAATCGCGGATTACGTTCATGGAAAAGGCTTGCAATTTGGTGTTTGGTTTGAACCCGAAATGATTTCCGTTGACTCTAAATTATATGAAGAACATCCTGATTATTTGATGCAAGAACCAGATCGTACACCGTCTTCCTCTCGCGACCAACATTTATTAGATATGGGGCGTAAAAAAGTTCGACGAAATATCGAAAAACAAATTTGCGCCATTTTAGATGAGGTGCCGATCGATTACATCAAATGGGACATGAATCGCAGTTTGTCAGATATTTATTCGATCGATCTTCCTGCGAAAAGACAAGGAGAAACCGCTCATCGTCATATTCTTGGTGTATATGAGTTAATGGAAAACCTGCTCGCTCGTTATCCCAAGATTTTATGGGAAGGCTGTTCTGGCGGAGGAGGACGGTTTGATGCCGGCTTCTTATATTATATGCCGCAATCTTGGCCGACGGATAACACTGATGCGGTGGAACGCTTGAAGATTCAATACGGAACCAGCTTGGCTTATCCAATTTCTTCTATGACTGCTCATGTTTCGGCAGTGCCAAATCATCAAACTGGGCGAATCACCTCTTTGAAAACAAGAGGAGATGTAGCAATGAGTGGTGTCTTTGGTTATGAACTGGATTTAACGGAAATGTCAGATGAAGAAAAAGTAATCGTGAAAAAGCAAGTACAACAATACCAAACAATCCGTCCACTAGTACAATTCGGTGAATTCTATCGTTTGAAGAGTCCTTTTGAAGGCAATTTGACTGCTTGGATGTTTGTCTCAGAGGATAAATCAGAAGCATTAGTTATGATGGCACGTACTTTGGCCTCGGCACAGCCGGTTTTCCATGAAGTTTTTTTGACTGGATTAGAGGAAACGGTCTGCTACCAAGATCAAACCACAGGTCAAGAGTATTATGGTGATGAATTAATGAGTCTCGGAATCAATGTTCCTGATTTTTATGGTGATTTCCAAACTACTCTGCTTCATTTGAAAAAAGTTTAACTGTCCATCTGTCTCTTCAACTAATCCTGATTCAAAAGGATTAGTTGAAGAGAAACAATTTGTATTAAAAGGAGAAAAAAATGATCAATAAAAACAGTATCATGACCCGTTTATCCATCTTGTCGATCTCACTCTTACTAACAAGTGCCTTATCCATCAACGGCGCGTTACCGCAAATGCGGAAGGCTCTTTCCATGACAACAACACAGGTTGAATTAGTCGCAACGTTACCGGCATTAGCTGTGGTGATTTTCGTTGTCCTTTCCAGTTTCATCGCCGATAAAATTGGAACAAAACGTACTGTCCAGCTTGGTTTACTGTTAGTTGGTTTCGGTGGTGGGGTAGCACCATTATTTTTGAACCAATATATTCCAATTCTGATCAGTCGCTTCATTTTAGGTGCAGGTTTTGGCCTGTTTAATTCTCTTGCTGTCTCAATTATCAACCTGCTGTTTCGAGATGAGCCAGAAGAACGAGCGTCATTATTAGGCTACCGTGGGGCGGCGGAAAATATTGGGAATGCCATTTTAACCTTGCTAGCAGGTGTGCTGTTAACATTCGGCTGGAGATTTTCCTTCAGCATTTATCTGATCGCTTTTCCAATTCTACTTCTATTTACTCTTTTTGTTCCAGAAATCAATGATTCAAAAAAAGAGCTGGCTAATAAAAAAGGGGAGCTGAAACCTTCAGTTTACTTGTTAGCGCTTTTCGCTTTGTTTTTAGTTATGACCTTTGTTGCAATTGGCGTTCGCTTTCCTACGATGGTAACTGATATCAAGGGAGCAAATTATAATTCCTCCACTTTCTTAGCGGTAATGCCGATTATTGGAATTATTACGGGATCACTATTCGGCTTTTTCAACCGTTTGTTAGGGGAAAAGTGCTTATATCTTGGTTTGGCATTGTTAGCGTTAGCCACATTTATGATTGCCCTCTCGGAAAATAATTTTGTCTTATTGCTGATTGGCTACTTTATCAGTGGCATTCCCGGCAGTTTGATTTTTCCCTTCATATATAATTCACTAAATATCTATGCTTCACCAACAAGAATGACCGCAGCAACTTCGATTATTTTGATTGGCTGCAATCTCGGAAACTTTATCGCACCATTTGGCTTGAGTTCACTGCAATTCATTTCCGGAACAACCGATCTATTCGCACCATTTAAACTCTTAAGTATCCTGCTAATGGTCATTTTAATTGCCATCTTTTTACACAAAAAACGCCCTATCCAGCGTAATACCTTGAATGGAGGAAAGAATCTTGACTAATCCGTTAATGAAGAAACAGATGGATTCTGGAGAAAATTATTTTGAGACTAATGAACTAAAGGATGAACAGGCGTTTTATCGCGATTTGCTTTTTCAATTTAACCATACGCTGCCAAGTAAGCGACAGGAAAAATCAGCAATCTTGAACGATCTGCTGGGAAGCTTTGGTAAGGGGGCGTATATTGAACAACCGTTTCACGCGAATTGGGGCAAGAATACTTACTTTGGTAAAAATGTCTATGCCAATTTTGGTTTATCTCTTGTAGATGATACAAAAATCGATATCCAAGATGATGTCATGATCGGGCCGAATGTCACAATTTGTGCTGGAACGCATCCAGTAGCATCAGAATTGCGCTTAAAAAAAGCACAGTACAATTTGCCTGTTGTGATCGAAAAAAATGTTTGGATCGGTGCGGGATCAATCGTTTTACCCGGCGTGACGATTGGAGAGAATTCCGTGATCGGAGCAGGTAGTCTTGTTACAAAAAGTATTCCTAAAAATGTCCTAGCTTATGGTTCCCCATGTAAAGTGGTTAAATCCGTCGACTAAGAATAATAACAAAAAAATGAGTTCGTTGGATCTATTTTTTTGATCCTGAAAATTTTCCTAAGCGTATCCTTAGAAAAATGACTCATTACTACGTTAGAATAGAAGCAAAAATTATTGAGGATGAACCCCATGAACAGTCAGGAGCTTATACAAGAATATCTTTTAGATAAAAAAAATCGAATAAAATTATCGATCCTTCAATTTCTAGCAGATAATCCTTTCTATATAACTAGCGATTATCTAGCAGAACGTTTCCAAATGTCGTTGCTGAATTTTTCTATTTATATTAAAGAACTTGAAAAAGATGTTCTATCGTTGAAATTAACAGAACACCCAATTCTAAAGCGAAACAACTTTATCAAAATCAATGTACCTTACAATAAACTTGCGGAATATTATTATCGTTTATTGATAAACTATTGCGAGCAGTCTACTAATTACACGATTCTCATTTCGCTGTTAAGAAAAGACACAAACTCTGTATTGAGTATCAGTGAAAAAACAAATTTCAGTGTTTCCTATATTTATTCTCGAATGAAAGACATCAATGCTTTTCTTTTTCACTATGGGGTCAAAATTGACTTTTCCAAACCTGGCAAAAAAACAATCGTAGGAAACGAGCTGCAGCTCCACTATTGTATCCTTGATATTTATTGGAATATCCATTCTAATATCGCTGTTCATTTCAGCAAAAATCACCAGAAACAAGTGATGCCTACCTTGAATATTTATGTGAAAAAGGAGGCCATCCAAAATTTGGAAAGTGGTATGCTGGATAAATTATACTTACTAATTCATTTTTGTTTAAAAAATTTCCCTATCAATTCAATAGATGATATCCGAGAGCAGCTCCAGAATTTACCCAACGCAGAAATATTTGCTGATCCTTATTTTGATATATTGAAGCCTGACTCCCATTTGAGCAATGAATTACGCAGTATCATCAATATTTTATCCAGAATATTGATCTCTAAAACAGAAACCAGTGAGATTAATGTTAAACAATACGAATTATTAAGAACAAAAGGATCTTCCCAGTTCAGCTATTCAAAGGAATTAATTGAAACGTTTGCAAATGAGTTTAAATTAAGGATACCTGAGGATGAAAAAATCATCTATATTTTAAATTTTTTGAGGAACCAGATTTATTATGATGTATTAACTAAAAATCACCCTAATACAACAATGGCCAGTTATATCATTTATGCTGAAAAAGAGCAAACAGACATAGAGGAGAAGGTTAGACAGTTTTACCAGCAGTTTGTTAAACGCAACTGAAAAAGGGACCACTGGATGATTGAAAAAGGGACCAAAAAAATTAGTTGAGCCATTTTTTCGTGTCTTCCACTCGAAACGAGGGACCACTAAGATCCAATACGTGAG
>Ga0153985_1000219_pt1 | contig 17137 bp, 18 predicted proteins | sample TSGA069MetaG_FD_104715 | JGI IMG/M metagenome (GOLD analysis project Ga0153985, IMG submission 104715) | Attine ant fungus gardens microbial communities from Georgia, USA - TSGA069 MetaG | ecosystem: Host-associated > Fungi > Mycelium > Unclassified | place: USA: Georgia, Alexander Wildlife...
GGCTGGAAGGGCTGGTTGGCTGCGGATAAAAAGATCGCACCATTCTTGAAAGATCGCAAGTCGCGAGCAGAGAACTATAAAATCAATAATCAGTATTTTTTAAGCAAAGAATGGCAAGAAATGAATCCAGAGGAAATAAAATAGAAAAGAAGCATCCGCAATCACCAGGAATCTGGCGTTGCGGATGCTTTCTTGTCTAATACTTGCGGATCACTGGCGGTGTGTAATTATTTATGAATTGATCGATTTCAGATAATGAGTTAGAAAATAGGGTTTTACTCCGATCTTCTTGAGTTAGAAAATTATTTTTTACCATACTGTCATATAGATTCTTCAATGGATCGTAGAAGCCCTTTTCATTAAATAGGACACAAGGATTTGCATTTTGCCCGACCCGCGCCCAAGAAATCATTTCTGTGATCTCTTCCAATGTCCCTGGTCCGCCAGGCAAAGCAATGCATGCGTCTCCTAGTTCAAGCATCTTTTGCTTTCTTTCAGACATGGATTGGACGACGTGCATCTCTGTTAAGTTAGGATGGGCCAATTCTCTTTCTATTAAAAAGGTGGGAATAACCCCAATCGCTTTACCCTGATTTCTCAGTACAGAATCCGCGATCGTGCCCATTAAGCCAGCCTTCCCGCCGCCATAAACTAGGGTGTGTTTCTTTTCTGCGATCCATTCACCAAATTTTTCCGTTGTCTTTTGATAGATTGGATCATTGCCGCTGCCGGCACCACAATAAACGATGATATTCAAAATATGTTCCCTCTTTCATTTCGATTGGTAGTAGTATATCATATGGAAGGAACTTATGTTCGCGAAAATGAAATGGAGGGATTTTTTTGGATATACAAACGTATCAAGAATGGATTGGGGAATTTTATAAAAAGAGAAATTGGTATCAATATGATCCGTTTATTCGATCAAATTTTCTAACGGAGGAAGTTGGTGAGGTTTGCCGAGCGATTCGAACGATCGAAATCGGGCGTGACCGGCCAGATGAGAAACCTTCCGATCATTCAAAATCAATTGAAAATTTAACCGAGGAACTAGGCGATGTTCTAGATAATCTGTTCATCATCGCCGATAAATATGGCATTTCTTTACAGGAAATAATGACGATTCACAAACATAAATTGGAGCAGCGTTACGACTGATCACGGTCGAATGCTGTTCTTTTTCTTAATTTGTAATTAATACTAGATAGTTTATTTTATTTTAAAAAAATGAATTCGTATTCTAGTTATTTTAGCGCTAAAATAGGAATGTCTAAACTAAGAAACCCGTTGTTTTTCAACTAAATGAAAGCGCATTTTTGAGCAGAAAAAGGAGATTGGACAATTATGACGACGATGCAATTAACCGAAAGACGATTACTCAGCATGAAATTGGAAAACCTGGAAAAAAAAGTGTTGGCTTATTTTGCGGAAGCAAAAGACTACGCATCGGTAATCGAGTACGCGGTAGTCATTCTCTTGAGAAACGCCTTGAGCATGAGTGATTTCTCGTTTTCAGAGGACTTGAAAGAGGTTATCCGTGAGGTATTCATGAGTGCGGAGCCAAGCGATGGATTGCGTCATTATTGTCCTTATTTTAAGGGGTTTTTCAAAAGTGGCGAGTGGGATAAACAAGTTATTGGTCGTCTTTATAAGGATAAAAAGGAGTATCAACGTCTTTCCGCGGAAGCCCGCTCCTACAATAATCTGCTAAAAGCTCCAGGCAGCGGGGAACAGAAGCATCCTGATTTACAGCTTAAAATAGTCTCGGTGTTTGAAGATGCTAACGGGAAAAAACATACATTGACGTTAAAGGACGCGGATGAATCGCGGACAAAAGCAGAGACGTACAAGCTCTTAGAAATTTTGACTACCTTAAGTATTTTCCAAAAGGATGGCGTTCGGCGCTTTGTCAGATTGTTAAAATCCGCTCGTCCGGGAACGATCGATACCTATGAGGAAGAAGAACAAACTGACCTGCAGGAGGAGTCTGTCCAAAATTCTGATGTTGAGCCGCAAGTGATCAAAATCATGGTTCCATCCGGCTTTGATCCAAGAACCTTAAGTGAAAATGAAGTGGTGGTATTGGCCAAAGCGCATTTGCCAGCAGGCGCAAGTCTAGAGAATGTTCAAATCGAGTTTGTCGAGAAGCCAGAGGAAGAACCGCTGATAGAAATGGCGGAAACTCAGGAACGGGCTGTGTTATCCGCAACGACTTTGACTGAAAATGCCAATGAGCAACGATCTGAATCACCAGCCAATGAACAGATTCCAGCCGAAAGTATTGATCCGTCAGCAGAAGTGCAGCAAAACCCCAAGAAACAAAAGGCTCTCACGAATAAGCAAGCGTATGCCCAAAGCTTGATTGCTAACCTTATGAATGGGATAGGCAATCATAAGGGCACGAATAAAAAAGGCACTAAGAAAAATAGCAGCAATAAGAAAAAGAATAAACGCAAAAAATAATTTCAATCCCTCTAAAAAAGGTCTATTTGTCATGGCTTGGTTTGACTTCGTTTAAACTGACCATACTTTTTTATATAGATGGTTTTAAAAATTTTTAGATGCGGATTCTAGCAGTAAAGCCGAACAAAATAATAACCTAAGGGGAAAAGCCCCCTTAGGTTATTTCCATCTGCACTTAGATTCATTGTTGGTAAGTTTTATAATAAAAGATTGCCAACTGTGTTCGATCGCGGACTTCTAATTTCTCTAATAGCTGACTGATATTGTTTCGCACGGTGCCTTCGCTTAGAAACAATTCTTTGGCAATCTCTTTATTGTTTTTGCCGTTGGCGACAGCGACCAGGATGCTCTCTTCACGTTCTGACAACGAGATATTGGAAAGCTTAGGCGGTGCTTGAACAGTCAAAATGGATGCCAATTTTCCTGCAATCTCTGTTCCGAAAACGGTCTGCCCATTAGAAACGGCCTTGATTGCCGGTACGATACTGGCAAGATCCTGCTTAATCAGATACCCCTTCACGCCAATCTGCAGAGCCTCTCGAATATATTCATCATCAGAAAAAGTTGTCAGCAGTAAAATGACAGCTTGGGAAACTTGCTTAAAAATTTCCTTCGCGGCTTCGATTCCGGTGCTTTCTCCCATGCGAATATCGGTTAGTAAGACATCTGGCTGTTCTTGTAAATAGAGAGTCACAGCATCCGAAGCTGAGTTTCCAGTACCAACAACCTCGATTTCTTCTGATAGTTCTAAAATAGTTTTCAATGATTCCGTTACCAACGGATCATTATCAACAACGACAACACGAATCATCTTTTTCCCCCTTGAGTAGTATTGGTTCGATCACGTTGAATGTTAAGCAGCGACGATCGAGTATCCTTTGGCAAAATGACTTGAATCATAAAATTCTTTGATGTTTGCGAGATATGCAGCTGTCCGCCGATTTGCTCTGTCCGTTGCCGCATACTTTTTAAACCAATACCATTGCCGCATTTGTTAGGTAAATCCCCGTTATCAAGAATTTGCAGACGATGGAAAGCAGGCAATTCACTAAAAGAGAGTGTCACTTTACTCGCATTACTGTGTTTCATTACATTAGAGAGTGCTTCTTTCATCACCATCAATAGGGTTCGTTCCTGTTCTGAAGGATACGTTTCAGGGATGGTTCCACGAACTTCTACCTCACAAAATTGAAAATCCGCAATTAGTAAATCTAACCCTTTCTCAAAGGATAACGAAGTATCATGCAGGTCATGAACACTTTCGCGAATATTATCCATCCCAGTGTGAATGGTTGACCGTAGTTGGTTCAGCGGTTTCTTCAGCCGTTCGCTTTGATTGAGTGCTTCAATCGCTCCAAGCTGAATGATGGCGCTGGATAATAAATGACCAACATTGTCATGAATGTCGCGGGCAATCCGGTTGCGTTCTTCAGAAATTTCCAAGTCAATGAAAGTCTCCTGAGATTGGATTAATTCATGATTCTTTTGCTTCAGTAATTCCTGTTTTTCCCAACTGTCATCTTTTAATCGCAATAATGCTTCTTCTATTTTTAATTGCTTTTTCCCTCGCCAAGCTAAAAGAAGTGCAAAACAACTCAGGCAAAAAATCAATAGCCGTTCAGAAGAGGAGTAGCTGTCCTGAAACAGAGGTACGAATAAAGTGATTAGTGCCCAACTCCAAATAATTTCTTCACGCCAAGCGATTCGCAAATTTGCTGGAAGAAAAACAAGCAGCGGCGGCCAGAAAAAACTGACAATCAACAATGGGAAAACACCTAGAATTTGTCCCAATGACTTTTGGAACAGCAGTCCAGGACTGGCCAGAAGAATACTCGCAAGTAGATAGATGACCATTTCTGGTTTGAAGCCTTGTTGAAAAAGCAGGAAGATTCCAAGCGTTTCTAAAAAGAAATAATCTACCCAATAATTGTTTATTTTTTTCATGGCTACCTCTTATTCTTAACAGTCATTTTTAAAGTGAAAAAGCATCTCAATAAATGACATTTGTCATCTCATGATTGGCATATAGTCACTACAACGAAGTTTCTAATTTTATTATAGTAAATGTAAGAAGAAAAGGAAAAGGAGTTTTTCAAATGTTGATTGAAATCGAAAATTTAGTAAAACGTTACGGTGATTTCACCGCATTGAATCATTTAAATCTATCAGTAAAAAAAGGAGAAATATTAGGATTGCTGGGGCCGAACGGCAGCGGAAAGTCTACTACGATCAATTGTATGCTGTCATTGCTGACGTATGATCGTGGTTCAATCAAAATCTTTGGCGAAGAAATGGGACCAGAAAAATACAACATCAAACAAAAAATCGGTGTTGTTCCACAGGAAATTGCACTTTTTGAAGAATTGAATGTGACAGATAACATCAACTACTTCTGTGGGTTGTATGTTCAAGAAAAGAGCAAGCGGGAACAATATGTCGAAGAGGTGATTCAACTTGTCGGACTAGAGGAATTTCGCAAGTTTTATCCCAAACAATTAAGCGGGGGCTTGAAACGGCGATTGAACATTGCCTGCGGCATTGTCCATAAACCGGAACTGATCTTTTTAGATGAACCAACCGTTGCGGTAGACCCGCAAAGTCGGAATAAAATTTTAGACAGTATCAAGGAACTGAATCGTCTAGGTGCGACGATCGTCTATACGACTCATTATATGGAAGAAGTCGAAATTTTATGCAACCATATTGTGATTATCGACCAAGGACAAGTAATCGCAGAAGGCAGTAAAGAACAATTGAAAAATATGGTTCGAGAAAATGAAAAACTGATCATTGAAGTACCCGAATTGACCAAAGAACAAATTACGGACATCGGAGCCTTCCCATCAATTTTAGAAGTTGCCTATGATGAAAGCTATCTGCAGGTGACGACCAAAGAATTGAAGAAAACCTTGCTGCCGATCTTAAATTATTTTGAAGAAGAAAAAATCATGTACGCAAATATCCATACCCAAGAAGCAACACTGAATGATGTGTTCTTGGAGATCACCGGAAAAGAATTAAGGGATTAGGGGTGAGACTATGTTTGTTCGTTTATTTATCTACCGCTTACGAGTGTTGTTAAGAAATCGCAGTCTGCTCTTTTGGACCTTTGCCTTCCCAGTTGTTTTGGGATTGTTATTCAATTTAGCGTTTGGCAACTTGGATGAGATAACCGCACTAGAAACCTCAAAAGTAGGGATCGTTTCGACAGATGCTGCCAAAACAAAGCAGTTTGAATCGGTTTTAAAGGAAATAAAAAATGATGACGAAGTGATATTTAAAAGTAAAAAGTTATCAAAAACAGAGGCGCAAAAACAATTATCAGATGACAAAATTTCAGGCTATTTTGAGATTGATGCGGATACTATCGAACTGTCTGTCAGCAAGAGCGGCACGCAACAAACGGTTTTAAAAGAACTGCTGAATCAATATTTGCAAAATACGGATAAAGTCGAAACGTTGATGGCCTCAGGCACCGTACAGCCACAAGCTATCAGTCAGGCACTAGAACAAGAAAACTACGTGAAAGATGGAAATGGCACGGGCAATTTTAATCTAAAGTCTTTTTACTTCTTTACTTTAGTTGGAATGACCGTGATGTATGGCTTTATGTGGGGACTACGAAATGCCAACGACCAGCAAGCAAACCAGTCACCAGAAGGAATGCGTCTATGTTTGATACCGCGGAATAAATTGTTGGTTTCTTTTGCAAATATGCTGGCTAGCTTTGTCTTGTTCTTCGTTCAGACTGTTTTGATTTTGATGTTTTATCGCTTCGTATATCAAGTCGAATTCGGGGATCATTGGAATTATATTTTATTAGTCTGCGCGCTCGGTGCGTTTACCGCCATCTCCTTTGGGACTCTGATCGGCAACGCATTGTCCAAGTTGGACTTTCAACAAAAAATCTCGATTGGTATCTCGATTTCTATGATTATGAGCTTTTTAGCAGGAATGATGGGTTCCCAATCGATTAAATACTGGATCGATGTACATGTACCGTTGTTAGGACGAATCAATATCGTGAACTTGATCAGCGAGAGTTTATATCAGCTGTTCTACTATCAATCGTTAAATCCGTTCTATATTAATCTGTTATGGTTGGCAGGCTTTGGCATTTTATTCATCTTGTTGAATTATTCTTTTGAAAGGAAGGTGCAATATGACCACCTATAAAGCGATTTTGCAAATTCTAAAAAAGAATAAGGGCAGCCTGATGCTGGGTGTGATCATCATGGTGATCATTACGATGTTTTATGCGGGGCAATTGACGAAGGACGCTGAGGAATTGACGGGTGCGAAGATCGCTATCTTATCCGATGACGATTCTGCGATTGAAAAAGGGTTCGTCGATTATCTAGGAAAGCAGCACACGATCGTCAACTTAAAAGATACTTCGCAAAAAAGTTTGGACGATGCCTTATACTTTGACGAAGTGGAGTATATTTTAGAAATACCAAAAGATTTCTCTGAAAAATTGGCTAAGGGTGAACAGGTGAAGCTGAAGAGTAAAACGCGCCCGGCAACCTTTTCTCAGTCATTAGTGGATACAACGATCAATAATTACTTGAACACGTATTTAACTTACCAGAAACAACTGCCGGATAAGAGTCGGCAAGAGTTGTTGAAGATGACGAAGAAGACGCTGAGCAAAGACGGAGAAGTTCATTTTGATTCCACCTATCATAAAAAGAAGAAACAGAGCGTCAGCGGACAAATTTATAACCTTTTAGCTTATGGCATGTTCCTGTCAATCTTCAGCGGCTATGCCGCGGTGAACTTAGCGTTCAACCGAGAAGAGATCCGTCAACGAAACAGCTGCTCGCCGATTTCACGCCGCAAGCTGGCTCGCCGGATTTCCATGGGAAATTTAGTTTATGCTGTTTTCTGCTGGGTGCTGTTTGTCGCTTTTGTGGTACTGATTACCAAGGGGCAATTTGATCAAGTCATGGGGTATTCTGTACTCAATACCGTTGCCTTTTTTGCGGCGATCATCAGTTTTTCAATCATGGTTACCAGCATTTTACAAAATGAGGATGCGATCAGCGGCATCAATAATATATTCATTATGGGTAGTTGTTTTGTTGGCGGTGTTTTTGTACCAAGTGATTTTTTACCGGATGCGGTGAATAAAATAGCGGCATTTACACCGACGTATTGGTTTGCTCAAAATAATGAATTGATCGGCAAGACGGTTGATTTCAATAAAAATTTTATGGATAAATTTCTATTCCAATCAGGGATCTTAATCGCTTTTGCGGCGGCATTTTGGGTAATTCATTTGATCACGATGCGCGAAAAAGGCAGTTGGGCATTGAAAAGAGTGAAAGCATAAAGAATAAGCGTGTCGGCAGGCACGCTTATTTTTTATAGCTCAAAGTAAATCTGCTGCTTTTCGCCGAAAAAGATCGGCAAGAGCTCATTCAATGTACCCGCCAATTTTTGCGAGGATAGTTCCTTCTTTTGGACCCAAAAAAGATCGTCAGGAACGGCTTGTTTCTTTGCCTTAGCAGTATAGAGAAATGCGAGTTCGCGAGTTTCTTTATTTACGTTGTTCCATTCGGCTGTCCCCCGTAGTATGGGCTGTACGGTTAACCCGGTTTCCTCCTCGATTTCTCGAACAGCCGCGTCGAAGCTGCCCTCCTCTTTTTCGACATGTCCGCCTGGAAAGGTCCAGCCGGGCCAATCTTTTTTCTTCCGATCTTGAACCAATAGTTCTCCTGCTTCATTTTCGATCATTACCATCATGGTTAATTCGACGGCTAGTAAACGTGTCATTTGATCACCTCGTAGTGATTATACAACATACTTCGCAGATTTTTTTGACAATGGTATACTGATTTTAGGTAAAACGGGATGTCATTTTTTATGATTCAAGCGACAGGACATCCTTAGTGGGATTCAGATTTATTTTAGGAGGAGTAAGAGTGGAGAAAAAGGAAGAGCAATTATTAATTAATCTCACTTCAGCGCGGGGAATCGCGGGAAATGAAGACGAGGTCAGAGAGGTCTTTAAAGATTACGCAAAAGATTTTGCTGACGATATTTTCTTTGACGGTTTAGGCAGTGTCATTGCCAAACATGGCGGAGGCGGCGGACCGAAAGTCTTCATCTCAGGCCACTTAGACGAAGTCGGCTTTATGGTGACGAAAATTACGGAAAAGGGATTTCTTGAATTTCAAACAATCGGCGGCTGGTGGAACCAAGTCATGCTGGCCCAGCAAGTGGAGATCAAAACGCGTAAAGGCAAAATTATCCATGGTGTGATCGGTTCAAAACCACCTCATGTGCTGACACCGGAAGCGCGGAGAAAACCTTTTGAGATCAAAGATATGTTTATCGATATCGGTGCATCAAGTGCGGATGAAGCGAAGGAATGGGGAATCCGTCCTGGCGATATGGTAACGCCGTATATCCAGTATCAACGAATGAACGAATCAAAGTTTTTATTAGCGAAAGCATGGGATAACCGGATTGGTACGGCTGTGGCACTACGCGTGTTAGAAAATTTATCTAAACGTGAGCATCACAATGTATTATTTGCCGGCAGCGATGTTCAAGAAGAAGTCGGTTTGCGTGGCGCTCGTACAAGCTCGCATATTGTCAATCCGGATATTGCTTTTGCACTAGATACAGGAACAGCCGGAGATACACCTGGAATGACGCCAAAAGAGGCAGATTCTGTTTTAGGGAAGGGACCGCAGATCTTGATTTACGATGCTTCAATGGTCCCTCATAAAAAATTACTGGATTTCGTTATTGATGTGGCAGAGGAACTAGATATTCCATTCCAATATACAGTGATTGCTGGTGGTGGAACAGACGCCGGACAAATGCACTTGACCCGTGATGGGGTGCCTTCATTAGCGATAACCGTACCAGTTCGCTACTTGCATTCACATACATCGGTCATTCATGAGGATGATTATTTTAATACAGTGAAGCTAGTCACTGAAGTCGTTGCCCGTTTGGATTATGATGCGGTTGGAGAAATCAAACAGTATTAGCTTGTTTAGCCAGAGTCCGTCGTAGTTGTTTTTATGTCCGTTGTTCCTGCTTTTTAATAAGGAGTAATGAAAGAGTGAATACGAAAATTGACACAAAACGTACAGAACTGGATCATTTAAAAAAAGAATTGAAAACCTTTGAACGGCTCAGTTATGCAAATGTTTCAACGGCTCTTGAAGCCAAACGAGTCGAAGGAAAAATACAAAAGCTGACGAAGGAAATCACCGAATTAAAAAAATCGTAGGAAAACGCATCCTGCGGATAGAGCTACCATTTAATTTTTTGCAGTTCAAAATGAGAAAGAAGTGGATTCGCTCGACGAATCCACAACGGATAGTGAGTAGAGCCGTAGTCAGGCTTGAACAACGAAGTCATTTTTAGTGAGAAAAAATGACTATTTTAAAACAAAAAGGGAGTATAGCTATGAGTCTTAGTGAATATCGTCAAAGAGCCAAAGATCGTTTAAAGGATCAATGGGGGATCAACGTTGGATTAATCCTCATTGTGGGGTTATTGACAGGTGCGATTAGTAACGTGTCAACGATGACCAATAATACAAATCTTCAGTTAGGTATCTCATTTTTATTGAGTATCTTGGTTCTTTTTGCATTCAGTTATGCCCTTTACTACATCAGTTTGTATGTGGTACGAGGCGGCAGAGCTGAGTTGGGACAAATCTTTGTCGTCTTTCAGCAGGGGTACTATGTACCATTGCTGCTGATCAATATTATTGCGCAAGTTGTACAATATGTGCTGGCAGCAATCTTCTTCATTCCATTGTTGCTGAGAGCTGGAAGCAGCGTCTATTTCTCGCTGATTTCATCTGGCGGCGTCACAAGTATGGACAATGCGAATACGTTGCTGAACTTTGGTGTGATTGGTCTGTATGCTGTTTTGACGTTAGCGTTCTTGCTTGTAACAACCATTATCAGTATTATCTTCAAATTTGCTGTCTGGGTGAAATTTGATTACCCGGATCTAAGTGTCAGCGACTGCATCAAGCGTGCTTGGTTATTGCTGAAAGATCGCTGGGGCAAATATATTCTATTGCAATTATCATTTATTGGCTGGTACATTTTAGGTTTCGTCGCTTTGTTCGTCGGGCTGCTTTTTGTAGCAGTCTATGTAAACACAGCCAGCGCTGCTTTTTATGACCAAGCCTTGAAGGAAAAAATCGATCAGGGGGAATTAGCATGAAATTGACCGTACTTGGTTGTTTAGGGGCGTATCCTTATGATGGTCAAGGCACCACCAGTTATTTACTGCAGGCCGACGGGTTCAATTTATTATTAGATGCCGGCAGTTCAACACTTGTGGAATTGGAAAAAGAACTCGATCCCTTGGATTTGGATGCGGTGATCTTAACGCATTATCATCATGATCACATTGCCGACTTAGGTGTGCTGCAATATTATTGGCAGCTTTATCCAACACAAACGCCAAAGCCTATTCTGCCGATCTATGGACATACAGAGGACGAATTTCACTTCGATGAATTGACGATGGAAGGCGTTACCGAAGGCCGGTCTTACTTTGAAGCAGAAGAATTGAAACTTGGACCATTTCTTGTTACGTTTATGAAGACGATTCATCCGGTACCTTGTTATGCGATGCGTTTTGTTGAAGAAAAAACCGGAGCAGTTTTCGTTTTTACTGGAGATTCAGGCTACTTGGAAGCATTCAATCAATTTGCCAAAGATGCTGACTTATTTTTAGCGGATACGTATCTATTTGACGGCAATGAACGGCACAAGGCTCATTTCACTGCTGGTGAGGCGGGGACGTTCGCCAAAAATGCAGCAGTCAAAAAATTAGTGTTGACTCACTTGCCGCAACATGGCGATTTAGAGGAATTACGGCAACAAGCTGCCGCTACCAGTGCAGGTATTCCTGTGGAATTAGCACAGCCGCACAACGTTTTTGAGATTTAAAAATAATTTATTCCTTAATTGGAGTTAGGAGCTGGAAACATGCTATATGTACCAAATGACAAAGAACGTGATCCACGAGTAAATCTTGCCATCGAGACGTATCTATTGCAGAATATGCCGCTAGATGAGCCAATCCTGCTTTTTTATATCAATGAACCGTCGATCATCATTGGCCGTAACCAAAATACGATCGAAGAAATCAATAAAGAGTATGTGGATGAAAAAGGGATTCATGTCGTTCGCCGGTTAAGTGGCGGCGGCGCTGTGTATCACGATTTTGGAAATTTGAATTTCAGTTTCATTATGCCAGATGACGGCAACTCTTTTAGGGATTTCAAAAAATTAACCGAACCCATTGTCGAGGCCCTGCATAAACTAGGAATCAAAGGGGCACAATTAAAAGGGCGAAATGACTTGGTAATTGAGGATAAAAAATTCTCAGGCAATGCTATGTATTCGACCAACGGCCGGATGTTTGCGCACGGAACCTTGATGTTCGACAGCGATATCGACGAGGTGGTCAATGCCTTGAAGGTCAAAAAAGACAAGATCGAATCAAAAGGTATTAAATCGATTCGTTCACGTGTGACGAATATCAAAGATTATCTGCCAACAGACAAACAAGACATGACGACCGAAGAATTCCGTCAAGCAATTCTTTTGCAAATTTTTGGTGTAGACAGTGTGGATCAGGTCAAGACTCATGAGCTGAACGAGGAAGACTGGCAGGCGATCAATCAAATCTCTGATGCGTACTACAAAAACTGGGACTGGAATTATGGCCGTTCTCCAGAATTCAACTTGGAACGACAAAAACGTTTTCCAATCGGTTCGATCGAGGTTCGCTTGGATGTTGCCAATGGAGCAATCGAGAAAGCCAAAGTCTTCGGCGACTTCTTCGGACTAGGTGAAATCAAAGACGTCGAAAATCAATTGATCGGCACACGCTATGAAAAGCAAGCTTTAGAAGCAAGTATTGATCAAATCGATTTGACCCATTACTTTGGGAATATCACTAAAGAAGACTTTTTAGGATTGATTTACTAAAAGCGAAGCAAACGACCTTTCGATTTTTGGAAGGTCGTTTTTATTTGCCTATTTGCTTTTAGCTTGAACGAAAAATAATTTATTCTTGCTGTGTGACTCACTCTCAAAAACTATAGAAGAAGTTTGTTTTTGTATCACACGGGAAAGAATGGAAAGGGTTAGCAGGTTAATTGCTGATTCTTATTTTAAAGGCTATTTTTATGTTGAACTAAAATCAACTGAAAAAGCTGCCATCATTTGTTAAGATAGTGATTGAGAATAGACAAAAGGAGCTTTCCATGAAAAAACGCGAATTCATCGTTCAAGACTTACTAAGTAAAATCTATCAAGAAGAATTCAAAAACGGAAAATTACCCAACCAAAGAAAATTGGCGGAAATTTATGGTGTCTCCCGCTTTACGATCCAGCAGGCGGTAAAAAATCTGGAGGAGATCGGGATCGTCCGCGTCGTTCAAGGTTCAGGGATTTTTGTCCATGAAAAATGGGTAAAGAATCCGCTGATCTTTAATTCTTTGACCCGGACGCCTTATGATCGGATCGGTTCAAAAATGATTGAATTGACGAAGGCACCAGCGACATTGGATGAACAAAAAATTTTTCAAATCAATCAAGGAGATGAGGTCTGGACCTTCGAGCGGATTCGGATCGTCAACTACAAGATCGAACAGTTGGAAATTTCTAAACTGCCGGTCTCGATGTTTCCTGATCTATCACAGGAGGTAGTGGAGCATTCGATCCAGAATTATGTCGAGCAAAAAGGTTTTCGGATCTCACATTACATTACTAGCTATGATCCAATCACGACCTCTAAGGAACAGTCTAAGCTGCTTTTATGCAAACGTGGTACGCCGGCAATGCAGATTACCAACCGTGCTATTTTAGAAGATGGTCAGGTTTTTGAATACAGCAGTATTGTGGCGATCGATTATTCGGTGACTTATATCCGGCCCTTTGACCGGGAGATTCATCGGTCAAGGATTGACTAGAAAGCTTGGTTTGGCAGCGATGCAACCTGAAGTTGTCAAAAGTCTACTTCTGCTTGCTTGTGGAAGAAACGATCTTGGGAGAGGATAGGGTTAAGGGAGTGAAGAGGAATGTTTGGTGAGAGGTTGAAGGAATTAAGAAAAGCCAAGGGTGTATCACAAGAGGAATTATCTGAGGTGTTGGATGTGTCTAGGCAATCGATTTCAAAATATGAAAATGGGGCTGCCGAACCTAGTTTTGATAAACTGACATTGATAGCAAAGTTTTTTGATGTATCTTTTGATTATTTGGTAGGAGATCATGAGCGGGGTGAACCCGAGAAAATAGTTCTAAAAGAAAAAGACAAGCGAATTCTGATTATCAGCAATATTGACGGAAAGGTATCTTCTTATTATAAATTTGAGATCAGCAAAGTATATGGAGGAAAAGTCTATCATCCGGCGGCTCAATTGTTGGGAATCGATTCTCATTCTTTTTGGGGCGACAAGCAGAATGCTTTAGGGTGGTATGCTACGTTAGAAGACGCGCAAAAAGAGATCGAAGCGATTTATTCCGCTCTTTTGATGGGTGAGCCGAATTACAAATTGACTTATGATGTTCCCGTTAAAAAGAGAGGGGTATTAGATTTCCAAATGGATGATTAGGAGATCGCATAAAGACGAAAAAGGTAAAGTCCGATTAATCAGACTTTACCTTTTTTCTACTCTACGGTGTTACGATCGTCCCATCCGGTGTTCGACTTTGCGTCCATTCATGAGAACGATATACGACTGGAAACTCTGCTGCCAGTTCTTCATCAAAGGTCACGCCGATTCCGCTTGCTTCAATCGGATAGAAGAAGCCTTTTTCGGGTGTTGGGATATTGCCGAAGACCTTCTGCGTGTTCTCAGGCACATCGATATTTTCTTGGATCGCAGCATTGTGGAGATGAATGTTCAGATGGGTATTCACTGCTAGACCAACGGGTGTAATATCCGATGGCGTATGCCATGCAATGCGAATTCCCATCGCTTCACAATAATGCGCCAGCTTTAGGGCCGGGGTGATGCCGCCAATCTGTGAGACATGGGCGCGCATATAATCGATTTGACGATTACGAACCAATTCCTTCCATTCCATCGGATTGTTGAACAATTCCCCGGTAGCGATCGGGGTCACCGATTGACTACGTAATTGGGCCAGCCATTCATTTTGATTCGGCGGCAGGATATCTTCTAAAAAGAATAGATTGTACTTTTCCGCTGCTTTTGCCAATTTGATCGCTTGGTTAGGATGCAGGCGTTCATGAACGTCGTGGAGCATCTGGAACTGGCTGCCGTATTTATTTTGAATGCTTTCGAACATTCTCAGTGTCGTTTGCATATAATCTTCTTGATCGAAGTAAGAGCCTTCAATCGGTTTTTCTGGCGTTTCTAGTTTACTGGGATTGCCGCCATAGAAGCCTAACTGGCAACGAATATAACGGTAGCCTTCTGCTAAGAATTTATCGATCTCATTATAAAGATCGTCTAGATTATCAGCTACTGCGTGGGTATAGGCTGGGATCGCGGTACGAGCTTTGCCACCAAGTAACTGATACAAAGGCATATCCGCCAGCTTTCCTTTGATATCCCAGAGCGCCATGTCGACACCTGAGATTGCATTGTTAGTGATCGGTCCGTTGCGCCAATAGGAGTTGACGTTCATCACTTGCCAAATATCTTCTATTTGATTTGCGTCGCGACCAATTAATAGCGGCTTCAAATATTCCTCTACGACGGTTTGAACGGCTAATGGTCGGAATTGAAACGTCCCGCAGCCGACGCCGTAAATGCCTTTATTGGTTTCGACCTTGACCACTAGTAAATTGTGGCGGTCGGGTTTGATAGCGAAGCTTTTTATATCCGTAATGATAGTAGGTGTCATTTTGTTCACTCCAATGTGCTTAAATATGAATCATTTTCAAACTCATTGAAACACGTAGATGATAGGGCTGTCAATTTGGTCTAAAAAAAACGAGTTAAACGATGTAAAAACAGTCCAATTTTTTGTTTTATTATTTTTAAACGTTGATATAAAGCTATTTTTATTTATTTATGCACAAAAAGGACTGGTTTTACAAGAGTTGTGAGCCATGCTACTATGTTGGTGAAAACGGAAACACATTTCGCGGTGTCTCCAAGAAGCGAATAAGGATGTCAGTTCAACTTTTTGCAGGGTACTTAGACAGAACTGTAATTAGCAAGATAGTCTAATTTATTGATCAAGCACTTTAGTTGAATGATATACGGTATTCGAATCGACCTAATTTTTTCCCTTGGAAAAAATTATTACTTTGAAGCGAATAAGGAGGAAAAAAAGTGAAGCATGAAGAAGTAGCAAAGCAGATTATCCAAAATGTTGGCGGTGCAGCAAATATCAATAATGCCTGGCATTGTATGACCAGACTGCGTTTTAACCTGAAAGATGAGAAGCTGGTGGATTACGCCGCTTTGGAAAAAATAGCAAAGGTAGTCGGAACGAAATATCAAAGTGACCAGCTTCAAGTGGTCATCGGAACTGATGTGGCAGATTACTTTGCGCCGATCGCAAAAGAGCTGGGCTTAGATGAGAACAGTCAGCAAGGCGATGGTGAGAAAAAAGGCGCCGTATCATTATTTATGGATACTGTGTCAGGCGTTTTCGGTCCCATCGTTCCAGCAATCGCCGGAGCCGGCATGATCAAAGGGTTGATGGCTGGATTAGTAGCCTTGAACGTGATCTCGAACCAAACAGATACGTATCTGATCATTGATATGGTTGCCAGCGGGGTATTTACCTTCTTGCCATTCTTTGTAGCGGCATCGGCAGCTAGAATTTTCAAAACGAATCAATACTTAGCGGTCGCAATCGCGGCAACGCTGCAATTCCCAACTATGACGAACGCGGTAGCAGAAGGTTCGGTCTCAGCCTTCAAACTCTTTGGTGTGATTCCTGTTCCAGTCTTTAACTATGCCGGAACCGTTATTCCGATCATCTTCGCCGTATTGGCATTGAGCCACATCTATCGTTGGGTGGACAAAGTCTTGCCGCAAGTTTTACGGACCGTCTTTACACCGACGATTTCGTTGTTTGTTGCTGGTTTAGTTACATTAACCATTATTGGACCAATCAGTATTCATTTAGGCAACTTGTTAGCTGCCGGTGTGGCTTGGTTGTTCTCGATTTCGCCTGTATTAGCAGGAGTAGTTGTTGGAGCAATTCGTCCGATCGCGATCTTTACTGGTTTGCATCATGCGATGACACCGATTGCCTTACAGAACTTCGCCAATCAAGGCTATGACATGTTGATGCCGATGATGTTTATGGCAAACATGGCGATCACTGGTGCGACAGCGGCTATCTATACAAAGGTCAAATCAAAAGAAGATAAATCACTTGTTTTGTCTTCCGCAGTTTCTGGTCTATTGGGAATCACCGAACCTGCGTTATTCGGGATTCTATCAAAATACAAGAAAGCCTTTATTGCCGCAACGGTCGGTAGTTCAGTTGCTTCAGCATTTATTAGTTTCTTTGGCGTTCGAATTTACGGCTATATTTTATCAAGTATTTTCAGTTTGCCAGCTTAGAAGCTGTCTTCATGAATTTAAAAACGCTTGATAATTACCGATATAAAAGCAAGTCGTATGAAGTTTTCGGCAGAAAAAAGGCTTAATTCATAGTCTTTTGACAGTCTTCTACAGTTA
>Ga0153985_1000220_pt1 | contig 17000 bp, 12 predicted proteins | sample TSGA069MetaG_FD_104715 | JGI IMG/M metagenome (GOLD analysis project Ga0153985, IMG submission 104715) | Attine ant fungus gardens microbial communities from Georgia, USA - TSGA069 MetaG | ecosystem: Host-associated > Fungi > Mycelium > Unclassified | place: USA: Georgia, Alexander Wildlife...
GACACGGGGTCGACTTTAGGCGGCCCATCCACGGGTCAGGGGGTCCCAATTTCAAGTAAAACTATTAATAATTTTTAAATTTAATACACCTCTGTGTATGCTTAATATTCTTTAACTTATTTTTTTTTGAATGTTACTTTAATAGAGAGAACTCTTTTTTTGAACAGAGAAGATTTTCTTTTGAAGAGGTTATTTTACTTTTTCACCAGGATACAAAGAGACTTTTATTTTAATTGGTTCATATTATTGTGATATTTGGTGTTTACTATTAGGTTGACTTGCTAAAAGATTAGTTTTAATTGGAATAAATTGAGGTAATAGAATTTTTAGTTCTCGAGGTATTAGAAAATTAAGAGGAATATCTAATAACCTTTTTTTCCTTTTTTAATATGTTAATTTACATAAATAAAATGAATTTAAATAATAATTTAAACACTAATAATACTAAAGATAATAAAAATATTATTAATATTGATTATATGAATGCCTACTATTTTTGCTTGCTTTGGTAGAAGTTTTGATTGTAAACATAAAATGTCAGGTAAAATTCATTTAACTAGTTCAATAATTGGTGGAGTAAATACTATGACAGAATTTTTAGAGATATTATATAGTAATTTAAGAGAAGCTAAACGTAGACAGTATGATTTTATGTATACAAGTTTGAAATATAAGGGAGCTGGAGTATATGCTAAATATATTTTTATTGTTAATAGAGAAGAAAATATACAAAATTATGTTTTAGACATGAAAAAAAATATAATGGAAGAAAATTTAGAAAAATATGAAGAGATGATAAGTTCTGGAACTATTGTAGATAAAATAGAAGAAAAACGGTTTTTATTTGGTTTTAAATCAAAAGATATTACTGTAGTTTTTATATCTTTACACGAGTTAATAGCTAATCTACAATTAAGTGATGAAAGTTTATTTAAAAATATTTTTGGTAAATTTGAAGATGTAAAGAAAGATCCTGAGGCTATTTTTAATAATAGTTTGTTTATTTTTAGAGATTATCATTGGTGGTTTATTGTTCTAATGTTTAAGATAAAAAATGTTAATATTAGCGGTGGAAGGGGCAATAGAAGACATCTTATTAATTCTGTTGAGATACAATTAATAAATTTCCTTAATATATTTGGTTTCAATACAATCTTTGAACCTTTGGATAAAATACTGAATAAAGGGTATTTAAATAAATGGACAAATCTATTCTTAAGTAATAAAATTCCATTGAATGAAATAGAAAAGATTAAAAAATTTAAAGGAAAATTAAATAAACAAAAATTAATTGAAATTCAACAAATGATAAATAATGAAGAAATAATTGATAATAATGATAAGGTATACTATAAATTTCTAATTGAAAATATTTTATATTGTAATAATTATTTGATAGTATGAATAAATGAATGGTTTTATAACGAATTAGAAAAAGTTAAAGGTCTTGCAGTAAGAGCTGAAAATCAAATGGAACAAGATAAGTTAGTAAGTGAGTATTACAAACTAAATGAAAGGCAAGAGAATTTCAATGAAGAAGTTTATAACTTAACTCCTAATGAATTAAACGATATATTTGAATATTTAAATAATCTTAATAATTCTAAATCAGCTTTACCTAAATTTAATCTGTTTCCTTTTTATTCAAAATAATTGAAAAAGTTAGTGAGAAAAGAAAAGTATCACCGGCTCACTCCAGAAAAAAAAATAAATTTTAATCGAATGGTTCTTTCTTAACAAAAAGCGATAATCTTAACTAATTTAGTGTATCTGCACATAGATCATCAAAAAAAGTTTTAAAGAGTTGGGCTCAGTGTTATAAACTATAAATTTAACAGATAGCTAAATAGTGGTAAATTAAAAATCTTTTTAGATTGTGATAATACTATGTTCCTAGATTTTCTTAGCAAATTGTTAAAAATAGTAAATTTAAACATACAGAAATGCAGTATGAACTAGAAAATAAAAGGGCTAGTCAATTAGTATATAATTTTAATAAATGGATAATAAAACTAGAAAAAGTTTAAGTTTTGTGATTAAAAGGGCAGATGAAACTTTAAATTTAAATTTACAAAATAAAACTAAAAATAGATTTGTAGGTTACTCACACAAATTAAACAAAAAATTTAATAATAACTTATAATATTATGATTAACTATTATGATAATCTTGGTTTTACCTATATTTCAATTAAAATTGGTAATGATATTTTATAAGATATATATTCCAAAAAATGGTTTGAATATGTTAAGAATGAAAAATATATTAATTTTAATGATTACTTAGTAAAAATAAATAAAGTTCAAAGATTAAAGTTAGGAGCTTTTTTTATTGAAATATTCTGCTCTAAACCTACAGCTATTTTTGAAAACATCTTTCAAAGTTGATCAATTATACGAGGATAATAATGCTAATGATAATAATTTATCTGTCTTAGAACTTAATGAGGAATATTTTAACTTTATAAAAAAAATTTTATTTTCTCACCTGTTTCATTACCTATGTTAAATAAACCAAATAATTGAACATAAACTACATTTGGCGGATATTTCACTCATAAAGATATGAAACAAGATTTAATTACAGGATCTAATTTTAATAAGCACAATATGGAAAATAGACAACCACTATATAATGCTGTTAATAAGCTAAATTTAGCTGAATTTAAAATTAATACTATTTTATTAAATTATTTAGATACTGAGGGTTCCTATATTTTATAACATTATTATAATTAAATATTAAAGGATAAAACAGATAGAGATCAAAGTTTAAAAACATTAATGATTGCTAATTCTTTATCTAAATTGAATGAGCCATTTTATATTTCTACTAGTGCTGATTGGAGAGGTAGAATTTATACTAATTCTTTTTACATTTCCTATCCTTATCTAATGCCTTACTTCATTTTTATTAAGGTGAAGAATTAACCGAGAGTGGAAAATATTATTTATATATTTATGGTGCAAATTGTTATGATGATAATAATTTATATAAAAATAGCTTTTATGATAGATATAAATGGGTTGAGAATAAATATGAGCTCATTGTAAACTTAGATAAAGAGTTTTTATTAAAAGCTAAGAATTTATTTTCTTCATTTTGTTTGGTTTTAAAGGAGTTAGATAATAATCCTAAATTTAAAGTTCATATGCCAATATTTTTATTTGCTACTTGTAGTGGTATACAGCATTTAGCAGCATTAATAAAAGATTTAAAAAGTGCTGTTAAGGTTAACCTAACCCCTCAAAGTGATAAGGATGAAGTTGGAGATATTTATTCTTATTTAATCGACCCTATCAATAAAGCTATTAATTCTTTTGGATAAAATAAATTAGAATTCTCTTAGTTTAAATCAATTAATTTGAGTAGAAAACATTTAAATTTACCTATTATGACTAAAACTTATAGTGTTTCTGTTGTAGGTATAGCTAATCAACTGAGAAATTCTTTTTATAAAATTTTAGATAAAAATAAAATTATTTACTACTTGGTACCCACTTATTTTGGATTTACAAAAATTACTCATTTTGAAACTTTTAGATTAGCAGAAATTATCAATAAACAAATATATTTGTCAATACCTTCTTTAGACCCTGTATATGACTATTTTAAAAATATTGTTAAGTTATGTTTAACTTTAAATATACCAATAACTTGGTTCACGCCGACAGGTTTAAATTTTACACAATTTTACGCACTATCTATTCAAAATAAAGTTTCTATATCATTTAAAAATAAAACTAAGAACGTTGTTTTGAGATAAGTAACAGATAAAGTAGACTCTAGAAAACAAGTTAATTCTATAATTCCTAATATTATTCATTCTTTAGATGCTTCTCACTTAATAAATATTATTAATACTGGTTTAATCAACGTTAAAAATCCTAATATCTTGACTGTTCATGATTGTTTTGGTTCTCACCCTAATAATATTGAACAATTAAAAATTTTAGTTATTTCAGAATTTGTTAAATTATATTCAAATAAAAACTTTATAAAAACATACCATGAGCGTATTATTCAAAGTTTAAATGATAACAAATATATAATACATACAAATAAAGACGGTAAACTATTAATACAACTAAAAAGAACACAAAATTATATCCCAGAAATACCTAAACCAGGTGAATTAGAATATAATAAAATATTGTTGTCAAAGTATTTAATAACCTAATAATAGAACAAACAAACAAAAAACAAACAAAACAAAAAAATAAAAAGTTATTCTTTTTTTTCTAACCTTACTAAAACTAAATATATTAGAGCCTGCGGGGTTAGTTTTTTTTTCAAATTAATTAATAAAAATATAATTTATATATAATTACCAATATTTGTTAGGTAACACTTTATTAAAATAATAATCATAAACTTGATTTTTTTACGGCTTACTCTACTTATTTGTTTAAATACACAAAGCAATCAAATATGACTATATATAGTCTTAAAGAATGTTTAGCTAATTAAATTAGATTTTTAAAATATAATCTATTAAACACGTAATATCATGTAACACTTAATATAATTTTTAAGAATAATAAATATTAATTTATAAGGTTACAACTGCGGGTTTTATTTTACTCTATTTATATCTTTAGTTATTAGTACATATGTGCGCCGTTGCGCTTTATTTAAAAAACGTAATTATAAAATATATAAACTGCTCACGACTGTATCAATCTTAGAAGGAAGAAAACCACAACATTGAATTTAGCATCTTTGTAAAAATGGTTTATTAGACGATTCCAACTAAGTAAATTAGTAACCCTTCTAGGTTTAAGGGTTATTTGCTTTAAGTATAGATTAAAGGCTTATGATTTCCCTACCCGGTATAGGACACGTAATAAAAATTTTTATACAAATATACAAATATACAAATCGTGGAATAAACCACCTGTCAAATAAGCAAGCTATAACCAATACTTACAATTCAGAGAAATGACAATCTAATTTAAGGAAAGTTTAGAGATAAATAAAAGAACTACGGAATTACCTAAGGCCACAATTGGCTATGGTAACAGAGGAATATGGTACCTTTGGCATTATGAACAATAATATGTTTAAACACATAATAGCACAGGGAAGGAACCCTGGACAAAGTATAAGGTATACTAGTACACTTAAATATTAGCTATTAGAAGATTACAATGATTGGAAAATAAATGTAGAGATAATATTAACTACGAAGCGTATGACATTTATACATTGATGTAAAATAAGACTTTAAATGAGATCGCATAACTAAATTTAAAAGCAAACCAGGTAATATGACTCAAGTTATTAAACCTACTACTTTATACAGTTTTTCCATCGAAGTTATAAATGATAACATTGGTAAGATAAAAATAGATTCATTTAATTTTAGCCCTGGTAAAAGGTAATGATTCCTATTTCATCCGGTGGATAAAGGCCCTTAACTGTACCCCCCCCCCTCCCCACCTAGAGATCTATATAATATAGTACAAGAAGTTATGAGAATGATACTATAAGTAATAATTTAAGTAAATTTATGACCTAAAACCCACGGTTTTATACCTTTTAAATCTTGTCCTACAGCTTTAAGACAAATATTCACTACGTTTGAAGTAGCCTCTTTATACATTGTAGGTGACATTTCAAATTGCTTTGATTCCTTTGATCACGATCTATTGATAGAACTAATCAGGAAAAGAATAAAAAATGAAAGATTTGTGATACTCATTATAAATCCCATTAAACCTGGATAATTTTATCTTAATGTTTATAAAAATTCTTTAACGGGTACTCCACAAGGATCAATTAACATTCCCGTTTTATGTTACATATAATTTATACGATTTTTACAATTTATTGATAAATTAAAAATACCTTACCCAAACCCCTAAACCCTAGGTAAAACCAAAGTTAATAAGTTATAACAACAAAAGCAAAGAACGAATAATATTTTCGAAAAAGTGACACAAGCTAATGATGTCAGTACCCAATAAAGATAATTTATATCCCAACTTCAATAGATCAAATTGGTATATACCAGATACGCTGATGATTGAATTATAGAGGATCTTATAAAGATTGTGTTGATTTACTAACAAAGGTTAAATAATTTTATCAAAGATGAGCTTAAATTAAAACTTAGCGAAAGTAAAAAACTTATAACCAATGCTAATGACGGTTTGGCTTGGTAACCCCCCATCAACAGAACTAAAAACAAGTTTTCACCAAATATAAAGCTTATCTCAAAAGAGTTGAAAGAGAGTTGAGACTTGAACCCATTGAAGAGAATTGTCAAGAAGTTCACTTAAACAAACTTTATCAAAAAATCCTAACTTTAGTTAGTATAGTTACACGGATAAGGAAACAAACAATGATTATTACAATTATGTATCGAAATTTGATAAATAAAGTTAAATATAAAGAAATTGATTTTAAAACCTAATTAAAACTTTAAATTTGTTATATTGTTTGATTATACTAAAATTACTGCTTTAGCGGAATAAAAATAAAGGATATTGCAAAAATATCGTATAAATTAATTATACTTAATCCTTGGAATCTACAACAGGATTAGAGATTAACCAACAATATTATGACAAAAATCCTTTAAGTTAAATAATAAATTAAAATATGTAAAGTATCTCCGTTAAAAAAGCAAAATAATAAAAATAATCACAAAATTTGCGCCTAATCTTGTACACTCTCTTTCTCTGGATGCTGCTAGTTTATGTTTAGTTATTGTTAATTATTTTAAACTAATTGATAATATTAATTTCTATTCTTTTGGCTGTTCCTTGTAATATATTTATTATATTTAATTGGAATATTAAGATCTGCTTATTGTATAATTTATACTGAGAGTAAATACTTAATAAAATTTTATGATAATTTTAAATATACAAGGATAAAATTGTAGGCTAAATATGCGAAATATAAAAAAAGATTAAAAAGGTAAACTAACAATAAAATTAAAAATGAAAATATCACTCTTAAATACCCTTCTATTACTAATATTATTGACATTGGAACAATTAATACTAATTTAATTAATAGTAATTACCTAATCCATGAATCATTTAAAACTAATAAAAAGAATGATCTTGACTGTCGTCTAGTTTACATTTATTGGTTGAATTTATGGCAATTCCTGATTGTTTTAGCTCCTATATTTTATATAAAGTTCAAATATTAATTAAAAATAGATTTATTTAAGTATATTAAGTAATATGAACAGGAAAAGTACTAACAATAAGAAAACATAAACATGAAGCTGAACATGAACAAAAAAATGTTACTTAATTTATTATTTTAAACTTAAGTAAGTATTTACCAGATACTGATTATGTTATTAATTCTATTAAAGATAAAGTCCAATAAATTCCTAACTCATAACTAGATAGTATGTACGCTTCTACCAAAGACTACTTAAGAGATAGAAATAGACCAAAAAATCCTATGTATTAAAAACCATTTTTCAAATAACTACTTATTTTCCCATATAATTTTATGAAGACAACTAATTACTTAAGTAAAAGATACTAAGACTTAAATAAGTTAAAATACTAAAACTAACTTAAGGTAAAAGACTTAAGACTTACTTTTTTTGGTTTTTTTTACGTAATAAATATTAATATATAAATAAATATATACTATGGGATTAAAATTTTCATACTACTAAACCCGTTAAATTAGTTATGTATTAAATTATAACTATCTAATTCGGCTATAGCTATCTAATTCGGCTCTCTACAAAGTAAATTAGACGGACCCTTAACTAATTCTAAGAGATAAGTCTAATACAAACTATAGTTCTATAACTCTAATTCGACTAGAACTCTAATAAAATCTTATGACTTAAATAACTTATTTTCCTAATTGCCTATAAATATAGGAGTATTTTAATTTAAATCAATTAATCTAGTATTTAAGAAATATTATAATAATAATACTACCTTTTCCCCTTTGCCTTTGGCTGGTCCTTTTTCACCCTAAAGATGTGTAAATTGATACATCTCTTTCAATAAGATTAACTGATCTTTTCGGAAATAATATTCTGTTTATCATTTGTTAATAATGTTTTTCTGTTTATCATTTGTTAAGGATATTAATTTAGGATTAATTACAAGAGGTAGTAACGTAGAGTTCTTGTGTGATGTTAGCATATTTGGATTAGTATTATTTACTAAAAAAGGATTAGGACTCGTAGTCATATTTATTAACCCTGTTATTTATTTATTTATAATATAGCTAGAATTTTTTAAGATTTTATTTGTCGTAAGGATTTCATATGTCAACTCTGGTTGCTTTTAGATTATTCTTAAACTTCCATATTTCTTTTGCTCATATAAAATTATAAAGATATGTATCAAAATATAGAATAAGTCTTTTAGTTAAAGGCATTTGCATTTGCACATTAAGATAATTAGTCATCAATTTTATCATATTAATTTGCTTAAATAAGGATAAACTAAAAATAGAAATATAAGCTGAATAATTATACTGATTAAGAGTATCAGTTTCTTTTTAATTAGATTATACGGTTTTGTAAATAGATGGCAGTTCTTTGATTTATAGATAAGGTTTTATACTTAAACTTTAAGTATCAGGAGTGTATCTCTGACTCTTTGTATTAGTATTTGTTATAGAAGTATCATAATCTTAAAAATTATTTGTCTTATTAGTCAAGTTCTTATATCTGGTGGGCTTTGTAAAATTAAACCTTCTAGCTAATCCAAATCACATAGAAATAATTTTATCAATTACTCTAGTAATAGGACCCATTCTCGATACTCTTATAATGTTTATTCTTATACCTAAATCAGCAGAATTATGGCTTTTTTATTTTTTCAGAATATTTTCTCTATGTATTAAATTTGCACCCAGAAATTTGTAACCTTTTTTCAGATTAGTTACATTAAATTTGTCTATGTTTAGTTCTAGCTTTAATTTTGTTTTATAAACACTTATCTTCGTACGTTACGTGGATGATTTTTTTATTAGGATTAATTATCTCTCTGAATGGCTTCATTTGTTGAAAATTTATCTTTTTAAGTGGAACTTCAAGATTTTGAATTTAAGTTTGCATTAATTAAAGAATGGGTTTGAGAGTTAATATTTTTAATTATTATTTATTATATTAGTAAACTTTTTAATTCTTATTTTTACATTTGTAATCTTTTTAGAACTTTTTAGTTATTTAAACTTTGTATTTTTTAACTGAGACAGTTGCGAATTGTTAAATTTAATTATTATTTTTATTTATTTTTATAATTAATTTTTATTAATTTAATATTTTGTATTTGTTACATGTTTCGACTCGCCTTGAACAATTGACTTTCCTCATTTCTATATGGATCTCGTAATTCGGCTTATATTCTATAACCTTTATACTTTATCCCTAAGAATTTAAAGTCGGTAAGCCACTCGCCGTCATGTCTTATCCATTTGCTTTTCGACTAGTTGATTCATATTCCACTCGAATTTGGTAAAGTTAATAGAGTTTAGGGAGTTAACGGATCTAGGTGTAGACTACTCCATCTAGGTAAATTTTAGAAATCGTAATTCGGTGGTTTGGTGTTGTAATAGTATCTTATTTATTATCTTATTCGAAAGAGTCGGGGGACAGAGGGTAGTAATATTATACCACAAGAAAAAAGGGGGTATTGGACTACAAATTAATATAATAAATAAATCAGATATTGATGTAAGAGTTACAGCTTTAATTGACCCCTTAATTTTATTATTTTATTAGATGCTTCTTGTATTCAGGAACTTACATATGACTTATTTACTTTTTTAATAAATAGGTATTAAATTAGAAAAAGGTAAAATTAGACAGTATAATTTATATGGATAATAATATATAGATTTTTAAAGGGTTAATTTATTAATTTAAATCCTATTTAATCATAAACGAGTTGTTATACAAGCTTTAATAGTATTACTCATACTCATCATTATTAAAAAATTGGTTTTAAAAAATGACTAGCTTTAATTTATAGTATACCTATTTAGATTAATCCTGATTTCTATGCTACAACCTCAACAATATGATTTTAATTAAAAATAATTTAACACCTTTATTTAGTTCTATGTATTTTAGATAACCTTATTTAACTATTATACATACAAATTTATTGTATCAATTAGCTAGTAATATAACTATATTACCATGTCCTTTTGAATATGAAGTATTATCTAAATTATTTAGATTTATAATTTGATTTGGTGATGGAGTTGGTGTTGGTGTTGGACTTGGACTTGGACTTGGACTTGGACTTGGACTTGCAAGTAAAATAAAGGAATAATTCTTGGGTTTTATTATGAAAAAAGAGAAGGAAAACTAAAAAAGAATAGAAGTACTAGTACTTATTAAAATATTAAATTTAGCTCCCTGTCATACTTATTGAGGCTGGAATGAAAATAGAACAAATTTGAGATTTGGGATAATAAAAAGAGTTTATTATATTTTTTTTAACTTCCTAATTCCTAATTAAGAAATAAAGATTCAATTACGATTCAATATACGTATCAAAGGGAGGAAATTTTTAAGTTAAACTACTAATAAATAATCTATATAAATAAATATACAAACCTTTTTTTTACTAAATTAGAAAGGATAATTAAATTTAGACTATTTTCGATTTTTGCTTAACCTGATGAAATATATTCGTCCGACAAGGAGGATTATCCTAAACTGGAAAAATTAATGGATATTTCGACCCTTATTATTGTTCGGATTTTTACCATCTATCAAAAGATACACTTTCTACACATATTCCCTTAAAACCACGCTAAACTCCGCTTGGATAGAAATTGTACTCGCCTACAACACCCCCATGTGATCTAATCCTGTCCCTTTCAACCATTGACCTCTACTCCACGATTTATAATAATTATTAATAGGTACAGAAAAAGTATTAATAAAATATTACTATATCCTTTTTAATGTTAACGCTTACTTTTCGCTATACTTTTTTTTTATTTGTTTATAATTATCTTCTATTCTTGCTAAATTTTAGTGTTGAACTATTACTACTAATTTTTAATTTGTATTGGGTTTAGTTAAAGAGGATATTGAATTATTTAAGTCTATGTTACAACTTTCATGGCAGAGAGTTAAATTGTCTATTTTTTTGTTTTTTTGTTTATTTTTGCTTATTTTAAATCCCTCTTTATGATGGCAAACTATTTTATTTTGGTCTTCATCTAGATTGTAGTAGTCTTTACATAAATAATATTGTACTAATCCCTTTCCCATATTACCTCGATCATAAAGTAAATTTTGTTTTGGTGCAATGATGTCAGTTTTAAGGATTCCTTAACTCACTGCTCTTTATTATCTTATACATTGTATTTAAAAACTGCTCTAGAAGGAGAAATCACAGAAAAAGCAACTTTATTGATATTTGTGACCCATTTTAGTATGTTCAACTTAGGTACCTGATATATGTTTGTTATGAGTCTTTAAATGATAATCCGAAAAAAACAAAAATTACAATATTTGTTATGGCACTTGAACTAGCTTTTGCATTTTAACTTTCGTGCTTAAAATTTTTAACTCGATTTCCCTCATCAGCATTGGAATCAAGATTGTGCTGTCGCTTTATATTACCTAATAACATATATTGATTATTTAGTAAAATAGTATAACCTTTGGGATGTTTATTCCGCATTCAAATTTTGATTATGTCGTATAGGAACTTATTGATTGAAGATAGCGTTCCTGCAGAATTATTTAAAGAGAAATAATTAACCCATCCTGTGACCTTAGGATTAACTGCACCTATTAATTCATGTAGTATTTAAATTCTTTATAAATAGCTCGATTAGGGATTTTAACCTTTGTAATTATCGGGTGAGGGATAAACGTATAAGTTACCTCTTCCTTCTACTCTTCACTCGTGTTTCATATGGTGTATGTATTTATTCCTGATTTGATTAGTTCTTCTAAGATAGTTAAAGGTGTATCCTAGAAACTTGAATGGAGTGTTAACACCAAATTCTATTATTCTGCTTTTATCTGGTTGTATTTCCAGACATATCACTTTTAATATTTATCTTATTTGAGGGATTATATTTAATAGTATGGCATAACCCGAGATAATTAAAAATCGTTACCAAATTTAACATTAATGCAAGCGATACTTATATTTAGTTATTTTAATTTTTTATCCTTAGGATTTATTGAAACAGCTTTAACGGATAGTATGAAACCATCTATTTAGTTGATTATGATAACTGCACGATTTGTAAACTTTGTATACTCTATGTTTGCTTATTCCTGCTTATTACCCTGTCCGTTAATACTAAAATTAATAAGTAATTGGTTAATTCTTCCTCCTTTGGCTTCTATTCAATTATAGCTGATACTTTGCTTTCGTTAAATTCAATTAATCCGGCTTTTAATCATCCCTTTAGAATATATATATATTTATGAGGGATAGGAACGTTTGTTAACAATCAGTCATGACTTTTTAAATCCCTAATATCTGCATCTCATAAATTTTCCCTGTCTATTGTACGACTTATTTTATAACCTTTTATTTGTAAGGCTTTTTGTGTAAAATTACATACTTGAAATATTCTAAGTAAATTTAATATAAAAAAGATTTAAATATAAAATAAAAAGATAATATAAATTATTAGATTTCCCGCTTATCCTTATTCTCCAACTAAACACTAACTTAATAACAAAAACAAAAAAGATTAACTAGCCCTTATATAAATTCCGTATTTAAAACTATTTAATTTAGTTTATAATATTTTTTTATATACTTATGCTTGAATTTACGCCCCTTTTGCTTTTACTTAATAAAATTTGATTGAGATAATGAGTTTTAAAATTTACTGATTTTTTTTTATTATTTTTTGACTTTATAATTTTTAACTAAAAACTTTTCTTATTTTGCAATTAACTCTATTGATTTTACTTCATTTTATTGATTTTTGATATTGACCTTATTTACGTAATTTATAACCTTTATATTTTTATTGTTTTTTCTGTTAAAAGAAGATATGAAAATATTTTATATTCTAATTTTTTTAGTGGCTATGGCCCTACCTTTAATCATCTTTTTTTACTCTCACAGAGAGATTTTAAGATTTTCACTTATAGTTTACTTTCCCGAATTATTTTTTAATTTTTATATTCAGTCAATTGGATCAGGGAATTATACATATATTGTGTTAATCTACTGTTCATATATAGATAGATTTGTTAAATTGACTTTTAATTGATTTATTTGTATTTCATTGCTTTTACATTTCTTACTTTTATTGTTTTATATGGAATATTTAGTACATGTCTCTCACGAATATTTTTGGGAAAATCTTATGATTAATCCTATTAACTATTTTGGGTTGGATGTGTTTAACTGGGTATCTTCCGATTTATGTAAAATTAACTTTGCTTTATTATTTCCTGTTATTCCGAAGACATTTATGTCATATTTATCATCTTCTTACTTATCAAATTATTATGTGAAATTGAACAGAAATTTTTCGATTAATTACCCTAATTTGTATAATTCTGACATATCTAAAAATAAATTGAATAATGACTTATATAAAATTATTGGTGGTGGTTTCACCTCATATAAAAATATTGTTAGCTTAGGTAATTTAATTGAGTTATTGGAGAATACCCCTTTATTGTTAAATAATATAGAGAAATATTTAGCTAATTTAGAGGATAAAAAAACTTATACATTATTACCAGTATTTAGATGAATTGATAACGATACTGGTCTTTCACAATCTGTGACAATTTCTGATTCTATGAAAATAACTAAATTCGTTAATATTAATAATTTATCTGATAAGTTAGTTTACTTTATCCACATTGCTTTATCTAAGTATGATATGGGTAATAATAATATTGAACTTGTCTTAATGAATAGAGTTTGGTTAGATATCACAGATTTTAATGTTAAAGAGGATGAAATTAGTATTATTACTAAAACTATTGATGATTATTTAGCTAAAAAGAAATCTAATGTTAATATTGATGATTTAATTATGAAAAGATTATCTAATTTTGATAACCTTAAATATAATAATATTCTTATGGATAATTATGGTGTTCCTATTTTTAATAATGGTTTAATTACAGCTTATAAATTAGATGATAATCAAGCTATATATGTTAAAAAAGGTGATAATGACACTAATTATATTACTATTAAAAATTTAAACATTGTCGACTCAGACCCTTCAAACATTATTTGAAATTGATCTGATAAAAAAACAGACTTTGGATTTATTAGAAATAGGGATGGTATTAATTACTTCTTCAATAATAATGGTTATATATTTAAAATTGAAGCATCTTATAACTTCTTAGATTATCCTGAAGATAAAAAAATAAATATACAAGATACTAAAATAGGAAGTATCGATTTTGAAACTTACGGAAATGAAGGAATCGGTATTCAAAATGTTTATGCTGGTGGCTGAGCTATTAATGATTCTATTAAAACTAATAAATTTTATTATATTAATAAAGATAGTAATAGTTTAGATCTTGTGAAAAACATTATTACAGATTTAGCTAATAATAAAGATATTAATGGATATACTTTTTATGCTCATAACTTAGGGAGATTTGACTCTGTCTTTTTAATTAAAGCTTGTTTGTTAATGGAGGATATTGATATTAAACCAAAATGGAAAGATAATAAGATTATCTCAATTACTATTTCTAATAAAAAAAATAAAATTAAATTTAAATTATTAGATTCGATACAAATGATTAACGGTAGTTTAGATTCTATTTTTAAATCTTTTGAGATAAATTATAAAAAAGGTATATTCCCTCATAATTTTGTTAATAAAGATACACTATTCTATTCCGGAGTTACACCTGATTTTGTTTACTTTAAAAATATGCCTATTAAAATTTATAACACAATGAAATCTAATAACTGGAATTTGAAAGATGAAGCTTTAATTTATTTAGAAAAAGATGTTATGGGATTATTAGACGTTATGATTAAATTTAATGATAAAATTTTTAATTTACACTCTTTAAATATTACGAATTTTGTAACTGCCCCGAAATTAGCTGTAGCTATTTACACTTCAAAATTCTATAATAATGATTTAAAAATTAAAATGATTAGAGGGAATGTGGAGAAAGAAATTAGATCTGCCTATTTCGGTGGTAATGTTACCGTTTGTGTTAATAAAATGAATAAAGGTTTTTACTATGATATGAACTCTCAATATCCTTACGCTATGCTTAATGATATGCCTATTGGGAACCCGACGTTAAGTACGGATAAAGACTTAAACAACTATTTTGGCTTTGTATACGGGGAAATTACAGCTCCAGATTATAATACCTTAAGAGTACCTTATATACAATTAAGAGATGAGAAATCTGATATTGTTGATTGTCCTAGAGGGACTTTTAGTAGAATGATTTTTAGTGAAGAAATTAAAGAAGCTTTGAAGGATGGTTATACTTTCAACCTAAAATATGGCTATAAATTTGAAAGAGGGAAAAACTTGTTCAAAAACTATGTAGAGACTATGTATGACATTAAAAAAAATACTAAGGATCCGATTGAAAGAGCTTTAAGTAAACTGTTACTAAATTCTTTATATGGGAAATTCGGGATGAAAGATATTACATCATCTATGAAAATTATGTCTAAAAATGAAGCTAAAAAGATTACTAACAATTATAACTATTCTTTATTTTCAGATTTAGATAATGGTAAAGTTTTAATTAAATATTCTAGTATAATTGATGAATCTTTAAGAAAATTACTTAAAAACTTCGATTCTAATCCTCATTCTATAACCATTAATAGTTTAACTAAATCTAGAGGGGTCCCTTCGGCGGTGCAAATCTCTGCGGCTATTTCCGCCTACGCCAGAATTTCTATTAATAAGTTTAAAAACATTCCGGCAAACCCTTGTATTTACTCTGATACCGATAGTGTCGTTTTAACGAAACCACTTAATAATATTTTTATTGGTAAAGAATTGGGTCAAATGAAATTAGAACATCAAATTGAGGAAGGTATTTTTATTAGAAAGAAATTATACGCTTTAAAAACCAATATTAACAATATTTTCATTAAATCTAGTGGGGTGAAACCTTCTTCGTTAAATTATGACAATTTTAAAGATTTATTACGCGGTAATTCTGTTAAATGTGAGGCTTTATCTTTCCAGGTAAAATGAAAAGATTTAGATATAAACATTGTAAATAGATCAATTATTCTACAAGGGTTAAACACTAAATTAATAGATATAAATGATCATTACGATATTAACTTTAAATCAATAATCACATATATTCCACCACCATATAATACCTCACATCAAAATATAAATAATATAGATAATATAAAAATTATACTTGATAAATATATTGATAATATACCATATATCAATTTTATTAAAATTAAAATATTAAGATTATATCATTATATATACAAACTTATTAAAGATTTTTTACATTTATTTTTAAATAATTAGTTAATATTTAACTTTTTTTTGTTTTTTTCTTTTTTTTTCTTTTTTTTGTTTGTTTGTTTTGTTTTTTGTTTTTGTTTTGTTTTTTGTTTTTTTGTTTTTTTTTTGTTTGTTTTGTTTTTTGTTTTGTTTTTTTTTGTTTTTTTTGTTTTTTTGTTTTTTTTTGTTGTTTGTTTTGTTTTGTTTGTTTTTTTTTCTTGTTGTTGTTTTTGTTTTGTTTTTTTGTTGTTTCTTTTTTTTTCTTGTTTTTCTTGTTTTTCTTGTTTTTCTTGTTTTTCTTGTTTCTTGTTTTTTCTTGTTTCTTGTTTTAGGCTTTCTTAAACGGGAAGATACGCCTTTTTGATAAGTTTTTTGTTGGAAGTTGTTCGACTTTTTTAATCTAACTAATTTATTGTTAATCATTAAAACAGATATAATAATTACTAAAATTAAATAATATTAAATAAAATAAAATAAAATTAAATTAAATTAAATTAAATTAAATAATTTATTATCTTTTGATATTTAAAGATTTTTGGGGTTTTATTCCCCCCCCC
>Ga0153985_1000224_pt1 | contig 16857 bp, 12 predicted proteins | sample TSGA069MetaG_FD_104715 | JGI IMG/M metagenome (GOLD analysis project Ga0153985, IMG submission 104715) | Attine ant fungus gardens microbial communities from Georgia, USA - TSGA069 MetaG | ecosystem: Host-associated > Fungi > Mycelium > Unclassified | place: USA: Georgia, Alexander Wildlife...
AAGAAATGTTCAATTTTATGCCATTGTTTGTCTGTTAAATCAGATGGATAAGCCATTATTTGTTCCTCTTTTTTGACTTAATTTTATCACAAGACGAGTTCATGAAGACAGCTTCTAAGAAATCGGGTGTTTGATTTTTTTCTTTGAGCCGTTGGGTCAATTGCAACATTAGAAAAGCGCCGGCTGATCGCCCACAGATACCAAAGGACGCGCCCTTAATGATAGTGTTACACAGAAGCGCAACACTTGTCTCTAAGTCATCTAGAATTTCAGCCAACGAACTGTTAGGCGTTAAGCGGTAATCCAAAGCTAGTACAGAATAACCTCTCTGTAAGAAGCGATCTCTCAGATCACGAGGAAGATCATTTTTTGACCCATAGACTAAACCTCCGCCATGGAGATAGAGAACAAATTTATCGTTTTGGGTTGTTTCATAGAAATCATAATTAGCTTGGTTTGTTAATGTCATTGTTTTTTTCAAGAGCGGTTCTCCTCATTTTTATGATATAAGTACCAATTTCATGATTCATTACTTGCAAAGGATCGGCAAGATCGATTGCTAGGATTTTTTCGACTTTATTTAAACGGTAGCGAATGGTCTTTGAATGTAGAAACATCGCCTCTGACGTTTGTTTATAGTTTCGATTGTTTCGTAAGAATTGGTAGAAGGTTTCGAAAAGTTCAAAATTAGTTTGAGCCAGATTCAGTAATTTTGCGGGAACAAGTTCATTGATTGCTTGAAGCTGTTCACTGCGAATAAAGTGTCTAAAAATACCAATATCTGCTAATTCCACCACATTATCTTGATAGAATTCCTCACTGAATCTTAAAATATCCAAACACTCCATCAAAATCTCCTTTAAATCATCACGTTGTTTTAAACTGCTGACAACAAAAGTCATCGTTGGGTTTGATTCTAATATTTCGGTTAACAGATGCTTCATCTGTAATTTTGAAATACTCTTGTTTTGACTAAAATTAAAAAGAATCAGTGAATAGTTATGATGATCAAAAAAGATTGAATCAGTCTTCAAGCTCTTCAGAAGATTGATTGCTCTGTCTTTCAGCAGTTTTGACGCGGGTGTTTTTGTTGAGAAGGCTACCGCTTGGTAATACGCATGCTGATTCATATGAGCTTCTTGCAAGAGACTTTCCAGTTCATCAAGATTCTTCGGCGTGTTTTGTAAAATAGCATCGGCTAAATTGTTTAATCGCTCGTAGCGTTCTTTCTTTAATAAGTATTCAGTATTCAATCTCTCCTGCAAAACGTCGATCGTATTTTCAATAATAACCAAATCAGTTTCTTTAATCTCCGTTTGATTCAAATAAACCAACAATAGACAGCGACTAGAATAGGGGTTAAATAGATTCACTTCCAAAGCAGACTGGCTTGGACCATTTTGCTGTGAAAAAAGCGTCAGCAAGGTATAGTCGTTTTTAGTAAATTCCCCACTAGATAAACTTTTTCGATCAAGGACAACATTGTCCTTAGGTGTTTCACCAAAAGCTATTTCTACCTGATGATCGATCATCTTCAAGCTGCAGGGCGATCCAATCAAATGGTAAAATTCCTTCATAATTTCTTTCAACGAAGGATGTTGGCGCTCCAGTCTGGTAAAACGTTGACGAACATCATAATAGGCACGCAAAATATGAGTCTGATGATTCAATAATGGTTCGTAAATGGCGAGCAAAATTTTTTCATAGCTAACATCCTGCGCGATTTTAATCAAAGGAATTTGATATTTGAAGGATAGTTCGATTACCCAATCGGGGATGATTTTAATCAAGCGTTCCATTTTAATGACTAATCCACTCACACCAATTTGCTGCATTTTATGGAAGAACTCTTCTAGATCAGCTTCTGTAAGTCCATCAAAGGCATAGAAGGAGGTCAAAATTAATTGATTTCTTTTACTCCAGTGTTCAATGTCGAGAGCCTCTAATAACATCGCTGACTCTACTTCATTCTCTAATCCAATTTCTTTCGTTAGGATTTTACTTGTTTCTAATTGACTTAGCGATAACAACTCTTTTAATTTCATCAAATTCTCCTTTTTTCCCTATTCGGATAAAAATTATACCACTTTTTTAGAATATCATCCGATGAAAACGCCATCTTTTCGTTCTGAAATGTTTGTGTAGAGGAAAGGAAGGCGTAACTAAATGTTGCAAACTGTTATTTTAAAAAACAATTATCAAGACTCTATTAATTTGATGCTGCTGACAAATCGGATCAATGATCTGCAGGCCGTTACAATGAGTCAAATTATGATGGGGACAAATGCTAATAAGGATATCTTAGATAATACAAAACTTCTAACGGATGAAGCGAAAGCGGCTTCACCAAACGATTTAATGATTGTCGTCGACAGTGAGCAATCAGATATTATGGATCAAGTTTTACCTGAAATTGAACAATTTTTAGAGGATCTATCGTCAACAGGCTCCGAAGAGAAAGCAAAAGCAAAAGCTGCAACTTCATGGCAAGAAGTGTTGGATAATTTACCAGAAGCGAATATGGCGCTTTTTAGTATTCCTGGAGAATATGGTGCGGCAGAAATGGAAACCGCTTTAAAAAAAGGTCTGCATGTTTTCTCTTTTACTGACAATATTCCGATAGAAGATGAAGTGCGATTAAAACAAATGGCTCATGAAAAAGGTTTGTTGATGATGGGACCTGATTGTGGGACGGGAATTATTTCTAGTATCCCGATTGCTTTTACTAATGTTGTGGCTCCTGGAAATATTGGTGTTGTTGGTGCCTCTGGAACTGGAATTCAGGAAGTAACAACGATTATCGATCGTTTGGGAAATGGTGTGGTTCATGCCATTGGAACAGGCGGCCGTGACTTAAGCGATAAAGTTGGGGCAACTACGATGAAAGATGCCATTGTGGCTTTAGAAAATCATGAACCAACAGATGTGATCTGTGTGATTTCAAAACCGCCAGCAAAAGAGGTTCGTGATGAGGTTGTTCAACTTTTACAAAGCATCACTAAACCAGTAGTAGCTATTTTCTTAGGGGAAAAACCAGCAGCCCATGAAGGCAAAGTATATCTGGCGCATACACTAGAAGAAACCGCCAAGATTGCGGTAGATTTAGCGAATGAAACTGCTGTTAAAAAGAATTATTTTGAGGCGGTGGCTAAATCAACTGCGATTCTTGCCGAAGACAAGGTCATCAAAGGTCTTTATTCAGGTGGTACTTTAGCTGCAGAAGCAGGAATGTTGATCTCAGAGGCTTTAGGCTTAGAAGGATTGGTGAAAAAGGAAGGTTATGTTTTAAAATCACACGGCTATGATGTGATTGATTTGGGTGATGATATCTATACTCAAGGGAAGCCTCATCCAATGATTGATCCAGAAGTTCGAATTAAAAAAATTCAAGAATATGCCGCCGATGAATCAACAGGTGCAATTTTGTTAGATATTGTATTAGGCTATGGCGCTCATGAAGATATGGTGGGAGCTTTGCTGCCAACGATAAAAAAAGTCCAAGCGTCTAGATCTGATTTGCAATTCGTTGCAACAGTGGTTGGAACAGACAAAGATCCGCAAAATTATCAGAAGGCGGTTCAACGGTTACAAGAAAATCAAATATTAGTTGCTGAGAGTAACGCAAAAGCGGTTCAATTGGCACTAAGTTTAAAAGGAATAACGTTGACCGAAGAAGATAAGGTTGTTGTGCCGTATCAAGGAACAACAATTGAGGTACCTGAAGCAAGTTCTAAAGTGATGGAATTATTAAATTCTAAACCGCGAATTATCAATGTCGGATTACAAAGCTTCAATCAATCAGTCCAAGTATTTGATGGAAAATCTACTCAATTTAATTGGAAACCGAGAGCTAGTGGAAACAAAAAAATGATCAAGATTCTAAACGCATTGGAAGAACACGCAGAACAGATCGATGCAGAGAATCAAAAGGTAATGAACAAAATCAAAAATGCTCAACCGTTTCTAACAGATGTTGTGCCAGCAAAAATAGTGATTCCAGAGTTAAATGAATCAACGAAGACTTTGCTGCACGCAGGTCCACCAATTACTTGGACAGAAATGACGGGGCCAATGAAAGGGTCAGTAGTCGGTGCGGCGATCTTTGAAGGCTGGGCGGCCAATGAAAAAGAAGTTGTCGCATTGATCGAATCCAATCAAATCCGTTTTATTCCTTGTCACCACGTCCATGCAGTTGGTCCAATGGGAGGAATAACTTCTGCTAATATGCCGGTTTTTGTAGTTGAAAATCGTTTAGATGGCTCAAAAGGATACTGCACAATGAATGAAGGGATTGGAAAAGTCTTACGCTTTGGCGCTTTCTCGCAAGAGGTAATTGATCGATTGAATTGGATGAGAGATATTTTGGGCCCGACTCTATCAGGTGCTTTGAAGCAAAGTAAAAATGGTCTTAATTTGAGCGTATTGATTGCACGTTCGATTACGATGGGAGATGAATTCCATCAACGTAATTTCGCGGCGTCATTGAACTTCCTAAGAGAAATTGCCCCGCTGATAGTCCCTCTATCAATGGATGAACAAGATAAACAGGACGTTATGAAGTTTTTAGCGGATACAGATCAATTTTTCTTGAATATCATGATGGCTGCTGGAAAATCAATTGTTGACTGTGCTAGAAAAGACGCTAAAGGAACCATTGTTACTACATTAACTAGAAATGGCGTAGATTTTGGTGTTCGTATCGCAGAGACAGCGGATGAGTGGTATACCGCACCAGTTAATGTCCCTAAAGGTTTATATTTTACTGGGTTCTCAGAGGAAAATGGCAATCCAGACATGGGCGATAGTGCAATTACCGAAACGATCGGTGTTGGCGGAATGGCAATGGTGGCCGCTCCTGGAGTGACCCGTTTTGTTGGCGCAGGGGGATTCCAAGATGCTTTAGCTATTTCGAATGAAATGGCAGAAATCAGTGCAGGTCAAAATCCAACTTGGACGATTCCGACGTGGGATTTCCGAGGAACTTGTCTAGGAATCGATATTCGAAAAGTTGTAGAGACGAGTATTACACCATTGATTAACACCGGAATTGCACATAAAGAAGCAGGTATTGGCCAAATCGGAGCAGGGACTGTGAGAGCACCCTTAATCTGTTTTGAAAAAGCGTTAGAAGCTTATGCCCAATCATTAGGTATTGAGACCAACTAAGAAAGGATCGAATCAATGGGATTAAATGTGATTGCTTTAGGCGGAAACGCCATTTTAGATAAAATTCCAACTGACGAAGGACAAAAGGAGGTCGTACGAAAAGTTGCGTCAGATATTATTGAGTTTATTGAATTAGGAGAGCAAGTGGTCATTTGCCATGGAAATGGTCCTCAGGTCGGTAATTTGCTGATCCAGCAAAAAGCGGGAGATTCCGAAAAAACTCCAATGATGAAGCTGGATTCAAATGTGGCAATGACCGAAGGCAGCATTGGCTACTGGATTCAACAGGCGCTTCAGAATGAACTACAAAAACGAAATATGCATAAAAGTGTGGTTAGTGTAATCACACAAGTAGAGGTTGATACAAACGATCCGTCATTTAAGACACCGACTAAACCAATCGGTCCCTTCTATACCAGCGAAGAAGCTGAGAGACAAATGGCTAATGGTGATGGACTTTATCTAGAAGATTCTGGCCGAGGATATCGGAAAGTAATTGCTTCTCCGAAACCTAAACGAATCATTGAAAAAGAGGCGATTCTTTCACTAGTGGATGCAGGTATTATTACTATTTGTGTTGGTGGCGGCGGGATTCCTATTGCGAAAAATGCACTAGGAGAATTTGAAGGTGTTGAAGCGGTGATTGATAAGGATTTATCTGCGAATCACTTAGCCAAAGAAATTAATGCAGATCGTCTAATTATTTTAACCGGGGTCGATAATATTTACATTAACTACAATCAGCCAAACCAAAAGAAATTAGAAAAGTTAACGATCAGTGAAGCGAAGCAATATATTCAGGAGGATCAATTTCCTCCTGGAAGCATGCTGCCAAAAGTTGAATCTGCTATTGATTTTGTTCAAGAAAGTCGAAAACGTGAGGCTGTGATTACCTCAATTGAAAACTTAAGTAATATCGTAGAAGGCTTTGGTACAAGAATTGTTTGCTAATAAAAATGAGTGAGGGGTTTAATGATGAAGCGAAAAATTAAGTTTTTTTTCCTGATGTTGCTGGTAGGTGCAACATCAGGAATCAACGCATATGCCGCAGAGGCGCTAGATAAAGTTACTGCGCCGACCGGTTTTCAAGCACTATTAGTAATTGTTCCATTGATTTTAGTGCTTGTTCTATTATTCTTGAAAGTAGATATGATTATCGCCGGATTAGTCGCGGGGGTTTTAGCGATGCTGATTGGCGGCGTCAGCCTGATGGATGCGAATGCACAGTTGTTGGAAACAATTCCATCTATGTTGAGCATTACAGTTCCGATCATTAATTCTGCGGTTGCTATGGCGGTTTTTAAAGCCGGCAGTTATTCAGCTGCTCTAACTTTGGCAAAACGGGGAACAAAAGGGAAGGTTGAGTATGTATCAGCCTTTATTGTTATCTTATTAGCGGCTGCTACTTATATGTCAGGAATCGGCGGCGGGAGTGCCATGGTCATTGCACCGTTAGCTTTTGCAGCAGTTGGGGTAGTACCAGAGTTAATTGCAGCTATGTCACTTTCCGCAGCAGTATCTTTTACGACTTCTCCGGCTTCATTAGAATCAAGTATTGTTTCTAAACTTGGAGATGTAAGTGTTGGAAATTATGTTTCAATTATGCGTCCTTATTGGTTGATCTTTGTTGTTTTGGCTATTGTTCTGGCATTCTGGGGGACAAAACGCCGGAAAATTGGTTTCAAAGAGACTACAGATGATGAGTTTGATAAGAAAACAAATGGGGAATTATTCAAGCTGACGTTACCAGCAATATTTTTACTATTTGCAGTAATCTTTGGACCAATTGTTAATGATCTCATCGGCTTTGCCTTTTTTACACCTTTGGTCTATATGATCCTAACTTTGGCGCTGGTCTTCATATGTACCGACTTTACGATGAATCAATCTGTCGAAGCGATGGTAGATGGCTCAACGTATATCTTAACGCGCTTATTCCAAGTTGGGATTTTCTTAGCCTTCATTAATGTAATCGCTCAAACTGGAACTTTCGCGGTTATTGCAGGAGTTGCCCAAAATGCGCCTGAATTTGTTGTTGTTCCTGTAGCCATTTTAACCGGCGTGTTGATTGGCGTTCCCGCGGGAGCGTACGTCGGTTCAGTCCTAACATTAGTCTTGCCGGTAGCTGTTTCACTAGGATTCCCGCCATTAGCTTTAGGTTTTGTTACGATGGGTGTTGGCTTAGGAAGTCAAATGAGCTTCGTAAATATTACAATGCAGGCATTGTCATCAGGTTTCCAAATTCCAATTTTGGATGTAGTAAAAGGAAACGTAAAATGGTTGAGTTTAGCATCTGTTTTACTTTTAGCAATCGGCTTATTCTTTGGTTAAGTAAAAATCTGTTAAAGTCTGAATAAACGAATCGTCAAAATGGATGTTATATAGTATAGAAATGAATACATTAAGTTGAATAAGGAGTGGAAAGAATGGATTTATTGATCAAACAAGCAAGATTAAATGATGGTGATGCCTTACAGGATATCGCAATCGATCAAGGAAAAATTGTAGCGATTGCACCTGAAATCAAAGATTCCGCTAAAGAAGTGATTGAAGCGAATGGACGAGTATTGATTCCTGGATTGATAGAAAGTCATATTCATTTAGATAAAGCGCTGATTGCCGATCGTGAACCAAACAAGTCAGGAACATTGAAGGAAGCTATTCAAGTAACTGCAAAGCTTAAACCAACTTTCACAGAAGAAGATGTCTATACTCGTGCGAAGCGAGCTTTGGAAATGATTATCCGTCGTGGAGCGACGACTGTAAGAACCCATTCTGAATTTGATCCGGCACAAGGTTTCACTGGCTTCAAGATGATCATGAAATTAAAAGAAGAATACAAAGATTTGATTGATATGCAGGTGGTTGCATTTCCGCAAGAAGGAATTTTTAAAGCACCTGGTACTGATAAAATGATGTATGAAGCGATGGAAATGGGTGCCGATGTTGTTGGCGGTATACCTTACAATGACGCGCCTGCGAATGATCATATTGATTTGATTTTCGAAATCGCAAAGAAATATGACAAAGATATTGACTTGCATCAAGATTTTGCAGATGAAGCGGACAATACTTCAATCGAATATTTATGTGAGAAAACGATTGAGGAAGGTTATCAAGGACGTGTGTCAGTGGGGCACTTGACAGCATTGCATGCTATGCCAAAAGAGCAATTGGATCGTGTGATTAAAAAAATGGCCGAAGCAAAAATTAATGTGATGCCGTTGCCCGCAACTGATTTGCACTTAGGTGCCCGCAACGACGAGTATAACATTCGGCGCGCGGTTACACCGATTCGTAAGTTAAGAGATGGCGGTGTCAATATTTGTTTAGCTACTAATAATATTCGAAATGCCTTCACACCGTATGGAAATGGCGATTTGATGCAAATTGCGATGCTGGCTGTGCCAGTAGGTCATTTAGGTGGAGCTGATGATTTGCCGACGGTTCTTCCAATGATTACAGAAAATCCTGCAAAAGCATTGGGATTAACTGATTATGGTATCGGCGTAGGCAAAAAGGCTGACTTGGTTTTATTAGACACCAAAGTTAAGGCGGATGCTGTCATTGATATACCAGAACGACTGTATGTCATTAAAAATGGTCGGATCACGGTAAAAGTGAACCATCAAGCAAGTATTTTAAAATAGATTTGATAAGGGCAGATTTATTCTGCCTTTTTAAGGTTAGTTACAGAGATTGAACAATGGAGAGAAGCATATGGACAAAGAACAAGCTAGAATTAGTTCTTATCTTTCAACGTTGGATCATTTTGGAAAGATTGGAAAAATCCATAGTGTTTTTGAACAATCACTCAATCTGATCGTCGAGGAACAATTGATAAATTTAACTGTGTCGGGGAATTTTTTGTCTAGTTTCGGCGTACAGCTGTCACAAACTGCTTTTCAAGAAATCCTACCATTTTGTCAGTTGGGAAATGTTGTAAAACTGACTCAACAGTCATTAACGATTTACAGTCAGTTGGGAATCAAGCGGTTATCATTTTCTGATATCCAAATAGTTCCATTGGACATTGGAGCCATTGAACCAAATCTGTCGACATTATTGACTCTAAAAAAAATTTTGGACACGAAACAATTAGAGAAGCGACTAGGTTTACCTGTTGGAAATAGAGAACGAATGTATTTTGATTTCTTGCAGAATCCTGATATGGGTGACGAGAAGTGGCTGGCGTTAGTAGAATATTTCGTGGGCCGTGGCAAAGGGTTAACCCCTAGCGGAGATGATCTATTAATGGGTTATTTTTTTATACTTAAAGTCTATCAATATAAAATTTATTCAGTCTTAGAGGTTCAGTTGCGAGAAGTGAACGGTCTGACAACTGATGTTAGTTGGAATTATCTATCAGCGCTGCTTTCTGGGTATGCGAGTTCGACATTTATTGAGTTGCAAATTGGATTAGAGGGAAAGCTCTCTTATAGTGAATTAGATCAGTTAGTGGATGCGATTTTAGCAATAGGGCATACTTCTGGCAGTGATAGTTGCTATGGAGTCCTTTTAGGTCTCATTGCTGTCCAAAAAAACTTTGAGTAAATTAAAGAAGAGCCGATTTGGACAACAACTTGTCCGAATCGGCTCTTCCTTTTTAACTTCTTAACCCGCGTCCGCGATCGATCAGATACCAGCAGACACTATACAGGACGACGATGAATAATACTAAGATGGACATTGATATCCCGATTGAGACATCCATCACACCAAGAAAGCCGTAACGGAAACCAGAGATCATATAAACAATCGGATTGATTTTTGAGACAGCTTGCCAAAATGGCGGCAGCATTGAAATAGCATAGAAGACACCGCCAAGATAGGTTAGTGGCTGTAAAACAAAGGTTGGTACGATCGAGACATCATCAAAAGATTGAGCAAAAATACCATTTAGTAAACCTGCCAATGAAAATAAAATGGCAGTCATCAGTAATGTGACGACAACAATGCCCCAAGAATAAACGTGAAGCGGAACAAAAAATAGTGAGATAACGGTAACTAATGCTCCAACTAAGACACTCCGACCAACACCGCCAATCACAAACCCCCAGATAATGATATGGGTTGGGACTGGAGCGACTAAAATCTCCTCGATATTTTTTTGGAATTTTTGCGAGAAGAATGAGGAAGAAACATTCGCATAAGAACTTGTGATGGCTGACATCATAATCAATCCTGGAACAATGAATTCCATGTAGGAGAAGCCAGCCATGTCCCCAATCCGTCCGCCAATCAGATTTCCAAAAATGACAAAGTATAAGGAAGTAGTGATGACCGGCGGTACCAAAGTTTGTATCCAGATTCTCAGATAGCGATTGGTTTCTTTGACCGCTAGACTTTTAAGGGCAGTGAAATATAGATTAAACATGATTTTCCTCCGTGATTTTAAGGAATAGCTCTTCTAAGCGGTTGGATTTATTTCGCATAGAAAGGACTTTGATTCCTTGGTTCGTTAACTGCTCAAATAGCTCGTTGATTCCTTGATCGCGAACGACTTCTACTTCTAAGGTTTGATCATCTTCAAAAGAATGCTTGAAGCCAGTGATGGTAGGCTTTGTATTATAAGGTTCAAGATCAAAAATAAACGTTTCAAACTGCAATTTTGACAATAACGACTTCATACTCGTATTTTCGATCAATTCGCCAGATTGGATAATCCCGATATTGCGGCAAAGCATCTCAGCTTCTTCCAAATAGTGAGTTGTCAAAATAATCGTTGTTCCATTAGCATTAAGTTCTCTTAGAAAAGTCCACATTTCGCGACGCAGTTCAATATCCACACCGGCTGTTGGTTCATCCAAAATAAGTAATCGAGGTTCATGCATCAGCGCGCGGGCGATCATTAATCGGCGCTTCATCCCGCCAGACAGCATTCGAGCACGAACATTGCGCTTCTCCCACAGATCTGATTGCTTCAGATATTTTTCACTGCGGATCAAAGCTTCTTTCCGCGGTACACCATAATAGCCGGCTTGGTTCACGACGATTTGCTGGACTGTCTCAAAAGGATTGAAATTAAATTCTTGCGGCACCAATCCGATTTGTTGTTTAGCCATCACTAAGTTTTTGTCTAAGTCATAACCGAAAACTTTTACGTTACCAGAAGTTTTATTGACTAAGGAAGTGATGATTCCGATCGTCGTTGATTTTCCGGCGCCATTTGGTCCTAACAAGGCATAAAAATCGCCTTCTTCTACGGATAAATCGATTCCTTTTAAAGCTTCTACACCCGTGGCATAGACTTTTTTCAACGCTTTTATTTCAAGTGCATTGGTCATTGATATAGTTCTCCTTGTTCTGAATAAAGTAGTCATGTTTCAACTGAAAATAATTACTTGCTAATATTATCTTAGTTTAGTCTGATTCCTTATTCTATCATTCATTTGGGGGATCACAAACCCGAAAAGCTTCATTAAATTCTGAATCTATTTGAGAAAAATCAGTGATGAACTTTTTGGAGAGTGACCGGTATATTTGTTAAAATGAAAGTCAAGAAGCGGAGGAGAGCTCATGTATTTAGAAAAATTGAAATACTTCATAGATTTAGTTCAGACTGGCAGTTTTACGAAGGCAGGGAAAAAGAATTTTGTCTCTCAAGCGAGTATCACCCAACAGATTCGTTTTTTAGAAACCCACTTCGCTTGTCAGTTAATTGATCGTACAACGATTCCGGTGAAGCCGACCGAAGCTGGTAAGCTCCTCTACCAAGAATCACTTCAACTTTTGCAGCAATACGAGCATTTGACGCAGCAAATGTCTGATTATAATGAACAAAAAAGACGAATCCGGATAGAGTATACATCCATTATGGATATTCAGCTATTTTCTCAGGTTGTCCAAGATAAGAAACTCGAGCAAGAAAAGATCTTATTAGATATTGAAAAGGTACCGCTGAAGGGGGTGGCTGAGAATCTGGTGAACCATCGGTATGACGCAGCAATTAGTTTTGATTCAGAATTTTTTGAAGAAAAGCAGATAAAAACCTTGCCGCTATATTATGGCGACTATTGTGCAGTTGTTGGTAAAGGTCATCCCTTTTTCAAAAAAGAATCGCTTTCCTTAGAGGAACTCTATAGTCAGCCAATCGTTATGCTGTCGCCAGAGACAATTGGAAAATCTTACTATTTGATGTTGGAAAATGCGTTGCAGGATGGGTATGCACCGAATATTGCGAAGGTCACAGATGATGTCGAAACGGAGATTTTCTTGATCCAAAATAGTGATCTGCTCGGTTTCTTTCCTGAAAACTATCCATTGATTGATGATGAAATGGAAGTGAAGTCATTGCCAATCAAAGATTCACATCACCAATTTGAGATTGTTCTCGCTTATTTAGCCACAGAGCAGAATGCCGCCGTTCACCGATTGCTGGAGCTGTTGAAGGAGTAACGAATAAGTTTTTCTTATGGGCTATTAAATAGATGTATTGGTATTTGTTCATAAAATCACATAAGCTTAACTTATCAAAGATGAGGAGGTTTCATTCAATGAATAAATTGATTTTGACAGGTGTAGACGGCAATTTAGGCGGACAAGCAGCTGAGTATCTATTGACGATAGCGGAAAAAGATCGTTTAGTTTTTTGCGGGTATGATCCGACTTCTTTAGAGGAATTTGCCTCACGAGGTGTAGAAACACGAGAAACGAATTTTAATCATTTGGCAGGCTTGGCTGAAAAATTTGCAGGTGGTGAAACGTTAGCGCTCATTTCGATGCCTTTCGTAGGAGCAAAACGCCAAACGGCCCATAAAAATGTGGTGGATGCAGCCAAAGCAGCCGGAGTGAAAAAAATTATTTATACATCATTAGTTAATGCGGCTGATCCTGAGAATCCTAGCATTGAAAAAATAGATCATGCTTTTACAGAGAAATATATTGAAGAAAGCGGACTTGACTATATTTTCTTGCGGAACTCTCAATATGCGGAAGCGATGGTCACTAATTACTTCACGTATGTAAAAGGCGATGGCGTTTTAACGAATAGCCAAGGTGAAGGAAAGATGGCCTATATTTCAAGAAAAGATTGTGCCAAGGCAGTAGCTTACGCGTTGATCAATGAAACGCTGCATCATCAAATTTTGAATATCAATGGAAAAGACTTGATGACGATCAGCGAATTTGTCGCGATTGGCAATGAAGTGACCGGCAACAAGGTGATTTACAAGGAAATATCTGATGAGGAAAACTATGCGGTTTTTGATGCAATGGGTGTTCCGCGGACGACAGAAGGAACATTCAAAGACGATTCCGAAGCCCCATTTTCTTCTGAAGGGATGGTAACCTTTGCGCAGGCTATTCGTGAAAATAAAATGGCTGAGCACACGGATGATTTTGTAAACTTGACTGGCGATACACCAATTTCCGTCCGCTATATGTTTGAGCATGCCGCTGAATTCCAAGTTGGTGAAAGGCATTCTAAGGATAGTTAACTAGACAAGTACCTCGCATGCTCAAAAGCGGTGGGGTGCTTTTTTATTTGGCAAGAAAACTCATTTTTATAATGGTAAAATGAATCAAAAAGAATGTGAGGATCAGTCATTGGGTGTTGTTGGCGTTTATGGAATTATTTTAGGAATTGTTGGGATATTCTTTCTGGTTTATTTCTATTTTTTGTATCGTCAGAACCAAAAAATTAAGGCTAAAATCAGAGATGAGTATGGGAAATCTTGTGAGTGGAAGTTAGATGAACGTGATTATGCCAGTATGAAAAAGTATTATCACCATAAGCAGAACAGCGAGCAGATGATTGATGATATCACTTGGGCTGATTTGACAATGGATGACATTTTTAAGCGAATGAAAAATACGCAATCCAGCATTGGAGATGAGTACAGTTACTATTTCTTTAGAAGACAGAAAAATCCAGATTTGAGTCATTTTGAAGAAGCTGTACAGAGTATGAATGAGAATCCTGAGGCACGTGAACGGTTGCAGTTCGCGTTTTATCGGATTGGGCGGAAGACGAATAATCAACTAGTTGAACTGTTGTTAGATCCAAAAAAATTTCCTCAGATTTCAATGTTGCTCATCCTTTTGATGACAATAATAAGTCTTGGCAGTTTGGTTTGGTTAGTGATCGACATTGATTATGGTGTTTTAGCTGTCTGCTTAAGCTTTTGTTTGGGTCTGATTCTATTCACAGTTGTATTGCGTAAAATCTATCATGCTTTCGAAGCGTTGGGAATGTTTACTCGAATGGTTCGTGCGGCAAAATTAATGGTGAACTTAGATCTGCCAGCTTTTGGAAATGAAACGGCACAGATGCGTAAAAATCTTGGTGTGTTTAAGAATATTACTGCTCTGGCAGATTACATGATTCAAATATCGGGATCTTCTAACAGTCTGATGATGATCATCACTTCCTATTTTTCCTTGTATGGCTATGCCTATTTTGCCATGGTTAAGCTGTTTAAAAAATACCGCAGAGAAGCGCTGGAATTATATGAAACGATCGGATACATTGAGCTTTGTATCGCCATTGCTTCTTACCGAAATAGTTTGCCGCACTATTGTCAGCCAACTTTTAGTGATGAAGCCGAAGTAGCGTTCGAGGAAATCATTCATCCGTTGTTAAAAGAACCGGTACCTAATTCTCACAGTATTGGTAATAAAATTTTAATTACAGGATCAAATGCTAGCGGAAAATCGACCTTTGCAAGAACCTTGGCGGTCAATACGATTCTCGGTCAGCTTTTCAATACCTGTCTGGCCAAACGTTTTTCCTTCAAACCCTGTCTGGTCTATAGTTCCATGAATCTTAAAGATGACATTGTAAGCGGCGACAGCTTCTACATGGCAGAAATAAAATCATTGAAGCGCTTATTGAAAATTGCGGAGTCGTCAGAATATGCGATGATATTTATGGATGAGATGTTCAAAGGAACCAATATGGTGGAACGGATAGCCGCAGCTTCGATCATTTTGCGAAAGTTTTCCAGCTTAAACTGCTTTATTTGTTTGGCCACTCATGATGTCGAGTTAAGTCGTATTTTAGGGGATCGCTATGAAAACTATCATTTTCGTGAAGTAATTACGGATGCTGACATTCTGTTTGATTACACACTGCGTGAAGGGATAGCGACGGGCAGTAACGCGATTAAGTTATTATCGTATTGTCAGTATGATCAAGAAATCGTGTCTCAGGCCGAAGCCTATGCTGAGAAATACAGAATGACTGGGGAATGGCCAAACCTGTAATGATAGTCAAAGAGGCAGATTAATAAGTGTTCGACTTATTTCCGCAGACGCTGCTTATGAGTCGCCGTTTATTCGTGAATAGGAGCTGATTCGAAAGTCTAAAAGACTTTTGGATCAGCTCCTTTTATATGCAGTTAAATAATTTATTTCTCCACTTTATAAATTCGTTATTTTTAAAAACGACACATAAATATTTCTGGTTATTAAAATAATTAAAAATTAATTCAAATAGAAATGTTTTTACAAGGACGTGAAATAAAGTAAGAAATTATTTTTAATATTAATCTAAAAAGAAAAATTTTATGACTTAATATTAACCTCTTGTTCTCCCGTGATGCATCTTGCTCCAAAAATATTGTCACACGAAAATAGTAGAAATATAATAAAAATGATTCTAAAATGATTTTTATGTATTTATTTTCAAAGGTGGATAATTGAGTATTTCTATTAATGAATATTCAAAATTATTTTATTAGTTTTTTCGAAATGAATACATAGGAGATGGAGTGGAGGGGATTGCTAATAAAGGGAAAGAAAAAAGTCATAAGTGAAAGGAGGGTATTATGAGCAAATTCAAAAAACATTGGTGGTCGATTCTGTCGATCTTGCTGATGGTTTTGTCTAGTTTTCCACTTCAAACGATTGCAGAGAATCTGCAAACTGCAGAAAACAGCGGTATAACAAATCTGCAGCTGGCGAATCATGATGGAAATGTACTTCCGCAAGAAATCGCACCTGATGCTTCACTTGTTGCAAAGTTTGATCTGACAATTGCAGAAAATGAACAGCGTACGCTTGGACTTCCTGCAGAAATCACGACGAGCGACAAAGAACTTTATCGCAAGAAGGATGTTACAGTTTCAATTAAAAATAATCAATTAACGGTCGTTAACGACAGTGATCAGCAAGCTTCGATTGAAGGAGTGAATTTTGAATTTAAATTAGCTGATCAAGTCCGTTCGTTATCACAAGTAACCTTGAATTTTTTTAATGAGTATGAATTCCAGCTGAACTTGAACCAAGAGCAGTCAGCAGATGAAGCGACAAGTAAGAAAAGCTCGACTAAAAAGAAGAGCTCAGAAAGCAGTCAGAAAATTAACCCATTAGGCGGTGCCACACCTTTTTCGGGATCTGACAAAACAAGCCAAATCAATGATATGAAGTTGAATAATATTTATATCGGTGGCGATCCAAAAAAATATATTGTCCAAGATGGTGTGGTAAATCCCTCTCCACCAACGATCAAAGTTGGAGATGGTGTCTATTTTGATTATACCTTTACGGTTCCATCAGCAGCGGACCTAAAAGATGGGGACTTTATTTACATTGCACTACCAGAAGAATATTTCAATTTTTCTAGCGTCAGCAACTCCGTTCCGTTTTATGACAGTTCTGGCGATAAGATTGGGGACATGACATTAGAGACAATAGATGGAAAGAGCTATTTAAAAATTACCTTTAATCAAGCAGTTGAGGAAAATTGGA
>Ga0153985_1000227_pt1 | contig 16656 bp, 11 predicted proteins | sample TSGA069MetaG_FD_104715 | JGI IMG/M metagenome (GOLD analysis project Ga0153985, IMG submission 104715) | Attine ant fungus gardens microbial communities from Georgia, USA - TSGA069 MetaG | ecosystem: Host-associated > Fungi > Mycelium > Unclassified | place: USA: Georgia, Alexander Wildlife...
AGCCCGCTCATTGAACCGCTCAGATGTGACAATAGACACGAGCATTAATTGGTGGATTATCGGACTGATCGGTTTAATTATCCTTTTGTTAGCTTGTTGTATCTATTTATTTTGGCAAAAGAATAGAATGTATAAAGCAAATATTAATAAACGTGAAAAATAAGTATGTCAGGAAATTTTGGGAAGATCTATTAAACGAAATTTTATAGTTTATGGATGGGGGATATGAATTGTAATTTTCGTCAATAGACATTCCTATAATTTCTTGAAAATTTGGATTAATGATGACTTTTTATTATTAATTCTAATAGTTGTATCTCAAGATGAAAACTGAGATTGCTTGTATTGAGTAATCTATTTTTGAGCATATTTAGATAAATCAGACTAAAATCAGTTGATTGTAAGGCGTATAGATTTAAATTTTCTTGCGGATAATATGAATTCGTTTTTTTGGTGAAGTCTTCGGGACTATTTAGATTTGTTAGCTCATTGTCAATAAGAACTGATCAGTTTCGCAAAATAAAATCTAGGTCAGAATGAACTACATTCTGGCTTAGATTTTTTGTTACTTCAATCTTATTGATCAAAATAATTCTAATCCTCGTGTTCTCAAATGATTCAAATCTGGAGAATACTAGTTTCATTGTCTTTATGTGGGTATTCTTCATTTCTATTTTTCCATTAGAGTAAGGATAGATTATCGCATTGAGGATACTTGCTAAGGTTTTAAAGTTTTTCTAGAAAGGCTTCAACTAATTCATGAAAAAAAGGGATACGCCTCATTCAGCGTCCTGAAAAAGTCAAGCAATCGATATATCATCATTGCTTTAGTATGAAGCGGAGATTTTGGATTTCAGAAAATTTTTCATGATGTGTATCCATAATAGGTAATATTTGTATGTTTGTTAGCAAAAAGTGCCAGGTAATTTTCGATTTTTCAGTCTGGCTTTTGTGCCCCCTGCTTTACGAAGGTCATTCATTTTACGGACATGCAACTCATTTAGTACCTGATTCATATATTTAGCATTATGAGAACGATCAATCACTACTTTCGCATTTTGTAGAACACGATTGGTGAGCTCGAAGTAGGCGGCGTTCATGTCTATGACTAAGAAATTTACTTCTTCAGGATTGGTACAGCCTAAGAAATAGTTTGTAAATCAAGGTAATTTACGCATAGGCAAGATATCAATTACTTTTCCAGGCTCGTTATGTACCTCAGTAGAACAACAACTTATAAAATCACTTGGAGCAGGCGGGATGACAGCATCGACGATCAGTATCTTTTCCTTCTGAAAGGTATCATAGGAGATCTCTGTAACCATTAAATCTTAATCTCCGGATTTTTTGATGGCATCATTCATATAGCATATTGTCTTCTCAGATTTTTATTTTGTGGTGATTTAATCATGTTAGAGAAATATATGTTTTTTTATATTTAAAATGATAAAGGGACTGAAGAACCATTTCTGATTCTGTAGTGCCACCGTAATTTATAGAGCCGTTCTTTCAGGAAAAGAAGAATGATGCTTTCGACGATTTAATGCATTATCAAGAAGAAAAGCCAGGAATTAGAAGATAGTATCCCCAGAAATTATTTCAGTCAATTGAGAAAAATACACATTTAAATAGTGACAATTATAATTGAAATATAAACACTTTTGTATGCACAAGTAGACTGGAAAGAATATCTTCTCAACCATAATCGATCAGTTCGACGGTTTCAAATCAACTATATTTTAATTTGTTACTTTTACGCCGAAAGTATATAGAGTTAATAATAGATAGAATTCAATGATACTTGAATTCGGTGACTAAATAATGCCTATCTCTCTTATTGTGGAATTATGTATGAGATAGCATGTTAACATCGCTTAAAAATGTAACGTCTTATCAAAGATTCTATGAACATAGTGAAGACGGATGGCTTAAATTAAATACCTATCGCCTTTATTGATCATAAATAGGAGTCATTAATTCGAACAATTGATCTATTAAAAGTAAGCAACAATGAATCTGATGTGTTAGATGATTTTAATCAATCTTTTTTTTAGTTAAATAAGATCTGAACAAATAAATTTCACAAGCGATAAACCGGCTACCTATCTAGAAATTTACTATGCTTGGAAAAAGAAGGCCTATAGGCCTTTTTTTCTAAAGTACTAACGGCTTGTACACCCTCGTAAGTTATTCACAAAATCGTTTAACAATACCCCTAATAGCAAGACAATTCCTCTCAAATTTATACGTGGTAAGCTTACTATTCGTTTTAAAGACGAAAGTTTTCAAAGCCAATTTTTAAGTCAAAAAATTTAAGTGCAATTCAGATTATATGTAGGGAATTTTATAATCCAATATTTGTGATACAAAATCAAATACAGAAATTGCGAAATGTTATCAATGAAATTTTAATTATACGATGATTTCTATTTGGAGAATCCATGGCACAATACCTAGGGTATTAAATAATTTAGAAAACCTAAATTTGGATCAGATCAAAGAATATCTTCAACAATTTTTTTAAATCTGATATAAATACTGCCAAAAACCAATATTCTTTACATACTAACTGAATGGAAATTAGTTTTAAGAAAGAAGTAGTTGGAAAAATATATCACAACTAATGTAAATTAAGTAGTTTGTTAAGTAAATAAATCTTAAAAATTCTGAATTTCCTTGATTGAAGAAAAAAATGAAATGGAATTTTTTTTTTTTTAACTTATAATTCATTTAGTCGTTCATATTGTTTAATTTCAGTTATTAAATATTAAATTTTTCGTTATTAAATAAGCATGCCTTGAAATTGAGAAATATTTATAAGTTAAATTTTTGAATGAAAATACACAATATATTCTGCTGAGTACGCTTATTTCTTTTTTTAGACATATTATATTAGAGGTTAGTAGTGCTTAGTTGAATAAAAATTTAGAAAGGAAATGATAGGACTATCTTTTATATTATATGAGTTTATTGTATTTCTTTTGATGATATTGATTCATTTAAAAATACTGTAATGTTTGTATTAACAATTATTTGTCATAGTGAATTCAGGAGGATGACTTTGGGAAAAAAAACAATTTTAATAATGCATTTTTGTTTTTTGTTTTTGTTGTTTTATGTAGGTAATAATCTTTATTTTTATTATGAATCAATTAGTGGAAATAATAAATTTCAGATAGAATTTGTATTAGAATCTATGGATAAACTATTTCATGAAATTATTTCTTTAAATTTTATTTTTAAATTTAGTGAAAGATCTTTTGTGTTAGGAATCATTTTTTCTGTAACATATCTTCTTGTTATTTTATACGGTACTTTTAATCGGAAGAATCAAAGATTAGATGGTGAATATGGAAGTGCAAAGTGGGGAGGCAAAGCAGATATAAAAAACTTTGTAGATAAGGAGAAGAAATTCAATATACTACTGACAAATTCTGAAAAGCTCTCATTAAGTGGACGAATGAAGATAACCAGTAAAGATAACTTTAATCGAAACAAAAATGTTGTTGTTGTTGGGGGAGCTGGAAGTGGAAAAACTAGGTTTTATGTAAAGCCTAATTTAATGCAAATGCATTCATCATACGTTGTTAGTGATTCTAAAGGTTTACTACTACATGAAACATTTGAAATGTTCAAAGAAGATGGATATCAAATTAAGGTGTTTGATTTGATAAATAGAAAAAATTCCGATTTTTATAATCCTTTTCATTATATAAGAAATGAAGATGATATTTTAAAATTAGTGAACAATCTGGTGAAAAACACCACCAACTCTGAAAAAACTGGTGGAGATGATTTTTTTGAAAAAGCAGAGACTTCTTTGCTTTTGGCAATTTTTAGTTACTTAATGCAAGAAGTATGTGAAGAAGATCAAATTTTACAAAATGTAATTGAAATGGTTAGATTAGGCGATATTCCTGAAGATCAACCAGACTTTGTTAGCCCCTTAGATATTATGTTTGACGATTTAGAACAAAAAGATCCTACGAACTTTGCTGTATCGCAATATAAGTTATTCAAATTATCTGGAAATCTTACAGCTAAAAGTATTCTAGTTAGTTTAGGTGTCAGGCTAGCACCATTCGATATTCCTAGTATTCAGAAGTTATTATCAAAAGATACTATGGAACTTGATTGCTTAGGTGATCAGAAAACAATATTATATATATTGTTGCCAGATACAGATACCAGCTTTAACTTTTTAGCAAGTATGATGTATCAACAACTATTTGATAATTTAGTTTATAAAGCCGATCACTATTACAAAGGTCGATTACCAGTTCATGTTAGATGTATTCTTGATGAATTTGCTAACATCGGTCAAATACCAGATTTTGAAAAAGTGATTGCAGTTATAAGAAGTCGCGAAATTTCTACAAATGTTATTTTACAAAACATAAGTCAATTGAAAAACTTATATAAAGAAACATGGGAAACTATATTGGGAACAAGTGATACTTTGTTGTATTTAGGTGGAATGGAATATAGTACACATGAATATATTTCAAAGTTATTAGGGAAAGAAACAATTGAGTATAGAAATATTAGTGTAACAAAAGGTGCACAAGGATCATATAATGAGAGTTTTCAAAAAATAGGAAGAAATCTTATGGATCCTGATGAAGTATCAAGTCTGAAAGGAACTGAATGTATTCTTAAAATTAGAGGAGTATCTCCGTTTCTATCGAAGAAATACGATATAGAAAAACACAGTAATTATAAAAAATTGGGAGATGTCAATAAAAAATATTGGCACGATAGGAATTTGGATTAACCTTTAAAAAAATTAAAGAAAGAATGGTGTTAATAAATGAATAATACAGATCTATTGAAGAATGTTTTTGAATTAATCTCAAAATTCACAATGGTTGGTGGAGGCCTTTGGTTGATTTGGGGTACTGTGATTCTTGCGGGGGCTTTAAAAGATAAGAATGGTCCACAGCTTCAGCAAGGAATTTGGCAGATAGTGGGTGGTGGATTAATTCTAGTTGCTGCTGCTTGGTTTGGAACATCATTTGATTTTTCTTCACTAGTTTAGAAAGGCAAAACATCATTAACAATACCGGGTAAGCATATAGGAGAAAAAAATTGAGAACAGCAATAATGAATTTGTTTAGTCAAATTATGTGGTATCTAAACGGCGATGATTTAATGAATATATTAGGTATGAACTTAAGCGAATTTATGCACGATGCATACAGAATATCTACTGAAATTCAAAAAACAGTTGTAGCACCAGTTGCATTTGCTTTACTATCCGTATTCATTCTATTAGAGTTTCAAAAAATTTCTATGAAAGTTGAGGGAGCAGGAGGAGCACCCACCCTTGGATTTGAAATGATTATAAAGGCATTTATTAAATTTATTATATGCTACATAGTCATATTGAGAATTCAAGATATTTTAGATGGAATATTGCTAATCGCGGGAACTCTGACTCGACGTATTATTGAGAGCCAAGTAGATGGCTCATTAAGGGATTTATACTCTAGAGTTGATTCAGCAGTATCAAGCTTGTCATGGTGGGAACAGTTAGTAGCATTGCTAGTGTTTTGTATTATGTTTTTAGCAGCGTTAGTAATTAGAGTGTTAGTTCAAGTTACAATTTACATTAGATTCTTAGAATTATATATTTTTTGTGCAATGGCGCCAATTCCAATGGGAGCTTTACCTAGCAATGAGTTTTCTGCTATGTCAAAAGGTTTTTTTAAAAATTTTGCTGCTACAGGATTACAAACTTGTTTTATAGCTCTTGTTTTGGTTATATATCCTGCAATTTTTACAACAATTTTAGATAATTTTCAGAATGGCCTATGGGGGATAATTTTGGGAATTACTATTTATATGATAGCACTTCTGTTCTCTATCAACAAAACAAAAGGCTGGGCAAAAATGATTCTTTCGGCAAACTAAAATTAAAAGGAAGTGATCACATGGCAGTGGAAGTTAGAGTGCCAAAGGATATTAAAGAATATAAAGAAAAAATCATAGCGGGTATGAGCATGAAACAACTTTTTAGTGTCGGTATAGCTATAGGGGTCAATAGTTTCATAAGCATTTTGTTTATTAAACTATTGGGATATTCAATGGATATAGTTAGCTGGATAATGATTATTTGTTCAATTCCAATAGTTGCTTTTGGATGGTTTAAAAAAGATGGGCTTAATTTTAAGCAATTTCTTTACTATTTTTTCTTATATCATCTTTTACCAGGAAAAAGATATAAGAAACAAAAAAAAATGGAGATTTAAATGAAAAAGTCAAAAAAGAACGAACTAAAGAGAGATAAAACAAAAATAGTTGATAGTTTTCCTATTAAATCATTTTTGGAAAATGATTTGGTTGAGACTCATGAAGGTCTTTTTTCGATTAGTTTAGTAGTAAATGATATTGATTATCAACTGAGCTCAGAGGAAAAGAAAATGGATGTTTACATGGATTATTGTAATTTTTTGAATTCAATAGATCATAATACTACTATCCAGTTAACAATTCAAAAAAAGAAACGATCAATGGAAGACTTTAAAAATACGATTTTTTATGAATATAAAGAAGATGGATACAATCTTTATAGGAAAGAGTTAAATAATCTGATGATCGATAAAGTTTCTGAGGATAGAAATGGGTATTGTAAGTCAATAATTTTTACTTTTTCCCAGAAATATGAAGATGTTAATCAAGCGTTAAAGGAATTAGAATCACTTGCGGATAGATTTAAAATGTTTTGTAGAAGAGTAGGAACAACGGCCACTATTTTAAAGGCAGATGATAGAAAGAGAATAATTGGTAATGTTTTAATTAAAAATGATAATCAAGATATATCTGAAATTTCAGATGAGTTCTATCTTCCGAAATGTATAGATTTTAAATCAAATGCTCGCTGTATTGATGCTGATGGTCTGATGTGTCAATCGCTGTATTTTAAGGAATACCCTTCTGAGCTTTCAGATACTTTTCTTTCAGATCTGATGGAAATACCAGGAGAATTCACTTTTTCTTTATTTTTAAAGTCTATGAATCCGCCCGATGCGTTTGACCTTGTACGTACAAAACTAGCTTTTATGGAACAACAAAAAGTGGATGAACAAAAGAAAGCATTGAAAAGTGGATATGATTTCGAAATGTTACCATACGATCTTTCTCATTCATTAGTGGAAGCAAAAGAACTTCTAGATGATTTGCAAAATAAAGGACAAAAAATTTTTGAAATTACTGGCAACTTAATTTATTCTTCTACTGATAAGGATCAACTAGAAAGAATTAAAGATGAAATAAAATCAGTAGCACGGAGATATGGCTTTAAACTATCAGTAATACCATATCTCCAAGAACAGAGTCTTTACAATTCTTTTCCAATTGGAAAAAATTCCATACCACTTCATCGAACACTTACGACGGCTAGTGCAGCTATTTTTATGCCTTTTTCAACACCAGAATTGATTCATAAGAACGGTAAATATTATGGAGTAAATAGTGTTACTAAAAATATTCTATCTTTAGATAGAAAGCAATTAAAAGCTCCTAATGGTTTTGTCTTAGGTACACCAGGATCAGGAAAAAGTTTTTCAGTTAAGCGTGAAATCGTAAATATTTTAGTTCAGGAAGATCTTGATGAGATCATTATTATTGATCCGGAAAGAGAATATGTTTCTTTAGGTGAAAAATTTTCTGGTGAAATTGTTAAGATTTCTTCTGAGTCAAAAACGCATATAAATCCTATGGATATTAATGAAAACTACGGCGATGATATTGATCCTACTATTTTGAAGTCTGAGTTTATCATTTCATTTTGTGATTTGATCGTTGGCGGAAGTGTTGGATTATCATCTGCGCAGAAAACTATTATAGACAGAGTCTGTAGAAGAACATATGAAATTAATCATCTGCAAAAAAGAAAAGACTATTCCCCAACTTTGCTTGACTTTTTTAAAGTCTTAAAAGAACAGCCAGAAGAAGAAGCTGCTCAACTAGTTACTGATTTGGAATTGTATATTGAAGGAAGTCTGTCTGTTTTTTCAAAGCCAACTAATGTAGATTTAACTAACAGACTAGTAGTATACGATATAAAAGATTTAGGAAGGCAGCTAAAAACAATTGGAATGTTAGTAGTTTTAGACCAAGTTTGGAATAGAATTACTAAGAACAGATCCAGCGGTATCAGAACATGGGTTTATATAGATGAGATGCAACTTCTATTTTCCAATGATTACTCGTCAAATTACTTTTTTGAACTATGGAGTCGCGCGCGGAAATGGGGAGCAATACCTACAGGTATTACACAAAATGTTGAAACGCTATTGTTATCTGACATGGCAAGGAGAATGTTATCTAATAGCGATTTTGTGATGATGCTTAACCAAGCGAAAACTGATAGAAACCAATTAGTAAGGCTTTTTGATATTTCAGAAGAGCAAGAAAAATTTATGAACCTTACAGAGGAAGGGCGAGGATTGTTAGTTTTTGGAGATTCTACTGTTCCGTTCTATGATCATTTTCCTAAAGAAACATCATTATACAAAATGATGACTACAAAACCTGGTGAGGTCATTGAAAACATAGAACAGCGGAGAATCTCAGATAACAATGAATTTGAATAAAAACAATAGCAGTAAAGTAAAAGTAGTGTCAGACAAAAGTAAAAAATATCAAAGGTATCACTTAAACAAAAAAAGAGCATATAACGATTCCGAAAGAAAAATAGCCTACAGGTCATCAAGAGAATATTCTAGATTAAAAAGAGAAGGCAACGAAAAAGTTACATTCTTATCAAAGAAAAAAAATAAAAAAAACTTAATCACTCTGAAAAAAAAGGATAGATTAAACGAATATGTAGGTTATGAAGGCTATAAGAAGAATCTTTATCATAGTCAAATAATTGATAAGAATGTAACGAATAGAGGTACATTTTCAATAAGGGAAAATAGTAACAAAAGAAATAGAATGTTATCAAATTATAAGGTTAGTAAAATCAATAGAGTAAGTGAACTATCAAACAAATCAAAAAAAATAAATACAATACTAAATAAAAAAGAAAAATTAGCATCATATACTAGGGCTAAATTAGATAAATCGTTAAAAAAACATGTGAAATCAAATCACGTTTACAGAAATATGATAAAAGATTCATTGATAGATACAATAGGTCGAAACGAGAATGGTGACCTCAATCTAGTAGGTATCATTTTAGCAATTCTTTTATTAATACCAGTTTTGTTCTTACTGATAAAAATTGTATTAATAACAAGTGTGGTTATCGCTGTAATATCTGTCTTTATTGCCGTATGGAGTTTTATTGTTGCGCTTTTCACTGTGAAAACTGAAGAAATGGCTTTAGAAGAAGCTTACAGACTAGTAACTCAGTTAGATGCACAAAAAAATAAGGAAGTATATGACATATATAATCAATTAAAGTTGAGCGATGAAAACTATGAAGTATATTTTTTGCTTAATGATGTTAGAGCTAGTCCATCAAACTTTTTATTCAATTCCAATGCAGATACGTATCTTTATTTTCTAAATGCCAAGTATGAAGATTACAATATTGATAATCGATCAAGAAGTAGTAAGTATAATCGAATTAGTGATGAAATGAGGGGTATTCATAATTACACATTTAATTGGGTTGTAGAGAGTGAGCAACAAGAAATAAGTCAGGTTATACTTATAGAAGACCCAGAGACTGGGGAGTTTGAAGAGCAGATTCAGACTGAAATTGTTCAAGTTGCTGTTGTAAGAGTATATTGGGCGAGTATTGATGATTATCTAAAGGAATATCCTGATGAAATAAATGAAGAAGAATTAGATAAGTTCGAACCAATACAAGATTTAGATAGATTTGAGAACAAAGTTTTTCTAGAAAATCCATTGGGAAAAAACTCATATGCGACTGTTATTGAAAAATATGGCTACAGAGATAGAAATGTCTCTGGCATTTTTAATGAGATGATTCTATCAGCTGACGAAGGTGATGTGGTTTATGCTTCAAGCAATGAAACGGTAGTTGATGTGAGAGAGAATATGGTAATATCAAATACTCCATTAAGTAAGCAAATAAGATACGTAAATTTGAAAAACATTCAAGTTAAAGTCGGACAACAATTAACCCAAGGGCAGCAAATAGGGCAAACCATGGGGAACCTAGAAATAAGAGTTCAAGAAAGACGCAGTTGGCCACACAGTGATGCCATACTTTATCCAGCAGCATATATTGATAATTTAGTATTTAGTTATCCAGAAGATACCGGATTTCATGATTCAAGTGGTGGACTTACTGGTAATCTAATTAATCCTCCGGATTCGGTTCTAAAGTGGCGTGAATTAGTCATTAAAGCTTGCGAAAAGTATGATATAAGTGGCTATGAGAACTTGATTTTGGCAATAATATGGGAAGAATCTGGGGGGAACCCAATTGTACTTAATATTGATGAAAATGGTGAATCACAAGTATCTTGGGATATAATGCAATCGAGTGAATCTCTAGGCTTACCGCCTAACTCCATCGAAAGTGCGGAAGAATCAATTGATGCAGGAGTAAAGTATTTTGCTCAAGGATTACGAATTGTAGAAGAAAACAATTTGGATAAACAGACTGCAATTCAGGCATATAACTACGGGCATGGATTTATTAGTTGGTTAATTGATGGTGATAGTGACTACAGCTTCGATATGGCACGAATATTTTCTAGGGAAAAAAGCGGAGGCAGAACTGTATCATATAAAAATCCTATTGCTCAAAAAATGGGGTTTTCCTGGAAGTATGAATATGGAAATATGTTTTATGTGGATCTTATTACCCAGCATATTATGGCTAACTCAGGGGAGCTAGTTCGAATTGCGAAAGAAGAATTAGGGTATCCAAATGGGGATAAATATTGGCGTTGGTTCGGTTTAGCAAATAGAGTTGAATGGTGCGCAATATTTGTATCTTGGGTGGCTGATCAAGCTGGATATTTAATTCAAGATCGGATACTAAAATCAGCTAGCTGTATAGAAATGGTACGCTGGTTTACAGAGAATGGTAAGTATAAATTATCTACTGAAGCTTATGTACCAATGGAAGGAGATCTAGTATTTTTCGATTGGAATGGTAATGGTACTGGAAAAGACCATGTTGGTATTGTCGAGTATTCAGACGGAAGAATAATTCAAACTATTGAAGGAAATTCTGGGAATGCTGTTAGGAGGCAAACTTACCTATTGGATAGTCCAGTTATATCTGGTTATGGAATTACCAGGAGTAACAACTTAGATTAAAAAATTTAGATAATATAGTTTTGGGAGAAAAAATGATAAAGAATCTATTAGAAACAAAACAGGGGAAATATTTGTTTGCTGCTACTGTTTTGTTAGTAACCTTTTTAATTGTCAGTACTTCAATTATATTAAATAAGCCAGTTAAAAAAGAAACTATTGAAGACACCATTTTGTATCATGTTGATGTTGAGGAACAAAATAAAATAGATAGATCAAAAATCTATTCAGGAATCTGGTATTCAGATAGAGACGATGAGATGATAATCGAATTTTTAGATAATGGAACTTATAGAGCTGACAAAACATTAAGCAAGGGTTCTTATATGTTAAATGAACATCAACAAGTTATTTTACATGATGAAGAGTGGGGAGAAATTGCTTTAGATTTAGAAACTAAATTGGGTAGAACAATCATGCTTACTAGTTTGAATGACGAATCTTTTTATCTTTATCCAGACAATGATTTTATGAAAGAAGTACTAGAAAATTATAGTCATCAAGATATAGTAACTGAAAATATAGTATATCAAAAATGGTTAGATATTTTAAATCAAGGTGAGTGGAAAATTACATCATCAGAAATAGAATATTCATTAGAGTTCTTTAATGATTATTACGTGCAAGAAAAAAAAACTAAAGATGGTGAAGAAGAAATCATTGAAGTAAAATTCAACTTGATTTCTCAAGAGATAGATGGAAATAGTTGCCTATTCATAATTAATTTATTCGAAAGATCTAGTCAAAATATTCAATTTAGAATTACAGAATCTGAGCTAGTATATGAACTAACATCAACACCAGGCTCTTTTTTGTGGCAAACAAGTTTTGAGAAATTAATCAACGATGTTGAATTAACTCAAGATGGTAATACTAAAGCGGATGCACAAAAAATATCTTTAGAAAATGATTAACTGTTGTATATATTTTTTAGGAGGTGCGTATTTGTTGAATCATCAAGATGAGCCGGAAATAGAAGCCTTAAGCTCAATTAGCAAATCTGGAGTAAGAATTTTACCTAAAATGATTTTCCAGATTGTACAAAATTTCTATAATAAAAATTATTTGTTAAAGTCTGGCAAAGAAAAAAATCAGTTTAACCATAGAAACTTTAAGATAGGAAAAAGAAATCTAAATATCAAAAAAAAAAACCAAAATGTGATGGGAAACAATAATTTTTTTAAAAGAAAAGTAGCTGAGAGTGTGAGTTTTACTGAAAAAAAGCAAGAAGTAATTCTTAGAGCAAAAATGAAAAATGCCGATATGGAAATAAAAATAAAAAACAAGATTCAAACAAAAAACTTTAAAGTTTAATGTTTGGGTGAGATACTTCTCAACATAATTATATTAAAGGGAAGATGTGAAAAAATGAAAAAAAATTTTCAATATATTATAGATATGCCTAGTTATATAGTTTGGAGAGGTATATTAATCTTTACAATTATGTTTTGGCTTATTATCGGTATATTACTTATAAATTTATAAAGTATCTTTTATAAAAACAGAAGAGGAAAAACTATGGCAACAAGAAAACCTAATATCAGTAATACTAACGACTATTTGGATTATATGAAAACGGGGATCAATTGGTTGAGTTTTAAAAAGAAATACCCTGAAATAACTAGTTACTGGCAATATTTGGAGCTTGAATTATCTATGTTAGTCAATTCGGTGAAGAAGGAAAACTTTTTTGAAATTTTAAGTGATTTATTAAAGATAGATTCAAAATTTATAATTATGCGTTCATTGATTATAGATAATCGGCTGTTTTTTTTTACTGAAGACGTAGTGATAAAATTTGTTGAAAGTAACACTCTTAACAGAAAAATTACTTTCGACTCATATGATATTAATGATAATTTGAATAGATCATTGATAATAATATAGAGAAATACTAATAATTATAAAACAAGGCGAAAATTCATAAAATATAATGTAGATTAATAAAAAGCAAAAAGAATTAGACTAAACTCAACAAAAATATTTTTGTTCAATTACGAGGTTTTTCACAAATAGCATTTTGTTTTTTTAAGCTTTGTTAATTGACTGACAGAATTGACTGTTTCGTAAAAGTGTGTCTTTAAGCAAACAAATTTTCTTCCTATTAATTTTCCAATTTTATAATTATGCTTTTTATTGATTGGGGCTTCAATTCAATATAAATGAAGGTAGGTACTTCTAGAAACACTTGATTTAGTACTTTCAGATTGAGCGTTTTTATATTGATTTGTCTTGCAAGTTAGACCGGCAAACTTTGCATGCTCATTCAAACTGCTCTATTTGAAAGAGCTCATCGACTAAGTAACAAATATAAAAAATTCAAAACTTTTACACTGAATAATAAGTTTGGGGTTACTTAAACTGTTTCAATTAAAGTCGTAATTACTTTTCAATTATTATAATAATTTTGCTTTAGCGGGCAATGATTCCTACTATAAGATTAATGTTTTTTGTTAATTTATCTAAACGATAAGAATTACAAAAATATTTTCATACTCTCTACATGTTGCTCTAGATTTTTAAATCGACATTTTCCTATCTTTGAAAGTAAGTTTGAATCTCCTTCCATAGATTTTTAGGAGAACTCATATAATGTAAGATCTTCTAATTTAGGTTCATAATCATAGATCCGAATAAGGAAATTTACTTGTCTTGATACGCAATCTTTATTAATAGAGTATTACAATTTTATATTAATTTTTCTGGAAATATTGGTTCGCTCCTACAATTTTAGTTACAAATTGATAACGAAATCTTGTCATTCGTTGGAGTTCAATATGAGTTTATGCTTTAGAAGGAGTCAATTCATGGATATTTACTCGTAGATAATAGAATTGACCTATATACTAATTCTATCATTTTTATCATATTCCAGTATTTTTGAATACTATTTTATTCTATAAAAGATTAAATATTAGCATTGACAAGTAGACACTTCAAATGTTCATTTATAAAAAAATTGATGGGCACTTTAACCAAGAAATAATTCCATACCTATGAAAAATTTAGCAAAAATTAAAGGTTTTCTAGTATTCCAAAATACTTTGCTTGGTTATGCACGCTCCGATTAAAATATTACAAAGTACACTCTCATATAAGATCTCCTTTGAGCATGTAAGAAAGGTGCCTTTCTTTTATGAATAATATCAAAACCGAAAAATACTTTCATGGAAAATTCTCTTACCATAAATTTTTTTGAATACGTAGCTTCTGAAGTTTGTCGATAAATTTTATTTAACAATCATAATAATACATCTTTATAGAAAACATTTGTCTGCTGGGTAAAAGATACCCTGCTTTCTACAAGAGACGTTAAGAAAGCGAGCGGAACAGCTAATGAGTTTGATGAAAAATTACCAGTCATTCGGTATGCTGGATTGCTACTGTAGCTATAGTAGAAATATCAGTGTTCGGATAGACTGTCTCCGTAAGTCTACTATCCAGTAAAAAAATTAAATCCGACAAGATTTCAAATTTATTTAATAAGGAATAGCCCTAAGGGGTGACTGAAACGATGGAAGTTGTTTCAAAATATATTTTACGAGAAGGAATAATATATGCCAAATAGAGGTTTACTAGCAGTATCCGAAAGGTATCATTTAAATGCAATGAAAAGCTTAAATTTTTCTAAAGCTTTAGATCATTACAAAAATATTGAAAGAGAATTGAAGAATCGGCGTTTGACACCTACACAAGCTATTGAATTGAAAGAAGCTGAAACAATTATAAGAGGAGCTGCAATTTTTGGGCAAAACAAGGATTTTCAAAAATTACTTTTATCTTCTGTCAGAAATAAACATGCAGTGCAACACACTAAGTCAAGTATCGAGTTAGTGAAGAATACATTAGAAAATAAAAAAAAGAAATATTGGGTAATGACTAATTCTAGAAAACAGAAAATAGCAAATTATGAATCGGATATTAATAAATTGCATAACTTGCAGGTTAGCTACATGAATAATTCTAAACAAACTAAGATCGATGTTTTTAAATACTTTGATAAATTTGAAAAACATACGGGTCCTATTATTCCTGATGATTTAATATTGAGCCTAATAAGAGAGGAAAACACAATTGCAAGACCATCTGCTCCTTCACAAGAGCAATATCCTTCAAGAATACCTAGTGCACCAATCGACGAAAATAGTATATATGCTTCAGCGAATGCACCAGCTTATGAAGCAGGTTTATATGCTGAAGCAAGTGCGCCAGCATATGATAAAGGGGCACCGCCCAGCTACGAAGCAGCTATTACTGGAATGGCTTCAGGGGAATATGTCGTACCTCCAGCCTATACGCCATATGAAAGGTTAATTACGGATTTAAGCAATAGCAGCAGACAAGTACTAAATGTAAACGAACAAGATATTCAAACTTTACAAAATTTAAGCAATATAGATGGCTTGGAAAAGAGAGAACAAATTGCAGGTTTGAGTTTGCAAAGAGAGGTTGTTAAACCAACTAAAGAAGAACCAATAGCTGGAACAAGTATGCAAAGTCAAATTAAAGAAGAACCAATAGCTGGAACAAGTATGCAAAGTCAAATTAAAGAAGAATCGACAACCGAAACAATTCATAAAGATAAATTGCAAGATAAAAACAAAGATAATGGGGCAATCGAATCATCCAAAAATAATGATAGTATCAAGAATCTCTATAAAGAGAATATTTCTAAGGTAACATACCCTGATATGAGTAATTTACCTGATCTTGAGGATAATAAGTTGAGATTTAAAAGTCTTACTGAAAAAGCTAAAAATGAGACTAGCAAAAAAAGCGATAAAACTAATAAGATTAGAAAAGATAGAGAAAGACAAATTCTTGCTAATTAAAAATATAAAAGTTCTTGAGAGACTTATATTTTTTAGAGTTTAAAAAGGTTAGTTTAGCAATAAAAATGCTTTTCTTTAAAAAAAGAAAACATTGATATATATATGCTGTGTATTTAGTTGTATACATTAGTTATAATGTTGTGTATCTTGAAAAGTAGATTTTGAAGCATTTCAGAAATCCTGTATTCTAGAGACTATAGTCATTTTCATTATTAACACATGTGAAATTGAAAAAACGTTTTTGCGTGTTTGTAAAGTAGATTTATTTAAAAAAGCTATTTTTGAAATGCAATTGTGGCTATGGATGTATTTCAGTTTGAAAGAAGAGTGCTTTTTATCAATAACTACGGGTGAGTTGTACAAGATAAAATGACTTTTCAAAAGCTAGTATCGTTAGAGAAAGATACAACTGAAATTTAGTCAGAACCAGTTAAGCAGAGTGCTTAACTGGTTTTTGTTATTGACTTTAGTCAGTTTCGTTCGCGTAGCGTACGAAACAAAAAAACCGCGCGTTTCTACGCGTGGACGAAATAGCTTTAGCGATAAAAAACTCCTTTCGATATACTAATAGTGG
>Ga0153985_1000229_pt1 | contig 16489 bp, 14 predicted proteins | sample TSGA069MetaG_FD_104715 | JGI IMG/M metagenome (GOLD analysis project Ga0153985, IMG submission 104715) | Attine ant fungus gardens microbial communities from Georgia, USA - TSGA069 MetaG | ecosystem: Host-associated > Fungi > Mycelium > Unclassified | place: USA: Georgia, Alexander Wildlife...
CCTGACAAACAATACTGTTTACTGCAATGCAGACTATTGTAGAAAGAGAACAAAGTGTACTGATTTCAATACAATATTAACTCCATTCAGAATTAGTATATCACAAATGGCCACTTACTGATTTGTGATTGGTGAATTTAGTATTCAAAAAGGCTCAAAAAGCAAAGTTAGACAAGTAGCAAGAGATATTGTTAAGTCTGAGGTCTAATCCTTAGACTATGAGTCCTTATATACAGGATTGTGATAGTCTATGCACTAGAACAGGCCATCACATGCTACTACCTATTGTTCTACATATGGTAGTGCCTTTGTACTCTAAAATGCAATAACTCAATCATATAGAGACTGTCCTTTGTTCTAATTAAAGGCAGATGACTATCTATGGGTAATTAATTAATGTCTATGTGCAAACATTGAGGACTCACTAATATTAATTGCCTTGGGGCTGTTCTAGGCTCATTCTGAGCATTATGAAGAGGGCTTTTGTTGAGCCTAGAAGCAAAGCATCAATCATGGCAGTTTCTGAGATATTGGTGATTTAATAAACAGTACTATAGTGGTTACCTATTGATCTGCCTGATATCTTGGCCAATATTGATTTCCTCAAGACATGACTGGCATCAATCAAAAGGTTTTTTCAAGAGCTTTCTGTAACTATTGAGTCTGTGAGAAATGGAGATAGGTCTAAATGAAGTTTGTGACATAGTAGAGGGTTCAAGTTGGGCCAAAGGCCCAAATGAAAACTGTCAGCAACCGACTTAAGATCCTAGTCTAGGGTTTAGACCAAAAGGGCTCTTCAGGGTTAGAAAAGAACTTGATAGAGTTCTTAATCAATTGTTCTACATTATATATACAAGTTACACTATTTGTTCTTGTTTGATCTACAAGTGTCTATTGGTCACTGGTTCAATTCCAGTCTATGTCTCTTTTCTTAGTCATAGTAACAATACCTTCTCTTAAGAATTCTCATCCTGAGAATTTCCTATAGTTTGTTGTATAGGTTCTATAGGTTTCCTATTTCATCTTTTTCATTTCATTTTTCTATCTTGCTTTCTTGAATCTTTTCTCCTTTTTCTTTTTCTCAAATGGTTTCCAGTCTCCTCTTTCCTTTCTATTTTTTCCAGTTTTTTTCTAGTTGTCCTTAATATTCTCTGTCAAATCTCTTATTGTTCCATCTGTATAATATTTTTTCCTGGAAATTCTCCCTTGTGGTCTTTCTTATTGTTTCTTCCTCTTGCTTATCTTATTTTTCTTTCTTTGAACTGATCCACTGTGTGTTTTCTAAGTTTTTCCTTGGTTCCCAGGTGTCTTCTTCTACTATATTGTGGGGGTAGCCTTTGGGCTACCTGCAGAATGCTAATATTCTTCCTCTTTTCATTTCATTTCCTTAGTTAATTATATTCCTTTATTTTCTTACTATTTTTGCTTTTTCTATCATTTAATTATTTAATTATTAGAAAACACTCTAGCTATTACATAAGTTAGAGTACATGAGAATATGATATGACAGGAAAATGGGAGATCTTTTACCCTCAACTACTCAACCCTAAGACTACTTTCTCCTCTGAACTCGTTCACCTTTCCACAAATTGGAGCCCACCATGAGGCAATAGTTGTCTATCCTCTAATCCTGTTACCAAAACACCTAACAGAAATCAGTCAGAAGATAGTCTTAGTGCTAGCACATTAAGGACAAGAAGAAGAACATACCCAAAGGAAAGACCAGTAGAAGTCACAAGGCCCAAAAAAGCAGCTAAGGAAAGCAATAAGTCTAAGGGACCTCAAATAAAAGAAAAAAGTCTAAGGAAACACACACAAAGAGAACTATTAAACCCTATTGAAAATTTAATTATATCGACATCCATGACTACAGGAGTATTGGGCATACTAGCCCCAGGATCAAGGCGAGCCCCAAAATTTGATTTGAGGAATCCAGAGAAGTTAAAGGAGTTTCTGGAGAAATTTGAGGAGTTAGCTGAAAAACATGAGTTGATGACAAAGGAGAAGATAAAGATGGTGGTGAACTATGTGGACAAGGAGACAAAGAAGTTCTGGAAAAGACATGGAGATGACTATGTGATATTGGAAAGGAAAATAATGGGGGCTTACTAAAAGACCTTTCTAGAAGACAAACCAACAGTGGCCAAATATTATGATCTTGAGAAGTAACTCAGGTTGCAACTTCAAGTAAAGACTTGAGGATGATGTAGGAGTTAAGAAAGGAAGGGAATGATACAATTGGTAAAGCGTAAGGAATACAGAAGAGTATCTATTGTATATATACCTATATACCATGAGGTGGAAATAAGGAATACATATGGCAGACATGAGATCTGCTGAGTAAAGAACATGCCCCACTAGTGAGGTGCTAACTGAGCCATTAGATATATGAAGTGATATGAAACAAAGAAATAGTCCATGTATAGAATACCTGGAGTCAATGAGGTTGATCATTACAATACCTCTGTCTCAGGGTTCATGTTCTCATGAACATACTATAACCTTTCTTCTCCCATGACATAAATAGCTACTGACTTCTTTTGTGGTCTAACAATATAACCTTTATCTGGTGCTTCTGCAATGAACCATGGTTCATGTGGTGGTCCTCCAGCATATAATGGTATTTTAAATCCCCTTTATACTATTTCCAAATTTTGTTTAGATTTGATTAATCCTTTGACAATCCAATTCCAATATCTTAAGCTGTTTTCTCTATTTTTGCTGATGGTACAATATCCAGCAGGTGGTAGGAAACAAATGACATTGTTTAGTACTTTAAATTGTTTTAGGAATATGATAAGATTATTGATTTCTTTGATTATTTGATTGTTGGGGTTCTCCGTTGCTGATATCATGAATTCATCATTTAATGACATTGTTGTGGATTTGTCATCAGGTGGTGGTGGAGAAGGTTGTATTAAAATGTCTTCTTCTTCTTCTTTATTTTCTTTTGGGGAAACTGTTGGTTTAACTCATGGAAGAGAGGTGAATTGGTTGGTGTATGCAAATGACTCTTGTAGTCCTTGAATATGATTATCAATTACTAGATGTCTGTGGCCTTGGCATGTTGTTAATTTATTTACCAGGTTGCATTGGATACTGTAGAATCATTAGAGTAAGGCATTATGTAGAATAAGTCTAAGTGTTTTTGTTACTTCATAGAATTATGTAGTAATGTCTGTGCAATATTCTTCTTCTGCAAGTAATGTTCCTGTTTCTGCATCTGCCATTGTGTTGTTGATAATATTGGCCATCTTGACTAATTCTTCTGCTTTTTCTTTGAGTCCTGCCATAGCTTCAATGGCTTAGATAATATGGTCCATTTTGCTTGCCCAATCTTTAGTCTTGTTATTATAACATATGATTTTGTTATAGGTTTCCTGGTTCCAGGTGAGGGAGACAGCAGTAATAGAGGTGTTGGTAGCAGCGTTGGTAAAGAAGGACATGTTTAGAAGTATTTCTCGAATGCTAGTATACATTTGAGATGTTGAAAAATAACTTTTAGTCCTCTCTTTTATAGGTTTCGTCTCAAAAGCTATGTCTAATAGTCTTGAATTGCCTCTTTTACATATTTTAGATTTGCTTCTGCTATCTATTGGTCATATTCATTTTCATATCCTTTCCAGTACACTAGGAACTAAGTGCCTCTTCCTTTTTTGCGATGTCCCCTGATTTCTTCTACTTTGTATTCTTCTTTCTCATTGATAATATCAGGTAGTGGTGCTAGATCCTTGTGTTGACTTGCAAATTCCACCTTTTTACAATATATTAACAGGTCTTTATTGAAAACATTGTGTATGGCCCATCCTTCTAGAAGCTCTAGTTTGTATGCTCCCTATCTGATTTCCTCTTTGATTGTAAATGGTCTGTATCTTTTCTAGTCCAGCTTCTTTGAGGGTTGATTTGTTTGAATGTTTCTTATCTCTAGCCATACTTGTTCTCCTGTTTTGAGACCTTGTGATTGGCATGTTCTCTTATCATATTGCCTTTTTATTGTTTCCTTTGTTCTTTCCATTGTTGTCTTTGCTTCTTCCCTTGTTGTTTCCATCTTCTTTAATAGGCCTTCCAAACTTGGTATCTCTGTTTCCACTGTTAGGTTTCCTTTCCAGGGGTATCTTCCATAGTTTACATAGAATGGAAAGTGTTCTGTTGCTACATATTCCTTGTCATTATACTGGAATTCTGCTGTTGCTAGCTACTTTGTCCAATCGTCTTGTCTGTAGTTGATATAGTGTCTTAGGAACACTTTGACTTCTTGGTTAATCCTTTCTGTTTGACTATCTGTTTGTAGATGGTAGGCTGTTGACATTGCTCTTTTGATTCCTAATGCTTTATACAGTTCTCTTATGAATATTGATGCAAATTGGGGTCCTCTATCACTGATGATCTTCTTTCTTTGGTATGCTGTGTATTTTCCATATATTGTCCCAATATATCCTTACTACTTCACTTAAGAAGATTGAAGTTGTTGTGGCCATAAGTCTGATCATTTTTGAGAATCAGTCCACAACTACCAAAATAGTGTCTTTGTCTTCCAATCTTGGCAGGGGTCCTATGATGTCAATACTGATTTCTTCCCATGGTGTTTTTGGTATGGGTAAGAGGTATAAAGGTACCGCTTTCTTCATGTGTTGCACCTTGTTTTGTTGACATTCCTAGCATTCTCAGATGTATTTTTGTATATCGTTGCATATTCCTGGCTACCAATAGTTTCTCTTGATTAATTCTATCATTCTGTGTTGTCCTAGGTGTCCAACATCTGGTAGGTTGTGGTTGTCACTAAGTATTTCATCTTGAAGTTGTTTGTTTCTTGGAACATAGATCTTGCTATCTATATAGACAATTCCATTTTCTTCTCATGATTGTCCATCTTTTTTCTCTAGTTGTTCTCTTGTTTGGATTTTCCTGATTCATTCTTCTATTTCTTTTTCCCTTATTTGTAAATGTTCTTGCCTGAGTAGTACGATAGATATTCTATCTTGAATTGTTGTTTGTTGTATCCATAACTCTTCTTTGAGCATCTTTATGTCTTGATTGTCTTCTTTTGTATCCATTTTCTCCCTTCTTGACAATATGTCTGCTTTTGTATTTGTCTTTCCTAGGATATGTCATAGGGTAAAGTCATAGTCTTGTAGTTTCAAATACCATCTTGCTTGTTGACCATTGAGTTTATGTGGTTCTTTGAAGTATTTTAGGTTTTCGTGGTCTGTCCATACTTCAAATTTCTTAACCGTGTCTAGTAGGTATTATCACCATTTGTCTAGTGCTTTAACTATTGCTAGTAGTTCTTTGTCATATATCTTGTAGTTTCTTTTTGCAAGTGACATTGTTCTTGATAAGAAAGTAACTGGTTTCCATTTGTCTTCTTGTTCTTGTGAGAGAGCTCCTCCAATTGCATGTTCTGGTGCATCTATTTCTACCCTGAATTTTCCTTCTCTTCTGGGTAGGGCTAATACTGGTTGTGTCATTATCTTTTGTTTTAACTCTTCAAACACATTTTGTTCTTCTTCTTCCCATTTCCATTCTCCTTTGCCTTTTAGTCAATTTAATAGTACTGCAATGTGGCTGAAATCTTTGATGAATCATCGATAGAAGTTTGTAAAGCCTAGGAAACTTTCAACATCTTTTATTTTTGTTGGTGTCTTCCATTCTTTGATTGCTTTGACCTTTTCTTCTTCCATTTGTACTTCTTCATTTCCAACCCATACTGGGAGTATGGGTATTTCCTTAACATTGAAGTCACATTTTGACTGTTTGAAACATAGATTGTATTTCTCTGCTATTTTGAGAAACCTAATGGTGTGTTTTTCTAGTTTTTCCTCTGTTTCTGCTGGGATTACAAAGTTATCCATGTAATTTGCTAGGATTCCTTCATATAGCAGTTCTCGGAATATACTTGTTATCATCTATTGAAATGTTCCTAGTGAGTTGCATAGTCCAAAGTACATCACTTTTGGTTTGAATAGTCCTTTGTTTATCAAAAAGGCTGCTTCTATTCATTGCCTTCTTTTATCTGTATGTTGTTGTATCCCCAGATTAGGTCCAATTTGTTGAAGTATTTTGCATCTTTAAGTTTGTCAATTGCTTTGTTGATCAAGGATAGTGGCATTTTGTTCTTTATTGTGTATTGATTTAGCTATCTGTAATCTTGTACCAATCGTAGTATTCCGTCTTTCTTTGGAATAAAGAAGCATGGTACCACATATCTTGAATTTGACTTTACAATGAGTCCTATCTTTAGTTGTTTATCTAGCTATTGACTAAGCATTTCTTCTTTTTTGAGTGTTATTGGGTAGGCCTTTGTGTTGAGTTCCTTTGGTACTTCTTCTATTAGATTGATTTCATGGTCCCATTCTTGTCGATCAGGTAGTTTTTCAAATTTCTTCTTGTTGAATAAGTGCGTGAATAGTTGGATGTATTTTAGAAGATCTTCAGGATTTGTTAGATTGGGTTCCTTGTCTCCTCCCTTTGATTCTCCTTTTTCTTTTGGTAGTAGTCTTCTTGACCATGGGGTAAATTGTATAGATTTATATTCCATTTTGCAATGTTCTGGGCATCTTGTAAACCATATGACTTCTTCTTTCCAGTCTACTTCTGGGTTGTGTTCTACTAGCTAGTTGTGTCCTAGAAATAAATCTATTTCCTTGATTTCTGATACCACTGCATTGATTTGTTTGATATGTCCATTTGAGTTGATTTCTAAGGGTACAAATTCTTTGATTGTCTTTTCCCCATTTCTTGATCCATCTGAGTTATATACATCAAATGGTTTTGGGAGTAATTTGGTGGGTATCCCTTTTTCTTCAACTATTTTCCTAGCGATAGTGGTATTCGTACATCCAGAGTCAATTGATGTCTTGACCTTAAGTTTTCTTCTATCTTTTGTTTTAATTGTTGGGTACACTATAAGTTTCCTTGTATGTTCTTTCCATTGTGGAATAACATATTGATTCTTGGCAGAACTATTTACAGTAGTTCGTCATATTGTGTCTACTCCAAACCTTCAACAAAACCCTTCTATTCTATATTATTTGAGTCTTTCTTCTGTAAACTTCTGGTCTTCATTTGTTGAGGTACTCTATACCCTATGGTAATATGTCCTTCTTTACCACACTTGAAATATCCTTGTGGTTTCTTCTCTTTTTTTGGCTGTTGGTAGTCTTTTGCTATGTGTCCAAATCTGTTACAGTTGTAACACTTGGCTTTGTATCCTTGTCCGTTATTCTGTTATTGTCCTATTTCCATTGGTTTACCCATTCCTCCATAGGTTATTTCTGAACCTATTTTGTAGTTGTAGTGGATATTGGTCCACTTGTATCCTTGTCCAACTACTGTGATTACCACCTTCTATTGTTCTAGACTCTTTGGGGCTTGAGCTAGTAGATATGCCATTATAGCTCTGATAATTTCCCTGTTTATGTTCTTTTTTAGCAAAATTATTGCATACTGATTATCTGTCTGTGCTTTGCTTGCTAAAGCCATGAATTCAATAAGGAAATCCATGATGTGTTTCTTTTCTTGTGTGAATGTTTTGATATACCACTCTGCATCTGCTTCTTTTGTCTTGTTGCTATAGACCAGTTGTAATTCTATCTCAAAGGCATCCCAACTTGAAGTGTCATCTCCTCCATCTATCTTGTCGAGTTTCTATTGAGCAAATGCTTCTGCAGTTTCTCCTCGGAACCTGCCTAGTACTGCAATGATCTTCTCGTTGGCATCTGTGACTTTGTTTGCCCTAAGGTAGAGTTTCATTGCTCTCTACCAATCTTCAAATGTCTTCCTATCTCCATTGAACCATCTAGGTTTTGGAACCATGGATTTGTGGTTTACCACCTCTGTTGGTGCTGATGCTAGTGCCGTTCTAACCATTGGTGCTAGTGTACCTGCTTGTGTTCTGGACATGTTTTGCTTTGGTTGTTCTACCAATAGTGCATTGCTTAACTCATTAAGTTCTTCTTTGTTGCCTATTTCATTAGTCTCTAATTTTGTCTCTGGTTCATCCTGTTCTTTGGATTCTTCTTGGTACTCTGACCGTTTTTCACTGATGTGAACTGAACTAAGTCATTCTTCAAGGTCTTCTACCTTCTGTGCTCTGATTATATGTTCAGTAGCAATCTTTGCAATATACTGACGGCTGGTCTGCTAGTTTGCCATCCTCCTAGTTGCAAGGTGAGTTGGTGATGCTTTACCAAATGTTACGACCTTGAGAAGTAACTTAGGTTGCAACTTCAAGCAAAGACTTGAGAATGATATAAGAGTTGAGGAAAAAAGGGAATGATACAATTGGTAAAGCATAAGGAATACAAAAGAGTATCTACTGTATATATACCTATATACCATGAGGTGGAAATAAGAAATACATATGGCAGACATGAGGTCTGCTGAGTAAAGAACATGTCCTACTAGTGAGGTGCTGACTGAGCCATTAGATATATGAAGTGATATAAAACAAAGAAGCAGTCCATGTGTAAAATACCTGGAGTCAATGAGGCTGATCATTACACCAAACTGGTCAAATTAGTCAAAAAGTGAGCATTGAAGATGAAGAGGACTTGGACACATACTACAGGAAATTCTAGATTATTACAGCAGACCTGGTAGAAGCAGATGTTATCAACAAGAAGCAACATGATGAATACTTTTGGAAAGGACTTTCTCAAGAGCTGCAATATGCAATAAGTAACCATTTAGAGGCCCAAAATCCTGACTTTGAGAGTGACCAGGTCCCAGAAGTAGAAAAGGCAATAGAAGTAGGCCATTTCATGTTGAGAAAGGCGTCAGTGAGAGGAGGATAGGGGCGAATATTGAAAAAGGGGAAAAAAAGGAAAAAAGGAAAGTTAAGTGATGAGGAGTCAAAAGATGAGGTGATTGGGGTAGAAACAGGGTCGGAATCGGATAATGAAGAGGAAGAGAGGAAGAAGAGGAAAAAGTCTACAAAGAAAGAGGTAAGAGTGAGGAAGGTATGGTTTGAGGATAAGGAGAAAAAAAAGAAAGAGGGGTAGAAATAGGTAGACAAACTTACTAGGAAGCTCCTACAGTTAAATATGAAAAACAATGCATATGCAATAGCTTATGTATAGCTATTTGTCCTGGTCCCAAAGATGACTGAGAATCTCCTCCCACACTCTCATTTTAGAGCTTTTACCGTTATTTCTGCAAGAAAGCAGACTGTCATTTGAGAACATGCCTAATAGCTAAAGAATATGTTTAGTTATGACGAGTTTTAAGACAATAAAATAGGTACTACACATATCCAGATAGGTCGTTGATTGATGCTCGCTATCCTGGGGGACTCAAAGGAGCAATAGGTGCAAAGCTCAAGAAGAGGGACACACCACCTCATTTGACTAGGACAACAACAACTCCTACAAAGCTTAGCTCATTTGTTGAAGCTACACAGGTAGAGAAAGAAGAGTTGGTATAGAGGGCTATAGTAGAATTGGAGAGTGAAAAGGAGAAGATTAGAGAATTGGTGATAACAAGAGCACAGGGGAGAAAGGAAGTAGAGAAAGAGGCAGATAAGAAAGGAGAAGGCAAAGAACAACGGACTAATAGAAGCAGAAAGGAGAAGACAGAGAGGATATGGCAACCTGCATACTGTTAAGAGCCATGAATTATAGATGCAGAGGCGCCATACTAGATCTTGTAAAGGATACTGGAGGTAGAGATACCTAATATCTGAATTCAAGACTTGTTGGTACTCAGTGGGGACCTGTGATGGGAGATGGTAAACTAGACACATATGCAAAATAGGATGTCAGTAGTTGGAGCTACCTTAGTTACTATGCCTGGGACCCTACTAGAGTTTGTGGCACCACTGCGAGAGATGGAGGTGGTAGTTATGGGAAGACAACAAGAGTTGGGGTTATTAGATGAGGGGTCAGAAATTGTGATCATTTGAGAGGACCTATGTGATAAGCTGGGGTTAGAGGTAAACAGAAAGAGAAAAATGACAATACAAACAGCAAATGGAAGGAAGGAGGAGTTATAGAGATATGTGGAGTACTTAGAATTAGAAGTAGGAGGGGTAAAAACATACACACATGCGTTCATGGTACAGCCAGCACTGTACCAGTTGTTACTGGGGAGACTATGGCAAAAGGATGTAAAGCTGGGGAAAATTGAGTGAACAGATAGTAGTATGGAAGTGGAAATTTTGGATTCAGGAAATGAAAAAAGACAAGTGTTAGTACCAACAAAGGAAAGAATCGGGGACAGATTAAGGAACGGGATGTTGGTGATGAGAGGTATAGACAGAGAAGGACAAATAACGAAAGGAGGGAAGGATTTTCTTATGAAGGTAGTCCTTGCATTGTCCTTTATATACGACAGTGTGACACAGTGCCTAGCATATAAGAGGGTAGCTATAAAGGTCCAACCAGTACCAGGAACGATGCCGTTAGGCATAAGGATTGTGAGATGGTTTCCAGAAGATCCACTAGAGACCTTACCATCAATATCTCCATATCCACCCTTGTTTGTGCTGGGGATCTGTCTAACAAAGGAAAGAATAGAGGGCATAGGACTATTGTCTAACACTTTCTTGTGACCAGAGGAGCAGACATTAGCAATGAGGGAGATGAAGGAGCACATAGCTATCTTGGATATATTTGTTATTGCAGTAGGCTTTATATTGGCCCAGCTAGATGCAAAAGGACAATGATGACCTGCAAGGTTTGGATCAATTTCATGGAACAAACAAATTTCGAGGTACTCATAGGCAAAATTGGAGTTGTATAGATTATTTTGAGCCCTAAACATAACAAAGTTATGAATAATAGGAGCAAAGAAACTAGTGGTCAAAGTCAATGCTCAGTATATAAAAGAGATATTAAATTGTGCATTAAACAAGTAGACACTGGTGAGATAATCAAATGAAAAAGAGAGCTTAAAAACAGAAGGAATAGAGAAAAAAACTCAAATAACCAAAAGAAAGAATAATAAAGATTTTACAAATCCACTCAAGGTAGATCTCACCATAATAGGCTCTCTAAGACATGTATTTATCTCATGTTGTGACACTACTGCCCTTATCTAGTCTAGTAGTCTGGCTTGCTATCAATACAGCAGAACTATCTAAAACTTCCATGCCATCATGTGGGCTCATCTTCAGCTGACCATACAACTAGAAGCCGACTCCAATAACATATAGTGAGCTATTAACTCCTAGCATAAGCAAATGCCCAAGTCTGTTGGGGCTCAAATTCCTGTTGAGGAAGAGATTTTGTGGTTGTTAAAAATTAAAGGGGAACACTCAGAAAAATAGAGACTCAGTCACTCAAAATAGCCATTAAGCTCTAGAGCAACAGAAAGGGATAGTAGTGGTAGTATAATAATTGAGTTCCCCTCTGTGCCCTAGAGTATTTTATTATGATTATAAAGCAAAGAGACAACAAAGAAAGTGACACAAAGAAAACCTCCAAATTCCCAAACATAGCAAGGCTATAATGATGAAATGGTGCCTTCCTAAACACTGGGTGATCACTTTCTGATCCTCTAACCCTACTCCAAGAATTCTTCTCTACATGGTGGTCAGGTCTTGAGCCTCTTGCTGGGCTGTAGATGGAGATGGCGATCTCAAGTTGTCTTGCCCTTGAGCACATTATCTTTATTTAGTCTTTCTACTGTCTCTCTCTTCAGCTTCTCTGGTCTTTTCTTCTACCTCCTCTATGTCCTCTTGCACTTCTAGTTTCCGATTTCCTTCCACTGCCATTATGATGTGACTCTGCAGTGGCTTGACTCTCTTGATCTTACTACAATTAGCCATCAGTGATGATGGCTCGGCTCTGATCATAACTCTTCTATGAATAATGCTGCTGGCCACCAAGATATGACATTACTCAGGCCATGTTAACCTATCTAAGTTTGCCTCTGTCCTCGAGGGCACTTCTAAAAGGGAAATCTGTTGAAAATCTGGTATGAGGTGCCTGGGCAAGCATCTATGAGGTGTATATAATGGTGGTCACAGCCACTACTCTGCTACTCAAGCTAGATGCTCGAGTCCACAACTGGGTGTTTAAAGGAACATCTCTGGGGGGCCGAGCTCTTCTCTTGAGCTAGTTATTCTGATTATTAGGGTATAAATTGTCACTTATTTTGCCTAAACGTTTGTATAGCATGACAGTGCCCCGGTCTCCGATTGTGAGGTAGTCACGTATTTCGAAGTAAAGGGAAGTCGTCAGGGAAAAGGCCCTTAAGGAAGTGAACTAGGAATCCAGGGTGGACAGGAATAGTGTTAGGACCAGATGATGTTAATTTACAGACTAAGCAAATACACTGTAACTACTCAGTACTTATAAGAAGTCTGGAATAGGAGGAGAGTAGTCTACTATGCTATCCTACTAATTATAATTTTTAGGAGAATTATTAGGAGAATTAAATTACATAATTGTCAGATTTTCAGAATATGACAGTACCCCCCCCTTTAAGGCTGAGCCCTCAAAGCTTCCATGCATAAGCAATTTAAATATCACCTGACTCCAATTTTAAAAATCCTTTATTGTGGACTTTTAACCTGAAATTCTACTACTATGTCCTTCAAGTCTACCTCGATTGCTAACCTCTCTGACTCTGATGATGAGCTCTATGAGGCTGAGTTGGTAAGAAAATGCACTGAGGTGGAAGCCCTGCTTTGACAGCAGAAAGAAAAGAAACACCTTGAATACCAAGCCCAAAAAGAGACAAAAATAGCAGAGTGGAAACAATTGGAGGAAGAGGCATGAAGAAAACAGGAAAAGGAAGAGGCACGATGAAGAGAAGAAGAATGCCAGAGGGATCTAGCTTACTATCTAGAGGCAAATCGCATTGCCACTATGGAACAACAACAGTGCAAAAATTGGACCAAGACTTTCTTGTCTCCCACAACTCCTTCCTCCAACGAGGAAATAAATCTTATTGACCTTCTGTCTTTGACCAAAAGACAACGTATTCGATACCTGTCACAAGAAACTCCAGAGGTAAGCCAATGACGTGAGAAGTTGGCAAGAGAAATAGGAATATCAAGTGTTGGTGGAGAAAGTCTGTGTGAGAGATGTATGGACTTCGGAATACTTTGTATTCCCCAAAATTTGCCATAAGTATTTGTTTGAATTTTTCTTCCTCCGCTAATTGTTTGTAGTCATGTAACTTCATGTGCTCCCTGTGCCAAGGCCAAGGCTGCCTGTAAGTCCTTCAATGCAGACAAGGCTATAAGCAAAAGCCAAGGTGGAAATGGCCCAAAGATCAAAAATAAGAAGAGTAAAGCAATAGACAGATACAAAGTAAAAGGTGAAGATCTTGAGGAAGTTGGAGGATCTAAGTGAGTTGAGGGGATTGAGGAAAGACATCCAGAGGATTACAGTGGCATTGGAGAAGCTGGCTGGCATAGAGGACCAGAACTCCAATAAGAAGTTATTGTTATGGCTGGAGTCTGAGTCTGAGGACACAGAAGTACAAGGGAGTAAGGAGAAAGAAAAGCAGAGGCAGGAGAAAATAGACAGAGCAGAGGAAGAAGAAGTCAGAGGACAGGAAGAGGAAAATAGAATGGAGAGTGTAAAAGAGGGAAGTAGTAGTTTCTCTCTAATCACATTTTCTGTCAGTACCAGAGCTTTTTAATGTTTCTTTTTTGAATATTATTTTTTTTTGATCTGTGGGTAGAAGTGAATGTGAGTGATGACAATTGATGAAGCAAGAATACAAGTATTGGATGACTACAAGGAAGACTGTAGAGGAATACAAGTATGTAAGTTTTGCAACAGAGACTGCCTCTGAATACAAGTATTAGATTGCAACGGAAACTGCAGAGTGGAATACAGGTAAGCAATTCAGTGCAAAAGAAACTGCACTCCGAAAGGTATATAAGGACTCATTATTATTATTATTATTATTATATATATATTTTTTTTATGGAGTGAATACAGAAAAACGGAGTCGAGAAAATGGAATAAAGGCATTTCAGGGTTGTAATGGTCCTGGTTTAGAGAGATACTTGAGATGAAAGTTGTTCAATAATTCTTTGGCATGTTCCAGTTCTGTTGCTGGTAACCATTCAAAGTTGTTATCAGTATCTTTGTATTCCAGCTATATAACCTTGTAGAGCAGTTTGCATGCCCTCCAGTAGTTAATCTTAGAGTCAACTATCTTGGAGATTTCGTATTCTGGTTCTCTGTTGATGATTATAGATACCGGCAGAGGTTTGAAATGCTACTGGAAGGTGTTGAGTATAGCTGGTTTGAGCATAGAGACATAGAACATAGGATAAGCAGCCCTCATGGTGTCCAGAAGGCAAAGTGTGAAGGATTGTGGACTGGGTTGAGCAACTATCTCATATGATCCAAGGTACTTTTTGGAGAGTTTTTTCAATGGGTGAGTCATCTGGAAGTACTGTGATCTGACGAATACTGATTGTCCAACTTGGAAGTCTGGTGGTTGTTGTTGATAAGAGTCGGTAAAGGGTTGATATTATTTTTGGGCTTTGGTGATTTTCTCTTTGAGCATGCCTTGTAGTTCGTTAAGATTAAGTACAAAGTCACAGGCACGAAAGGAAGCTATATCTTGTTCTGGGTACATACTGAGGTTAGGATGATATCCTTTGTTGGTGAAGAATAGGGAGACACCAGTAGTAGCACTAGGAGCATTATTGTAAGCAAATTCAGCCAGGGATAACAGTTCTGACTAGTTGTCCTGTTGGTAATTGTAATATACGTGGAGATACTATTCCAATGTCTGGTTGGTCCGTTCTGCTTGACCATTTGCCTCTGGAAGGTATCCACTGGTAAAGTGAAGTCTCATATCTAGGGCGGTATCTAGGGAGTAGAAGTGAGAGACAAACTCAGAGCTATGGTCAGACGTAACATTAGATGGAACTTCGTGTTTTGAAAAGACATGTATGACAAAGAGGCATACTAGTTCCGCTGAAGTGATAGTATCGTGAGTGGAAATGAATATGGCTTGTTTTGACAGGTGATCCACTATTACTAGGATGGTGTCGAAACTAGAGGAGAGAGGGAGTTTCTCAATGAAGTCCATGGAAAATTTCATGGGCGTTCCGGAATAGGAAGTTGTTGGAGAGATCCGTATAGTCTATGACACTGTGGTTTGGATCTCATACAGGTAACACAAGACTTACAAAACTTTTGTATGTTGTTGCAGATGTTTGGCCAGGTATAGTATCTTTGTACGAGTTTCAGTGTTTTGTTTTGGCCCAGATATCCTGCTAGTACATGATTGTGGTGATACTGGAGAACTCGGAGGCACAAGTTAGCATTATCTGGAACATACATTCTGTTGTCAAGTCTAAGGAACCCTGCGTTGTCTTTCGACTAACGTTCTTCCAGATAGAGTAAATAGACAGAGATAGAAGAGTCAAAGGGGAGTGTTGCCAGAATATCAGAGTAGAGTTGGTCTTAATCCAATATCATGGCTGTGCAAAGTGTTGGAGTGATGAGGATGGTTGCTTAGAGAAATGCTGCAATTTGTTTATGAGTAAAGACTAGATGGAAGTTATAAGGGTTCACTACAGTATAGCCATTATCTCCCCCTTTTGGGTAGATGTTCCATCATCTAGTTAGAGCATCCAGTTTGGTACCAAGACGTCCTGGACGGAAACGAATTACAAGGTTGAATTGAGAGAGGTACTCTGACCATCTTGCTTGTTGGCATGTTGAAGGGGGCAAAAGAGACTATTAGCCTGGCATGAGCTAAAGATGTGGTACCAGGTCCCAATTGCATGCTAAAGAGTTTGTGGGAATAAATCAAGAATGAAGATATTAAAAAGAGAATATAGAAACTTAGTGTGATAATTAAGATAAAAATGTTTAAAAGAATTGTAAGCTCGATCTAGATCCTCCTCGCATAGTGTCTCTAAGGTGTCCACCTTTACACACCATAACAAGCTCACTATCAAAGTAGTCAGTAAACTACTCATGGGCCTTACCACACTCAATCAAGCTCTCATTCATACCCCTACACCAAACCTTATGGGTGTGATACAATCTGAGTCAATGATTAGTTAGGCTTTTCAGGCCTGCTACTTTGTAAAAGGTTATCTGAGCAACCGCTATATCTTGTCTCTTAACCAAGTAGAGTATAGTGTTCCAGTCTCCTCAACAGCCCAACCACTTTACTTAGAACTCAGAAAAGTACCATAAGATAACTCTCAAGCCCTTGAGATGGCGGCAGATATCAAGATTCCATTGCCTTTCTCTTAGGCTCTCTGAGTGTTATATTAAAAGTATAAACTGATAAGACTCAATTAAAAATAAATAAAAAAGGAAACTTTTTCTTCTTCCAGCTTCTCTCACTTCTCTCCTCTATGACATTGCCATGTGGACATGACAAATGTCACCTCCCTATCTTCCATGCTTACTAGCCATAGTCATATACTTCTACTCCACCTCTATACTTCACTTCTACCCAACATCCTCTAATCTCCAAACTGGCTTCCTTCTACTCTGAATACAATCTAGAAACACATGCAAGTGCATACAAAGGTAATCAATATTCCTGTTGC
>Ga0153985_1000233_pt1 | contig 16246 bp, 19 predicted proteins | sample TSGA069MetaG_FD_104715 | JGI IMG/M metagenome (GOLD analysis project Ga0153985, IMG submission 104715) | Attine ant fungus gardens microbial communities from Georgia, USA - TSGA069 MetaG | ecosystem: Host-associated > Fungi > Mycelium > Unclassified | place: USA: Georgia, Alexander Wildlife...
AAATTAAAGAAGCACCAGGTAGGTACCATTCAACATCAGTTCCTACGTCACTGTGTTTCTTGGCAATTTTCGGAAATTCCTTCTTATTTCTTGAAGCTGACCACTTCTGTCACAACCTCTTTTATTTAGAATTCTTTTTTTAGGATAAACAGATTATTTGTGTGGAGCGCCACCATTTTTCTGCCTAGTCGAAAGGTAAAGGGCTGCTCTTGGTAGTTTGTAAACTCTAATGAACGAAATAATTCATTAAATGTTATCTGTTCCTTATAGCCATAGGGATTGGAGAGGCTTATCTGGCCTTTTTCCATATTGATTCCGTAGATCACTGCATAATGCGTGTTCTGGTGCGATTTATCCCAATCATCTTCTGTCGCATAAAAGATCGTTACGGGTAAATGCTTTTCTAATGAAGAAGAGATGCTGTTTATTATTTCTGTTTGCGATGTCGGGTTTTCCAATGAGATGAAATAGCCCAACGGTTTCAGCGCCTTGTTGGCGTACGAAAGATAGGTAGTCGGCAGCATTCCTTGCCTGCGATCCAGTAATTTGAGGCGTTGGCTTAATGTGACTTCGGTCGTTTTTCCCCCTAAGTAGTTATCAAGGATGGCTATGGATGCCACACCGCAGGTATACGACGTCTTCTGCTTCATCACGGCGATGTCCTCAAGCTCCTTGGAATAGATCAGCGAATAATGGTAGTCATCTTTAATAAAGGGTTCCGTTGCAGGAGTCGGGAGGAGAAAAATCACTGTTCCTATTGCTATAAAAACAGCCGGAAGCAGTAAATATTTTCTATAATTGAGTAAATGCTGTTTCATTAGTAGTTGCTCTCCGTTTATCCTTCTTCTTTGGTTGTCTCGTAGTATTCTAAAAACAATTCGTGCAGGGCAGGATGTGTTTTTCGCAGCTGCACTAATCGGTTGGTCTCATAGGACATGAAGCAGTGCTGACTTGTCCCGGTGGTGACCAGTTTCTCTCCATTATAGATACGGTATTCGAAATCTAAGCGCGTGCCGGTGTATTTGGTGACGATCGGCAGGATCACGACCTCATCGCCGAAACGCACCATTTCCTTGTACTCGCAGCTGACACCCAAAACAGGGATCATGATACCGTCGGCCTCGATCTTTTCAAAGGGACAATTCATAAAAGTCAGTGCGTCAACTCGGGCTTCTTCAAACCAGCGAATGTAATTCGAATGATGGATGATCCCCATCTTGTCTGTTTCATAATAAAAAGGCTTGCGCAGATAGCCGGGATATTTTTCCATGGTTATTTCCTTTCAGTTGCATATTTTTTCATATAGCGGGGCAGTGCCTCACTAATAGAAGTGGGTAAGACGACATAATTCTCTGTTGCTAAGTCGTCGCCGATCAGACTGTGAAGATAGACCGCAGCTCCGACGGTGTCCGTATTTTTTTCAAACTGAGCTAAAAATCCGGTGATTACACCAGCTAAGGTGTCGCCCATTCCGCCAGTGGCCATACCGGGATTGCCTAAGGGATTCTGATAATAGGCAATCGCTTCATCATAGATCGTTGTGCGGTGGCTTTTCAAAACGACTTTAGCGCCTAAGAGCGCTTGGTTTGCCCGATTATTTTCATCGGTCTGGTCGACAAATTCCAATCCGCTCAAATGAGCCCACTCCGCTTGATGGGGAGTGAAGACTGTTTGATGCGGAAATTTCAGTGATAAATTATGGTCGCGAAACAGTGTAATAGCTGATCCGTCGATCACCAGCCATTGTTCCGCATGTTGATTGTTCAAGACGCCTTTTAACAGCATCGCCATCTCTTTTGCTAAGCCAAGTCCCGGGCCAATCAGGACCACATCCGCTTTATCTAATACCTGATAGATCGTTTTGGTTTCGCTAAAATCGACAGCCATGGCTTCAGGCAAGCGGGCGTGGAGCGCACTATGATTCTTTTCTGCAGTGATGACGGTAGTAAGACCGGCCCCGCTTTTGACGCAGGCTTCAGCACTCATGATGATTGCGCCGCCATATTGTTGGTTGCCGCCGATTAAAACAACGTGCCCAAAGGTTCCTTTATGGGAGATCTCCGCTCGTTTCGTGATCACTTTATGTAGTATTTCTTTATTAAGCTGGACCATCTTGTCACCTGCTTTCATTAAATCTATCTGTCGATCATTTTTAATGGAAATATAAAGGATAAAAATCACTATGGGTATCATTATAAGGGAAAAAGAAGAGTCTGTCTCAGCAATTCTTAAAGAGTTTTCATTTTTATTCTATTGAATAGAATGCTATCATTATAGTGGTTTAAATTAAAGGATGTCAGTTGCGAGTTCCACTTCGTATTTCTAATGCGGTAGTGGAATCGTATGCCAACGACAATAAGGAAATTTGTCTCAAATTTTCATATCTTTATTAGAGTTGGTTCAACTTTTCGCAGTTTACTAAGAAGAGAGAGCAGCTTCAAAAACTGATCGAATCAACCGTGTGCCTGCTTTAGTTGAATGATATACGGCATTCGAATGGAACTAATTTTTCTTTAAAACGAATAAGGAGGAATCTTTCAATGACAATCGATTTTAAAAAAGAAGTCGAAGCACGCAAAGACGATCTATTAGCGGATCTATTCACTTTATTACGTATTAAAAGTGAACGTGAAGACGACAAAGCAACCAAAGAAGCACCATTCGGACCTGGACCGGTCGAAGCATTAGAGAAAATGCTTGAGATCGCAGAACGTGATGGCTTCACAACAAAAAATGTCGACAACTATGCCGGCCATTTTGATTACGGTGATGGCGATGAAACCTTAGGGATCTTCGGTCACTTAGATGTGGTACCTGCTGGCGATGGTTGGGATTCAGATCCTTACGAACCAGAAATTCGCGACGGCAAATTGTATGCCCGCGGTTCAAGCGATGACAAAGGCCCATCAGTTGCGGCTTACTATGCAGTAAAAATCATTAAAGAATTAGGTTTGCCTGTTTCTAAAAAAATCCGTTTCGTCTTCGGTACTGACGAAGAAAGCGGCTGGGGAGACATGGATTACTACTTCGAACACGAAGAAAAACCTGACTTTGGTTTCTCACCAGATGCTTACTTCCCAATCATCAACGGTGAAAAAGGGAATGTAACAATGATCCCTCATTTTGACGGTACTAACGGAACTTCTTATGTATTGGTTAGTTTCGAAGCTGGACTGCGTGAAAACATGGTTCCCGGCAATGCAGTCGCTGAAGTAAAAGTTGCAGATGCGGACGCTGCTGAAAAATTAGCGAAAGACTTTGCCGACTATGTCGAAAACAATCCAGTCAGCGGGAAAGCGGATGTTGCTGGTACAACCGTTACTTTACACTTAGACGGAAAAGCAGCTCATGGCGCTAGTCCCCAATTAGGAACAAATGCTGGTACTTTCTTAGCGGTCTTCTTAAACAACTATGACTTCGACAAAGGTGCGAAGGCCTTCATCGAAAACAGTGCAAAATACATCCATGAAGATGTTTATGGTAAAAAATTAGGCGTTGATTTCAACAATGAAAAAATGGGTGAATTGACCATGAACGCTGGGATTTTCAGCTTCAAAGATGGTCAAGACAATGACAACCATATCACATTGAATTTCCGTTATCCTAAAGGGACTACGGCTGAAGAGATCAAAGCAAAATTGGAAGAACTATTTGGTTCAAGCGCTAAAGTAACACAAGGCGGACACCATATGCTTCCTCATTATGTCCCAGCAGATGATCCATTGGTAGCTACGTTGCTAGATACCTTTGAAGCACACACAGGTATCAAAGGGGAAGAAAAAGTAATCGGCGGCGGAACATTTGGTCGTTTACTAGAACGCGGTGTTGCTTACGGCGCACAATTCCCAGGCTTCGAAGATACGATGCACCAAGCCAACGAATACATGTCTGTTGAAGACATTTTAAACTCTGCCGTAATCTATGCAGATGCGATTTATCGTTTGGTAAAATAATCAAGTAGTAGATAAACCCCACAATTCTAAAATTGTGGGGTTTTTGTCAGTTCCGCTTTCCGCAATTTGCAAAGAGTAACCTGTAATTATGGTTTTCGTAAATACAACGAACAGGGTAGCGTGGTGATAGGCGTACGAAGATAAGCCCATTTTTCCCGGTTTTGTGAAAATGTCCTTCCTTCAAACTGAGATGGCTGTCTACGAATTGCGATTGGCGAAAAGTCTGATCTTGTTGTATGCTTTTTTGAGAATGTTTTATGAGAAGGAGTATCCCATGAAAAGAAGACCAGTCATTTTGAGTACGGACCCGGGAATCGATGACGCAGTAGCGATTGCGCTAGCTCTTTTTAGCGAAGAGCTAGAGGTAAAACTGATCTGTCCTATTTTTGGTAATGTTAGTTTAAAAAATACGAAGGCCAATACAGAAAAATTGTTAACTCTTTACAAAAAGACCCCAAGAGTTGTTTTAGGAAGTGCCCGACCGCTTTTACGCGATGCGATTGATGCAAGTGATATTCACGGAGAGTCAGGAATGGACGGGTACGAGTTTCCCGCCGCCACCATTGTTTCAGATGGTTCCCAGACAGCGGTTGAAGCGATGCATGAGGTGGTGAATCAAGAAGAGAAGACTACCTTGGTTGGAATCGGACCGCTGACGGATATTGCATTATTTATCCATCTGTATCCCCAAGATTTAGCTAGAATCGATCGGATCGTTTTAATGGGCGGCAGTTTAGGAAGAGGAAATTATGGCGTGCTGTCTGAATTCAATTTCGCTGCCGATCCTGAAGCGGCGAAGATCGTTTTCAATAGCGGTGTCCTCATTCAAGTTGCGCCCTTAGAGGTCGGAGATCAAGCGAAGATTATGCCGGAAATCACGAACAAGCTAAAAAGCTTTGGGAAAATCGGCGAGATGGTTTATCACCTATTTATGAAATATCGAAGCGGGAGTCTCGAGGCTGGTTTAAATATGTATGATGCGCTAGCAATCGCGTTGATTCTAAAACCGGAGCTATTTGAGATTGTTTCGACGAGAGTTGAGATCGAAACGGCCGCCTCTTTGACGTATGGCGCGTCGTTGATCGATCTTAAAAATTATTTGAATTTACCAGCAAATGCAGAGGTGGCTGTTAGTGTAAATGCGCAGCAGTTTGAAGAATGGTTTATTGATTCCTTTGCGAAAACAGCGGAGTAAAATTTTTTTGTTTTGCAGGAATCAGCAGAATGAAACTCAATTGATCCAAGCTATCCGTTTTTATAGAATGCTAGTTGTGCGTCATATAGTGTGACCGAAAAAAAACAGCGTATGCCAAAAGCGGCATACGCTGTTTCTATTCGTTGATAACGCGATCGATACTTAAAACAGCACCGGTTTTAGCATCTGCTTTAAATTCATACGCAACTAATTGATTATCTTCTGTTCGGGTGATCCCGCCAGAAAGAATATCCATCGTAATGGCGAATTTTTGCATGTGTTCTGTATCAAAAGAGATCCAAGAACCTTCAATCGGGCCTTCCTTTAAAAAAGCTGCTTTGATTTGATCTAAGACCTTATCTGGGGACATGGTTTGTTTTTTTCGGTAGTAATGGTTCGCAGCAACACCTGCGGCTAAGCCGATCGTTGAACCGATGGCCAGACCCTGAGCGAACTTTTTAGCCTTCTCCATAGAGCACTCCTCCTTGTTCCTTAGTAATAACGTTTCCGTATAGAACGATTATTCTCCTCCTATGAACCTAAAAAAATAGAAGGGATAGATGACACCCTAACTCTGCATATGCCTTATTCTACCATTGTTGTAAACAAAAATGAAAAGGATACGTCATTATTTCCCATAAAAAGAAAGTCTAGAGCGGGTTTTGGAAGAGAAGCCGCCGTGAGTGACCTTCTTTCTCAAAAAGAGCGAAAAGTGTATAATCAAAGGTAGTAAAAGAAAAGGTCGTGACGGAATGATTATCCCTAAAAGTATTGAAGAGCTAGCTGGTTATGCGGAAAAAGGGAAAAATGTTTTCTTCTTTACTGCTGATTGGTGCGGCGATTGCAACTTTATCAAACCACAGATGCCTGAGATCGAAGCAGATTTTCCCCAGTTTACATTTATCCAAGTCGATCGAGACGAATATATCGATGTAGCGGCCGAGTGGAATATCTTTGGAATCCCTAGTTTTGTTGTAGTAAACGACGGGGAAGAACTTGGCCGATTGGTCAATAAAAATCGAAAAACCAAAGATGAAATTGCTGGCTTTTTACAACGAGTAGAAGGGTAGGAGATCAAGATGTTCACACAATCATATCAAAATATTTTAGTTGGGATCGATGGCAGCGATCAAGCGATGGAAGCCTTCAAAAAGGCATTAGCAGTTGCTAAAAGAAATCACGGAACGGTTTATGTCGCGAATGTAATCGATCATCAGGTTTATACGTTCATGAGTTATTCGCCATTGAATGAAAACATCATGGATCAATTGGCCGCGGACGCCAAAGAGCTGATCAGCCAATGCAAAGCGATCGGAAGAGATTTCGGTTATAACAAGATCGAAGGGATCATCGCCTATGGTTCAGCCAAAGAAGCGATGGCAAGAACCTTACCGGAAAAATACGACATTGATTTGATCATGGTCGGTCAATCCGGTCTGAATGCGGTAGAACGCTTCATGACTGGCAGTGTTGCCAGCTACGTGATCAAAGAGGCGTCGTGCGATGTCTTAATCGTTCATCCAAGTGCGGAATAAAAGCTGGCTTGTCCAGCTTTTTATTTGGGGAAAATTTGATTTAGACAGAAATGAAAAAAATCTCATGCAAAAGTCCCTGTAGATTTGTTAAGATACGAGAGGACTACGACTGGAGGTAAAAACGTGATTTTTGCGTATAATAAACAAAATGTTGGCGATACATTGATGGTAATCGTCAAGAATGATGAAAGTAAAGAAAATAAAGCCGAAAGAAAAGGGGCCGTTGCCCGCATCCAAACAATTGACGGCACAACAGTAGCTTGGAACTTCTTCAATGTCTCTGAGTACTTAACGATCCACGGCAATGGCCAAGTGGACGTAACGGAACAAGATATCGAAGCGTTAAATGAACAGCTGAAACAGGCTGGATTTGAAGAGCGCTTAGCAACCGATCTTTCACCAAAATTCGTGGTAGGTTATGTGAAGACGTGTATCGATCACCCCGATTCGGATCACCTGCATATTACAGAAACTGAGATTGATGGCGGTGAAACGCTGCAAATCGTCTGCGGTGCACCAAACATTGAAGCCGGACAAAAAGTCGTTGTAGCAAAACCAGGCGCGATGATGCCGGACGGACAAATGATTTGGCCTGGCAGCTTACGTGGTGTAGACAGCTTTGGTATGATTTGTTCAGCCAAAGAACTCCATTTACCAAACGCGCCAGAAAAAAAGGGCATCCTCGTATTGGAAGAGGATGCTAAGATCGGCGAAAAATTTGAATTAGGCAAATAGAAAATCTGTTGAGAAATTTTTTCTCAACAGATTTTTTTGTGTAATTCCTTAAGCTTGAGCCAAAGAAAAACTTTTTGTGAAAAAAACATTTACAATATTCATGAATATATGTTAAGTTATATTCATGAAAGAGAGTGGAAGTTGGAATGGCGAAAAAATTTTCAAAAGAAGATATGAAATCTATCAAGAGCGACTTGCAACGAACTTGTGAAGAAAGCTGGAAAATAAGAGGATATAAGCAAACGAATATCCCGCTGCTCACAAAGAAAGTCGGAATCTCAGCAGGAGCGTTTTATTTACTTTACAAAAGTAAAGAAGACTTATTTATTGAAGTCTTAGAAAAGGTTCAAGCCAACTTATTGAACACTTGGCTGACGTTTATCCATGAGAATGAACATAAGATTGAAGGCTTTAAGCTAGGACTGCAATGGTTGTATCACGAATACCAAAAATATCCAGCATTGTATAATTTCAACAGTTCTGAGTATGACTTGTTCTTAGCGAAACTGCCGAAAGAAAAAGTAGATGAGTTAAAGAAAAATAGTCTATTGTTATTCTCAAAAACAATTCAGGAATCAAAACTAAAACTGTTGTTACCTGAGGAAGAGGTCATTCATATTATTCATTCGATCCTATTTTTAGCGTTAGTCGATATGGATACACTCGTGGGAAATGAACAAACATTCAACTTTTTACTAGAACATTCACTTTACAACTTATTTGAGGAGGAATAGAAATGGACATAGTTGAACTATTTAATCGAATGATGGGTGCTACCAGTGGTCATCTAGGAAATATTTATTTTATTACAGGAATAATCGCGATTCTTTGCATCGCCGGGAGTATTTATCTACGAATGAAAAAGTATCGTTATGCGAAATGGGTAACATTGACAGGGTGCTTGTTGCTGATTAACCCCGTACTGTATCTATTTTTCAATTAAGGGAGAGGGTAGTATGTTAAAAACGTTAAATCGAAAAATCGAACAATTAAATGAAGAGGAAATAGCAGCCGTTAAAATTCCAGCTCCCACCAAAAAAGATTTGGAATGGACCCAGCTGACCGGCACAATAATGACCGGTATTTTTCTGCCGTTAGGGATAATGAGGTCTTCAAAATTATTCATCGCCTTAGGTTTATTGAGTCTTGTCAGTACCGGCGTCTCACGTTATGAGAAAAAAAGGATTTAAGTCAGGCTGTTGCAGAAACTGAATCTGCTTGTTTACTAAAAGAGAAGGAAGCTTCTCTTTTTTTTTGTTTGAATGAAAAAAACTATCCGCTTAGCTGCCATCCTCTTAATAAAGAAGGGCTGCTAAACGGATAGCCATTTAATTAATTGTTGCTTTGCTGATTGCTGTTTGATTTCAATGAGTTTGCATCGATACTCAATTTGACTGAAACCGTTTCTTTCTTGTCTTGGCGGTAGTAAGTAATTTTCACCGTATCGCCAACCTTGTGTTTGTACAATTCAGATTGCAATTCAACGCCTGATGACACTTCAGTATCATCGATTTTTGTGATGACATCGTATTTCTTCAAGCCTGCTTGATCCGCTGGTGTAGAAGATTGAACACTTGCGACTACGACACCTTGAGTAACAGAACTTGGTACCTTAACGATCTCGCTTACTTGTTCAGTCGATAGATCAGAAAGGCTGGCCATCGTAATACCTAAAGCCGGACGAATTACTTTACCGTCTTTTTCAAGCTGGTTGATAACATTTACGACATCGTTACTTGGAATAGCAAAACCAATTCCTTCTACGCTGACATTTGATTCTGTTTGAACGATCTTACTAGAGTTGATCCCGATCACTTGACCAGCCATGTTGACTAATGGTCCACCGGAATTACCAGGATTGATAGCCGCATCTGTTTGGATCGCGTTGATGTTGATTGTTTGTCCATCTTCATTTTGATTAACCACTTGGCGGTTCAAGGAAGAGATGATCCCTGAAGTAACGGAGTTCGCATACTGAGAACCTAGCGGAGAGCCTAACGCGATGGCTGGTTCACCAACTTTTAAGCTACTAGAGTCACCAAAGGTAGCTGGTTTGATGTTGGCAACCTTATCTGATTCTACTTTTAAAACAGCTAAGTCAGTGTAAGAATCGGTACCGACCAAGGTTGCTTTAACTTTCGAACCATCTTTCAATAATACTTCAAGGCCATCTTGTTTTTCTACCACGTGGTTATTTGTAACGATGTAGGCTGTTTTGCCCTCAAGTTTGTAGATAACACCAGAGCCTTCAGAGGCTTCCTCCAGCTGACTATCATCGCTTGATTGTGAGTCATTATTGTCATTTCCATTACCGAAAATATCAGAAAAACCGCCTAACCCGCTTTGTGATTGCTGCTTCTGCAGGTTGATAACAGAGACAACTGCATCCTGAACCTTGCTGGCAGCTTCTGTGACATCAGAATTCACATCGACTTTCATGTTGCTGACTTTTGTGTTGCCGGCACTTGGTGAACCGCTGGCAGTTTGATTATTCGGGGATAACAGTGAACCATTTGCCACATAAAAAATCCCGATCGTTAAAACGGCACCAAGCACACCTCCTAATAAACTGATCCCAAATCGTCTAAAGAAACCTGGTGACTTTTTGGGTGTTGGTGTAATATCTTTTCTTATCATATTTTCCTCCACCTCTACTATAATTTAAGTTATATTGAGTATAGTATTTTTTTGTAAGTTAAGTCTACTACACCGATTTGACTTTTTTATGAAAAAGAATCGGAGGAAAATGTAGATAAATGATAAAAAAACTTGTTTTCCACAACATTAGTGGAAAACTAAGGAAAAAGTTTGTTAATTCCCTAAAGTAGGTTATCCACATAATTGTGGATAACGGGGATAAGTTGGTGGAAAACATATGTTTGTATAGAAGAATACCTGTAAAAAGGGAATGAATCAGTCATTTTCTGTGGATAAACCTGTGATTAGTGTGCATAACTTCGTGGAAAAAGGAATTCTTCCCCGGTTTTTACTGGGATGATCCGTGGAAAAGCTTCATTTGGAGATCAGAATATCGCGTTATAGAAGCAATCTAACGAGTAGAATAATAACTCTTTAAGATGAAAAAGGTGGAAAAACATGAATATCAAAATTATTTCTGTGGGAAAATTAAAAGAAAAATACCTCGTCCAAGGAATCAGTGAGTATACAAAGCGGCTATCAAAGTACTGCAAGATCACATTAATCGAAGTGCCCGACGAAAAAGCACCAGAGAAAATAAGCGATGCTGAAATGATCCAAGTCAAAGAAAAAGAAGGCGAACGCATCCTCGCGAAAATCAAGGAACAAGAATACGTCTTCGCCCTTGCAATCAACAGCAAGAATCCCAGCAGCGAGGACTTCGCTGCCACGCTAGATAAATTACAAACCAGCGGCAACAGCCAGTTCGTCTTCGTCATCGGCGGCTCACTCGGACTCAGCGAGCAAGTCCTAAAACGCAGCAACGCCCAGATTTCATTCGGTAAGATGACCTACCCACATCAGCTGATGCGGCTGATCTTGGTAGAGCAGATCTATCGGGCGTTTAGGATCAATCAGAATGAGCCGTATCATAAGTGATGATATTTTTATAGTTTATACAGCTGTGTAACTGGTTTTTCAAGACAGATATTCGAAAATAATGGTACGGTTGTTAGTGTTGATTCGAATTAAAGATGAAATAAATCGTGTAAGTATTCAACTTTATACTTACACGATTTATTTGTGGCCAAAAGATTTAGTCTTTTTGATCAAAACGGACTTCTTTTCTCACTAATGGTGACTCTTTCCATTTTAGAATTTTTTCTTTTTTTAATAATACAAACAGTGGATTAGAAGTATCATAACCACTTCTTGAGAGAGTGTCATATAGGAGTTTTTTACTTTCACTTGAATAAATGAGAAGCTCATAACCTAATGTATTTTTCAGATAGTCAATTTCTTTAGCAATGGAGTCTTCGGAAAGGTTGACTTTAGCATTTTTTAATAAGAAATCATTCACTCCATGTTTGAATTCAGCAGCAACGGATATGCTATTACTACACCTAGTTCGATCAATAGGCCTAAATGGATTTCTCTTAAAGATCATTTCTTGAGTAAAGTCTTTTTCAATATATTCAATTTTTTGATTTGTTATGGCATCCATAATCATAGAATCAAGATAATAATCATGTTCTACCAAAGAACCTTCAGAAGAATAATAAGTTATGTACACTCTAATTAACTCAGATTCTGCATAATGTGTGCCCGCATTGGAGAGGTATAACGAGACAATGACAGTTTTTTCATTAGAAGAAACTACGGGAATATAATTATCAGCACCTAAAGGGAATAATTCTGAATATTTGTTTGGAAATAGTAAGCTGAAAACTGAGTATTTTGGTGCTAAAATAGCTGCTTCTTTTGTCAGTAGCCCCACTGATTTATTATTTTTTGATATGCAATCAAGTATTTTATCAAGTTTAGAAAAATGTATTTTCAAACCAATTTCATCGAAATTTTTAGATAGTTTACGGTTTGACCAATATTTTCGCAGTCTATTTTCAATTCGTTCCCTCTCATGCATATATTCAGTGGAAATAAATATATGAAAATCTTGTATAATCTTTTTATTTCCAATGTTTAGATTGACAAACAGATTGTCTACTTTCTGACCAGTTTCTTGTTTCAAAGATTCGATTTGTGAACGCAATTCTGAATTTCTCTTATAAATATTGTTTATCTCAGCTTCTTTCGGATTATTTTCAAATTTGTAGTACTCGTTTAGTCTTGTTTTTAGATTCTCACCCGCTACTCTTAAAGATTTTTCAATTTGGAAGTCTGGATCATCAGGATGAGGAATACTGAAGGAGTAAAGATAGTTAAATTTTGTGAAGCCACAGTCCTTAAACAAATCCAGATTATCAATTTCCCAAAATAATGCAGATTCAACTAATTTAGGATCTCTTTTTGCTTTCCGAAGAGTTAAGGATGAAAGTTGGTTGAATCCAACTAAACTAGAATAATATGATTTGATATACTCTTGTTCTAATATGTCTAATGATACTGATTGACTAAACTTTAAAATAATCATTTTTAAATCTGACATTTTTAAATGATGTTTAATCATGTAAGTAAAAAATTTTATTGCCATAAACTGGCCATTATAGTAAGGAGAATCAAAATATTTTTCAGAATAAAACATCTCAAAAAGAAAGTCATATGAAAAATGATTCAACGCAAGAATCTTCTTTTTATGTTCTTTCCATCTTTTTTGTAAGTCCATTGTTTGTCCAATGTAAATTGGAATAATCGTTTCATCCTCGAAGCAATCAACATACAGCATATAGATTCCGGCTTGTTTTTCAAAGTGACTGTTATTGGTGACAAAATAATTCTTTCTATTATCAATAGTTTGTTGAACTTGTTTCTTTATTTGTTCTATTTCACCCATTGTTTAACAATCCTTTCAATAATTTAAATAGTCAATACAAAAAAGTTGCTTAGTCATATCTCACTCCTTCATATGGAGCGGGATTATCTCTATACCATGATTCAAAATCTTGTTGTGATCCTTGTAGCTCGTAGATACGATGTATCCATGTATTGAATGTCTCGCTAGATTGATGTTCTTGTTGAAAGCTATCGAACTTGTTATACCATTCTGGTGTAGATAGAGTTTGATTATTCAAATTTCCAAGGTCAACATCGTCATCATTTGGATTTTTTGCGTACCATGTAACGAAATCGTCTGTTGTATTTTGTTTTTCGTAAATATTAATAATAAAGTCTGCAAACGAACTTTTAATCTGATTATCCATGTAAATGCGCTCCCAAAAATCATTCGCAGCAATCGTTGAGGTATCAATTTCTTGTGATGTTTGTTTTTTATTTCTTGATTGAGTAGAATTGTTAGTGATTGGGCCTAAATTACTATTTTCAATAGCGGTTGTAGTACTGCTTTCAACGTAGTGATTTTCTTCTTGTTTAGAAGTGTTGTGAGTTAACAAAAAGACGCCAACTACCCCAATCAAAAAGAATAGGATTCCTAATAGAAAATACTTCTTCATTTAATTACCCCTCCGTAATAAACTGCAATTATATAATGATCAATAAGCCGAAAAAGGATATGAATTTGAAATAGTTGATTAATTTAAAACATGGCTACGGTGTTAGTAAATGGTACTTAGATGACATTTTAATTCAAGTACCTTTTTTGCATGTCCTCAACTTCTTTTTTTTCCTTTTCAACGAATGAAGGTGGCGAAAGGACTTGGACATTGCGGCCTTGACTTAACAGCCACATGATCACACCAGTATCATAAGCGGTGGCTTCAATAACCGCGCTGTTATCATCATATTCCTTTATGACCTTTGAATCCGGAAGCTTATCTAAGGCTGCTTCTATGATGCCCCAAAATCGAAAAGTAAAGGTTACTTCTCTATCACCATACATAAAATGAATTTTCTTACGAAGTTCGCTATCTTCCAAACGATCCTTATGATCGATTTTGATTTTTTCTGATGTTGGATGAATATCTATGAAACGATCCAAGCGATAATTTAAGTAGCTCTTGTAAGTTGGATTGTAAAGAATGACATAGAAATAATATTCAGAAAAGAATAAGGATACTGGCAGTCCTTTTCGTTGAACGACTTCTCCGCGATTTTTTTGATAAGTAAAAGTCAAAACTGTTTGTTCGGCAATATAAGTACTAAAATCCCATATTAATTGAAGTAAGTTTTCTTGATGTTTTAAAGGATAGTAACTAAGCAGTTCATTTGCCAATGATTGTTTGATTATTTTACTGCTTTCTTCTGATAGCTCCTCTAAAATATGGCTGATGACCTTTTCAATCTCATTTTTCGTGAGTGCACGGCTTTCTAATAGTATTTTTCCTGAAACTAATAGTTCTTGTGGCGAAATATGATCCAGTCTTTTCAATGAGTAATCTCCGCTGATAGGACTAATGATAAGTTGAAGCTTTAGGCTATTAACATGTAAAGCGTTGGAAATTGTTGCAAGATCACGTTGGATAGTACGGATGGATGTTTCATATTTTACGCTTGATTCCTTTATAGAAAGGCTTTCTCCCTGATAGAGAGAAAGAAAAATATTCATTATCCGTTGGTTACTATTCATAAGAACCTCCTACGACATAATGTGTCATAACTAGATGATAACATAGCTTTGAGAACGGAGGGAACCTATGTTAGAGCATGAATTGCTTAATCAATTTTATAGAGAATTATTTGAGCTTATTGGTGAAGAAGCTACTTTCATTATTTATCAGAACTATCGTGGGTTAAACCTCACTGTCCCAAAAAAGCTTTATGATAGTAAAAAAATAGCTGGTAAGTTGTTATCATTAGAGAAAGTTGATCTTCAAACTAAACGAGAGTTTGCTCGGAAATATGATTACTCCCAGAGGCAGATAGAGCGATTGTTGCTATCAAGGCAAAAATGATTCAATAATTTCAAAAATAATAATGGAAATATTGATATACTTTAACATATATAGGGAATTAATAAATTGAGATTGTGATTTGTATTTTTTAGAGAAAAGGAGTGTTTTTGGTGAAAAAGAAGTTTGGGTTAGGTTCTTTAAAAGATAAAGCTAAAGAGTTGGCTAATAACGAAAAAGTTAAGCAAAGTATTTCTGCAGTGCAAGATATGACAGATGATATAAAACAATCCGAGGCTTTCTTTAAAGCAGCTGAAAAAGCAGATAAAATCAAAGATTCAGATTTATACAATCAGGCGAAAGATAGTGTCCAAAAACAAGCAGAAAAAGTTAAAGGCTCAAATGCTTTTCAAGAAACTATGCAGAAATCAAGTCAAATTTCCAAACAGGTTCGAGAAACAAGCAAAGAAACTTTTTCAAATGCAAAAGAAAAGTTAGATACCATGACAGCAGCAATGATGTCGCTATCAACCATTGTTGGTCAAGAAAGAAAAGCAAAACAGGAGGAAAAGTTTGAATTTCTTTATAAGTGTAGAAAAATGCTTAGAAACTTTGATCCTTTTGACGTGATTGTTAAACAGTCCGAAGAAATAGCCAGACAATTCGATGGATATTATGGTGAAAATCTACCATATGGGAGAACCTTAGATTTTAATAAGGATGAAAACTATCAATTGGATGCAGTTGCATTTTTTCCAGTACCTAGTAAGAGTGTTCATGAAATGAAAGAGTATGGAATCATTATTAACACAAATTGCATCATCATCAAGCTTGAAGTGAACAACACAATCAACCTATTGGGAAGAGACATAACTCATAGTCAAACTCCAAATATCGAGGAATGTATCTACTTTGACAGAATAGACGATATAAAAAGAGCAGAACGTTCTTTACGAATAGAATATTTTAATATGGACGGAGAATTCAAAGTACTTAATATTCACGATAAATACAAAGCGGCCTATTTCAATGATTGCTTAGCAAAATTATTGTTGTTTGCAAGTAAGTTTGATTATGGATTAGATCGATCATTACAAAAAACGGCCATTTTTCCTAACTACGAATTAGAGGATATAATTATTTAGACAGTAAACTTGGTAAATTGAAAAAGAATTTTAAAGTTAATAAATATGACTCTTCGGAGAGTGTAAATAATTGGTGGGCAAAACAGGGTTATTCTCAGCCGCCCTATGCTCCTAAAACTGTGGTCCAAAATTTAGAATTATTACGTGATACAAAATTCGTTAGAGTTTATGACGGAGATAATTCAGAAGCTGTCTTCATGAATTTAAAAACGCTTGATAATTACCGATATAAAAGCAAGTCGTATGAAGTTTTCGGCAGAAAAAAGGCTTAATTCATAGTCTTTTGACAGTCTTCTACAGTTAT
>Ga0153985_1000234_pt1 | contig 16228 bp, 16 predicted proteins | sample TSGA069MetaG_FD_104715 | JGI IMG/M metagenome (GOLD analysis project Ga0153985, IMG submission 104715) | Attine ant fungus gardens microbial communities from Georgia, USA - TSGA069 MetaG | ecosystem: Host-associated > Fungi > Mycelium > Unclassified | place: USA: Georgia, Alexander Wildlife...
CTCCTAATTTTTTTAAGTAGAGGAGGCGGTACGTCTACCGCTCCTCAATTTATTCTAGAAAATGATTGTTTCCACTGTTTCGACATATTTGGCACTAACAACTTGATTGAACAACTTTTCGTCATCCTTTTTAAACAAGTTCAGTAAGGTAAATTTTTCTAGGATACCGTGAACTTCTTGGTTGGACAATGTGTCATTTGGATTTGGATAACTCCACGTTTGTGAACGCCCTGTGCTGGTTTTAAAAATCGCTACTATTTTTTTCATCGATCTTTTCTCCTTTTCTTTAGTCTTTCGTTACTCGTGATTGGCTAGTGAAGATCACGCCATTTAGTAAAGCGTTTTCTTGGTCTAGCTCGGTTAGGATTTCTCCCAGTTTAATAATTTCTGTTTCATCCGGTTCGTCGACGATATTTTGGAATGTGACTTTCTTTAATTTCTCAACGTCTGGTAATTGTAAGTGAACCTGTAATTTTGTGCTTAACTTCTGAATCATCATTGTTTCCTCCGTTTTAGTTTTTCTGTTCCGGCCGGTGACTAAAAGATAAGGCATTTCGAAAATGATTGCGAATCGCAAAATGACCAAATTACCCTCAAATTGACCACTTTAGAGGCTGGAAACCGCATTCCTTCGTTCAAAAGGTGTCAAATTGGGGGTGAAAGTGTCATTTTGCGATTTGATAAGAAAATTGTTTTGTATTATAATTAAAAGTTTAATTCAAGGATGACAAAAAAAGAGCGGATCACTTTGTATGTTAAGTGATCCGCTCTTTTTCTATATGGAGTTAAAGCCAGCTAATTTGATCGATTTCATAGGGATCATAGATTAATGGCTCGCAATGCTGCAGAGAATAAGTGATCTGATAGAGACGATTGATGTCACCAATAGCTGTTCGAAATTTTTTTAGACAAGTCTTTTTACTTAATGTATTCGCAAAAGGGGTGTTTGGGAGAAATAAGAAATCCAGCGGGACTTCTCCTTGTATCACATAATGAAACAGGCCGCGACGAATAGTTGCTAATACGAGACAGGCAATTTCCGCTTTCTTAATGACTCGTCGCTGCTGGACAGGAAGAAGCAGGCAGAGATCATTGGTCATTTGAGCATAGTGTTGACCATCATGTTTTCTGATCCTTGATAGTTTGATGGGATTGATCCAGATGGTTTGTTCTTTTCCCTCTAAAGGAAATAAGGAGAAGTAGGGGCAGACCCAGGGCATTTTATACTTGCCGAAATGACCGAGCTTTTTTAAGCAAATGGCCAGTACCTGATAGTCGGAAAAAGAATGGATGGATGCAAACTGATGTAAGGTCTTAAGTGCACTGACGCTGCTGAAATAAACCTCGTCATCCGTAAAGATCAATACGCCAAGTCGATCTGGAAGCGGTAAAATGCAATTCATCTCATGAATTCTAAATGGATCGAAAACGGTCGCCTTTGTTAAATAATACTCCCATAAAGCTGACCATTGTTTATCATCTAAAAACTCGATTGGTTCTGTGTTCTTCATCAAAAATTCCTCCCTCAATTATAAAAGTAAAACGATTACAATTTAACTATACAATAAATGGAATTGAGAAACTTTCTTTTTTTTAACGGATAATGCTTAAAAAAACATACCTAGAAATCGCTTTTATGATTGAAATAAATAATAATAATGAATTATTTTGATTTGTTTGAAAATAAAAGTGACATACAAATACCAAGAATATATAATTAAAAGGCATCTTTTCTCTCGCAGAAAAGATGCCTTTTACTGTACTTTGCTAATTACAACATATAATCACTTTCTTAGATGAAAATGTTGCTTGGTCTTTATAAGACTAAGAAGAAAATACGTTAGTTATACGCTTGAAGACTAAGGATTTTAACTAAAAAAGTTAACTTATTCAAATCTTGAAAGGAGGTATGTTTATCGAAGGACAGACATACTAATTTTTTATGATTTCCCAATCTCAAAGAAGAAGACAAATTCTCCCTTGAGTATTGGAAAAATAAAATACGTGAGAAATTTGGCGGCAACCTTTTCTCATGTATCCATTTTAACGAATTTAGGAGTAAAAAACAAAGAAGAGTAAAGGAGTTTATTATGAAGAATAAGAAAAAATGGATAAGTAAAACAGCAGTTAGTTTAAGTTTGTTGACAATGTTTGGGGGAGTAGCGTTAAGTTCTGGCAATGTCGTAGTATACGCTGCTCAAACGATTAGTGATAATCCAACATCAGATGATAAAACCGCGCGTTCGATCACTTTATGGAAATATGAAATCAAGAGTGCGGCTGAGTTAGGTGAACGTGGTGATGGCCTTGAACTATCGGGAACAGCGCCAGAATTAGCTGGTAAAACAGTAATGGAAGATGTTTATTTTGAAATTGTTCGGGTTAAAGCAAATGATGGGAAGAAACTGACCGATCCATTGAAACAAAAAGAAGGCGCAGCAGATGACTATACAATTGATACGTCATTCCCGAAAACAACTGGTAAAACAGATGCGAACGGAAAATTAACTTTCGACGCGAGTGCAATTCTGGGAATTACAGGCTCAACTGGCCATAAATTGGCGGATGGTATTTACTTGATTAGAGAAATTCCAAATCCTGATACTGGTAAATATGATTACACGGTTTCTGCAGCAGGTCCAGGGACGTATCTTGATTCAACCGGGAAACACAAGAAAGAGATCGCTACACCAATGAGCCCATTCTTTGCATATTTGCCACAAACAAAACGTGAAAAAGATCCTGCAAATCCTGGTCAATATATTTCAAGTGGTGAATTGATTTATGATGTGCATGTTCAACCAAAGAACATTGTTACGGATAGTGAGTTGGATAAAACAGTTAATGGCGGTAAAGGACACTCTATCAAAGCCGGACAATCTTTCCAATGGGAAGCGACAACAAAACTTCCTGATGGGTTATACAGCAAAGTTAAGGAAGATATGACAATCATTAATAGACATGATAAAGATGGGAATTCACTACCAGATTTAGATGTTCCTGCTGGTCATGAGTTATATGCGGATTACTTCTTCGTACATGATGAACTTGCGCAAGAATTACACTTGGATGATGTTGAAGTGCAATTCTATAATCCGAATACGAGCACTTGGGATACGATGACCCTTAATAATGAATATGAAGTCTATAAAAACGGAAGCGGAACAAAAGAAGCTTCTGGCCCAATTACAGATGGTGTTACGGGCAAAACAGATATTCGCGTTGAATTAACACAAGCAGGTATGAAGAAAATTGAAGATCTGACTCCAAAACGCTACTCTGAAATTCGTGTTATTTACAAAACACATACAGACGTTGATTTTAACGGAATTATCGAGAATAAATATGATACAGGCTACTTGATTCCTGGTCAAAAACCAAAAACAGATAGCAGCGAAAATAATCCGGAATATTACGATGGCGGGTTCAATATTAGAAAAGAAACAGAAGACGGTACAGATTTAGCAGGTGCAGAATTCCATATTGCATTGACTAAAGGTGATGCGGAAAATGAAATCTTCTTGGCGGATGATGGTAAAGCTTATCCTAAAGGAACTGCGGGTGTTAACTTCTTAACTTCTACTTCAGATGCAACAGGGAAAGCGAAATTCGATGGTTTGAAACTGGATTGGTTTTCGGATGATGATGGTGATGGAGAACAAGGCCCTACAGAAGCAACTTGGGATAAGACAGAAGCAACTCCAGGTGCGGACTATATTCATAAATCTTACTGGGTAGTCGAAACAAAGGCGCCAGCAGGTTATGAATTGTTGAAAACACCAAAAGAAGTCGTAGTTGATCTTTATACACATGAAGATGTAGCAGGAGTTGTCGTTCCTGAACTTACAGTAGAAAATAAAGCAAAAACAGATCTGCCATTCACCGGTGGAGCTGGCACAACATTAATGATCGTTATCGCGTTAGGTGCGATTACAATCGGTACTGCGACCATGGCGATCGAAAAGAAACGTCGTCAAGCATAGTTGAAGGAGGATCTATAAGGATAGTTCAACACTATCCTTATAGATATTTCTTAATAAAAATATGAAAGAAACTACTATGTATAGAAATAAGGCGCCATTGCCAAATGAAATGGTGGAAAGGAAAGGGAGACGATGCGAAAGCAAATGAAATCGAAGCAGTTGATCACGATCCTTCTTTCTACGATATTTCTGATTGGGGTCGCTATTTACATAATGGCTCCTCATGGGGAAAAGTTAAAAGCATCTAATGAAGATGATTTGGTGAAAGTAAAAGTAAATGATAAAGAGATTAATGCTAATCCCTTTGTAACAACAGATGAAAGTGTCGATATTCAACTAACTGCAAGTGAATCAGGAGTTTATGAAATCCCTTGTGACGAAGAAATTTCAGTAGAATTGAATGATACTGATAAAAATGGTTATGAATTGGTTGATTTAGAAATGGTGGATGAACTGCCAAAATGGCAAAGATCGTTGATAGAAACTTTAGAATCAAGGGATGATAAGGAGAGTATTTTTTCTACTGATGATAAATCAGTTCTAAAAATTTTAAAAAATGAAAGTAAACAAAGTTTCTTCTTTAAATTAAAGAAGGATCAAACTATAAAATTTAAGATCACTTATAAATCAAAAAGCTGCTACATTAACAACTCAAATGTTCTATACAAAAAATCGTAAGCTAATGTTTGATGTTCCAGTTAAGATTACCGATTTGGATAAAGTAACCAGAAATCAACAGGGGAAAATAGAAATAAAAAATACTGTCGATCTTAATGTCACGTATTTTAATAACCAAACTGACTCAAAAGAATCAAATGAAGTAATTACAACAGTCGATTGGCCAGGTCAATTAAGTTTGAAAAAAGAGATTGATAAAGAATTGATTGAGGCTGGTAATGAAATTGATCCAGCAAAACCGACAGATATAAATCCAACTCTTTTCAAGTATACATTGACTGGGAAAAACGAAAGTAGTATTGCGCTTAAAAAGATTCGTATTTTAGATATTTTACCTTTTAACGGAGATTCTAGAAATAGCGATTTTGATGCAAGCTATAAAGTAAAGGCTGTTACTGCAAGCGATTCAACAGGAGTCATATATTATCATTTAGGAACAATTGCTGAAACGACTGATCCTAATAGCTTAACTCTGAATGCCGCCAATGGTTGGATTAAATTGAGTGATGATCCTACAAAACTAGAGAAGGCTAAGGCGATAGTTGTTGAAGTTCCAAAAGTAAGTAAAGGTGAAGAAGTTAAAGTAAATATCTCGATTCAACCAGCTGATCAAAAAGCGGGTGATCATTTTGTGAATGATTTTGTTCTAAATTCGGAGTTAGACTCTGTAAATCATTCCAATGAAGTAAAAACAGATGTATTAGGACGTGATTTATCGGGTATTGCTTGGTATGACGATGATTTGGATGGACTAATTGGCAATAAACCAAGTGGCAGTCTAAGGCGATCATACGGAATAATCGAAAAAGTCATTTTAGTTAGAAAGGAAAAATGCATGAAAAAGATAGTGATAGGTGTTTGTGGGATTCTCGTGTTTATTGGCGGACTCGCCGGGATACGCAGCGGTGTGTTGAAAGCCGGAGAACTGACGGAAGACTCTTCTATAATAGTAGAAACAGGGACAAGTGACGTTTCTGTACCAGAAAGCAATGAAGTCCCCACGGATGAAGTAGAACCTACGGCGGAAGCGCCAATTGAAGCACAACCACAGCCAGAAATACCAGTGGAAGCAGCACCAGAAACGTCTGTACCCGCTGCTAGTTCAGAGGCCGTACCAGAAGCTTCTTCAGAACCCGCGCCGGTTGAAAGCAGTACGGTAGATTCTTCAACCAGTACAGACTCGACTGCATCTTCATCGAGTTCAAGTACTTCGAGTAGTTCATCGAACAGCTCAACATCAAGCACAACGAAACCAAGTAGCAGTACCAAACCAAGCAATAGTACAAAGCCAAGTCAAACAAAACCGAGTTCAACGACGCCGAGTAGTTCGGCACCAACGCAGTCGTCTACGAGTCAAAGTCAAGCAACACCAGCGTCGTCAGTTGCGCCAACACCGATCGTTCCAAGTACACCAGCTGCGATGGCACCAGTAACACCTGCGACACCAAGTGTTCAAGCCAATTCCTTTGTCGCACCAACCGCACCGGAGGCTTTTTCAGAAACGAGTACGTTGAATCTGCCTAGCGAGTTGAAAACTACGGAAGTCGCACAATCAGATTTGAAAGGCTTTGAATTACCGCTGTTAAGCAGTTTTGAAAATAAAGCGCATGCGGCAATGATCTATGAAGGGATCAAACAATTAGGCACAGAACAAGAGGAAGACTATAGTGCGGAGCAACTTGCCCAAGAGATGTATCAGAACTTATTTGATTCAGAAATTACCGATAAACCAGAAAAAATACCGGAAGAAATCACCGTTGGCAGTTTGGTGTATCAGAAGAAAAAAGATAAGAATGTCTTACTAGGAGTCTACATTGGAGATGACTACTACTTAACCGTTGATGATGTAGAGGTCGAAGAAGCATCTGACACAGAGGAGAGTGCCGCAACTGAAACTTCTAATGATGAAAAGACAGAAAAAGAAACGCAACGCCAAGTCGTTGTGGAGTCGATTGATTTAGAAGAAGACCTTCTAGTTCAAGAATTACCAAAGGTCACTCTGACCGAACACGGGGAACAGACCTTGGCAGAATATCCAGCTTCTATGAACTTCACTGAAAATGAAGGGGCAAAAACCTTCATCGAGAAAATCGCTGAAGACGCTCAAAAGCTAGGGCAAGAGTACGATGTGTTTGCCTCTGTCATGATTGCCCAAGCCTTACTAGAAAGTGGTTCGGGGACAAGCATGTTATCACTAACGCCAAATCATAAATTTGATCAAACGAATCTGACCCATAAGGCCGTACAAACGTTATGGGGAAAAGGGTATCGGATCAACCCAGAGCTGCTTGATCGAATCAGCCGGAATGAGGCATTCAGTAAAGTCGTTTCAAGTGGGTAACTGGAAAATATTCAGATGATCAATGGTTGCCTGATTGAATGAAAATATCATCTGCTGCCATAAAGGTTGCAGGTGTTTTTGTTTCCAGAGTTTTTTAGATGGAGCCTCTGTATCAGATTTAGGATTTATTGATGTTTGATTCATTGACTACAGAATTTGCTAAGTTAGATCTCTATATAACTTAATGAGTTATTTTATAATGAATATTACGATTAACTCATTAGTAATTAAGATAAAATAGCATTGATGTCTGTTCTTGATTATCGTAAAATGACCTTAAATGATTAAAATTTGGAGGGAAATATGAAAAAAATAGTTTTAGCTTTAGTATCATGCCTTTTTGTAATTTCAATAGCTGGATGTAGTTCCGATAATAAGGACACAGCTTCAAACAAATCTGATAGTAAGAGCAGTAGTTCTACTGTCAGTGACAATTCCTATTTAGACTATATCAACAAAATTGAAGTTGGTGATTCGTTGGATCAAATAAATGAAGTTATTGGATCAGATGGCGAAGTTCATTCAGATAATGCAACGTATTCGTGGGATATAGGCAATGGCGGCTTCGTTGCTGTATTCAGAAAAGACGACACATCCTCTGCTCTTTCGGTTGAAGTTTCATATGACAAGAAGGATGTTGAAAATAAGAAAGTTAAAATCAAAGATTTAGACGGTCTAAAATCAAAAGTTAAAGAAGGAATAAGTTACGACGACTTTAAAGAGAATCTAGGTGGTGTAGATGGGGTCTTGGTGTCAAAAGGTTCAGTTACAAAAAGCTACGTGTGGAGAAGTCCAGATGGATCGGTTGTAGATGCTGCCTTTAGACTAGATGACAATATGTGTAATAGCTTTACCGGAACAGAGAGATAATAGTGATGAAAGCTACTAACAACGAAATATAGTTAGTAGCTTTTTTATTCAGAAACATGTTAGAGAATTAGAATCAGGGAACGTAAGATAACTTATTATGCATGTTAGTTAATTTCTTTTCACAAAAATGAGTGAATGAGAAGGAGCGTTATTCCTATGGAAATGAAAAAGATGGGGAGAATCATTAAATGATTCGAAAATCTCTGAATTTGAGAAGAGTCTAGGCGTACAGCTGCCGGAAGGTTAAAAAATTTTATGTTGAAACATAACGGAGGAAGACGAGAAATAGATTGGTAGTTTGATTTTATTGAAAGTGATAATGAAACGAGTTCGGTAACATCATACTTTTTTATGATATGTACAGAAGAACGATGGCTTGTAGTTAACACATAGAACCAAGTTGAAGTCAGATAATCATATAAACCTATGGAGTGACTTGCTCCATTAGGTTTATTTCTTCGTAAGATAAGAAAATAAAAAGAATGTTTGAATGAAAAATAAGTCCTAAACAGCATTCAGATAAGTAAACAGAATCAGTTGTTGCACTGTTGCAGAAAAGTCCATTACGGAAAATTTGCACATTTTTTATAAAAAAATAAATTTGATTGTTTTTATTTAAAATATTCAGTTTTTTTAGACAAAATGAATCTCTTTGATTGTTATAGCCTATGAAAAACGATAGACTAGAATTAGGATGAGAAGAAAGGTTCGAGGGCATGGAGAGACTGAAACGTGAGTTAAAAGACCTAGGGGAATTGAATGCACGATTAAGTGCGTTGATCGATTATTTAGTTAATGAAAAAAATTTGATGGCAAGTAAGGCGAACCATATCTTTCTGTTGGATACGCAAGATTATGTTGCTGCAATGAATCGATTTGCGCCCTCAGATTTAAAAGTCTCTGTGCTACCTTCAGAAATCAAACAAATCAATCACTTGTTGACACAGCAATATGAGTTGATGAAGCTTGTTCAAAGGGATTACGCTCGTCTTGAAGTCTCTGGGAATTTACCGGCTGATCTGGAATTTGATGAGAATAAGAAAAAGCATTTTAGACGATTGCAAATTATCAATCAATTATTATTACAAGACAATATCTTTTTCCAATCTATGTTGGATGCCAAAAAGATTAGCGGAAACATTCGAATTGGCGAAAAGAAGAATTGGCTTCAACGATTACTAAGAAGATAGAAATCCATTCGTGGGTTTCTTTTTTTTGTACTCGCAGTTTGAGAAATGATAAAAATTACAAATTGTAAACCGTAGCCTAAAATGATATGATGAATTTAAAATACATCAGATGAATTATGAGGAGTAAAATATGAAAAATGGAAAAATGGTTTTTGTGGTTTTTATCGTGGCATTGAATCTGCGTTTGGGGATTTCTTCCATCCCGCCGTTGATCGGAGTAATTAAACAGGATTTGCAGCTGAATAATTTTCAGGTTAGTTTGTTAACGAGTATTCCTGTACTTTGTATGGGAATGATGGCTTTTGGTGTGAAACGAATGCAGCAGCAATTTGGTAGGGATCGAAGTATTTTGTTTTGTCTGTTTTTACTAGCAATCGGAACCGCGAGCCGAAGTTTGTTCTCGAGTTATGTAAGCCTAGTTATTTCGGCTGTCGTGATTGGTTTTTCGATCGCAATCATCGGACCGCTGCTTTCAAGTTTGATCAAAGAATTTTTTCCACAGCAGACAGGTTTGTTGATTGGTGTCTATTCACTAAGTATGGGGATCGGCTCCGCTGCGGCATCGAAATTTAGCCTTTCATTGGCTGGGAATTCTTGGGCTTTTGCGTTAGGAAGTTGGAGTGTTTTAACAATTTTTGCTGGCGGTATCTGGTATTTAGTTATGAAACAGCAGACGGTTAAAAGCCCTGTTACACCGACTATTTCTGGTGGTTTTCCATTAAGGCGATTACAGGCGTGGAAGATGGTCTTATTTTTTGGGCTGCAATCGGGCATGTTTTATAGTGTGAGTACATGGCTGGTAGAGTTGCTTGTTCAAAAGGGATTTTCTCGGGGAGAAGCGAGTCAATACCTAACATTATTTGTAATTGTACAAATGACGTTTAGTTTTATTATCCCAGTTTTGATGGATCATTGGGGGAATACTCGTAGTTGGATAGCGATCTGCGGCTGTATCATCTTGGCAGGTGCAATCAGCTTGATGATGAATCGTTTTGTTTTTCTGGTTAGTGGCATTGTCTTGATTGGTTTTGGTTTGGGCGGCTACTTTCCGATAGCCATGCTGCTGCCGTTGCAGGCGAATGAGGAGCCTTTGGAAGCGAGCTTATGGACAGGAATGGTTCAATCGTTTGGTTACATTGTCGGGGGAGTGATTCCAATTCTGTTAGGGCTATTTGTAGATATTTTTCAAACCTTCAACGTCTTCTTATATGGTATGATTATTTTGTGTGGCGGCATCTTGCTGCTGACAATCCAAGGAAGAGGCTATGAGAATGACGAAAAATCGCAATCTGGTGAACGAAACGATTCAACAGTTAGAGAATTACATTCAACAAAAAGAGTTGATGATCGGGGATAAACTGCCGGTGGAAAAAGAATTAGCGGAGATTTTCGGAGTTGGGCGTTCGACCTTGCGGGAAGCAGTAAAAATTTTAGTTTTCAGTAATGTTTTAGAAGTGAAGCAAGGGTCGGGAACCTTTGTCAAAAATGGCAGTATCGGAGATTTTTCACTCGGAGATCTTTTACGAGTGCGTTCAATGATTGAGTCAGAGGCGGTTGTTTTAGCGGCGGCGCATCAAACAGATAAAGATATGTTGCATTTAAAAGAAGTGTTGTTTCAACGAAATCAGCTGCTGGAGGCCGGAAAATTTTCTGAGTACATTGAGGCGGATTTAGCTTTTCATCAGCAGATCGTTTCTATAAGTCGGAACCCATTCTTGATCAAGTGGTACAATGAATTGTTGCCGGATATCAAACTGCATTTGAGCCAGCAGGTATTACGAATGGAAGATTATCAAGACAATACGAGCCTGCACAATAAAATGTACCGTGCATTGCTTGAAGGAAAAGTCGAAGAAGCGCAAGCGATGGTTCGAAAGAATATATTTACAGACGAAGAGGAAGAGATCCTTTGATCTCTTCCTCTTATGTGTTTATTTAGGTTGACGTGTAGCCAATTTTTTATAATCGATTCCGCGGGCTTGGCACCATGCCTTAGGTGCGTCGCTTAGAATAATAGGATTATAGTTTAAATCAGCCGTCGACGTTTTATCGGTCATTAAGTATAAGCGATGAAGTTGTACTTTCCAGTCTTCGATCATTTCAATCGTGGCGTCAATTCCGTTGCTGATAAGATGATCTAAAATGGCGGCGGAGATTCCCACTGCTTTGGCTCCTAAGCAAAGAGCTTTGAAAATATCGTAAGCATTTCGGATACCGCCAGAAGCTAAAATCGTCAAATCACTGGACTCTTGTGCTTCTAATAAGGAGATCACAGTTGATTGCCCCCAATCATCAAGATAGTCCAACTCTCTTTTTTTGCGACGAGCATTCTCGATTTGAGAGAAGCTGGTGCCGTTGCGCCCTGAAACGTCTACAGCTTTTACGCCTAACGTCTGCAGCTGCTGGAGAGTTTCTTTGTTCATACCAAAGCAGACTTCTTTAACGATTACAGGGACAGTTAATTGTTGAATTGTTTCTTCAATATTTTTGGACCATTCATGGAAATCGCGGTCACCTTCAGGCATGATTAGCTCCTGCGGCACATTCAAATGAATCTGCATGCCGTCAGCTTGAAGCAAGTCGACGATTTTTTTGGCGTCGTCGCTCGTTCTGCCAGCCCCCATATTGCCTAAAATCAAGCCATTTGGGTTCACCTCGCGAACGACGGTATAGGAGTCTGCTACGTTAGGATCTTTTAGTGCTGCACTGACCGATCCAGTTGCCATCATTAAGTTGGTATCACGAGCGATAACAGCTAAATCATGGTTGATCTTTTTGGTTTTCTCGCTGCCGCCGGTCATCGCGTTGATGTAAAAAGGAACACTGAGTTTTAAACCAAGAATGTTAGTACTTAGATCAATCTCTTCTGGCCGAGTATGTACCAAAGAAGAGTGGATCAAACGAACAGCGTCGAAGTCATTTGCTTTTGGTTTCTGGTGAAAAGCCCGCGCCAGAGAAACATGTTCATCTTTACGATTCATGGCGATCCTCCGTGAGATGATAGACGTGTAAAGGCAACGGGGTAATTCCGGCCTTTTCCCATGAACTCATCAATGGCAGGATACCCGCGCGTTTGTCAACGATCACGATGCCGCAGTCGCCTCCGCCAGCACCAGACGATTTTGCGGCACCGCCGTATTTTTCTGCGAGATCATTCAGCTGCTTCAATTCTTCTGTTTCAATGGATACATTGCTTAAACTCGTTAATTGATTTAATAAGCTGCGGTTTTTGCGGATCATTTTTTGAATCAAGGCGATATTGTTTTGTTTGAAGCCTTGGATCATTTGATCGACACATTTCTTGCTGTCGCTTAAAAAAATCTCATAAGAAGTTTTCTTTTCATCTCGGGATTGATGAACCTGATCGACTAAATCAGAGGTTGATGCTGGACTACCGGTCCAACCAATCAATAACCGCAAATCTTCTGGAACTTTTAAAGGCTCGATTTGCAGGCTGGGCCAGTCGCTTTCGATCAAGGTAGTCATTTTCTCGGAAGCCAGCTTTTCCAACACCCAATCATGATCAAAGGTTGAAAAAGCTAACCAGCCGCCGTAGCAGCTTGCTGCAATATCGCCGCAAGAGCCATTTCCCTGAACGTTTAGATGGGCTAGTGTAGCTAATTTGAACAGCTCCAATTGCGAAAGGTTTAGTTGGTAAAAGGCGTTTAGCGCTTTGACTGTAGCAACTGTTACAGCACTGCTAGAACCTAACCCGTATTTTCGACCGTTAGAATTATCCAATTCGCTGGTCACTTTCAAATCGAAGAACGCTAGTTTTTTCCCTTTTTCTTGGGCAAATTTTTCGGTGAAGTGAATCGTCGCTAAAATATAATGAAACGGATTGTCGCGAATATCTAAAACTAATTCGTTTTTGCGTCGGGTCCAACGAATCGGCATATCGCTGTATTGGGCAGATTGAATACTGCCGCTTTTTTTCGCGGGGCCGATCGAGACTGAGATAAATTGATCGATCGCAACGATGATTGCTGGATGCCCGGGTTCAACAACCGCGTATTCACCGGCAATGTATAATTTTCCTGGTGCAGTCACTTCGATCATTTACGCGTCCTCCTCAGATAAGATTTCAATTGCCGGACCAGCATGGGCAGCAACGATTTGCTGTGAGTCAAACTGATCTTTTAAGGCGTTCAATAGAGCCTCTTCATTTTTTCGCTCAACAAGAATTTTGACATTAGGCCCTGCGTCCATTGTGAAGTAACAAGGCAAGCCGTTATTTCTGATTTGACGAACAAGGTTCATTGCTTTCATGCTTTCCGCAGACCAATAAGTAAACGGCGGTGTTGCCGCCAATGTCGTTCCATGCATTTTTAAGGCGCTGGCTTCGGTTACTTCGCCAAGAGCAGTAAAGTCTTTGTCCGCAATGGCCTTTCTAGCTTTGACTAAATCTTGCGGCACAGTTTGCAGCCAACCATCATAAAAAGCAGAGGTCTCAACGGTTCGCTGCATTCCATCACGACTGGAGACATCCTTTTGTGCGTCGTTGACGACTACGAAGATCATACTTAATTCATTTTCAAAGCCATCACTAGGAATAGCGGCAGCATAAGAAGTCTCGTCCGAATCGCCTTTTTGCCACTCAGCAAAACCGCCGTAGATGCTGCGGCAAGCCGAACCGGAACCGCGACGAGCTAAACGAGATAATTCTTCTGGTGATAGATTTAGTTTCAGTGCTGCGCTAGCGGCGGCGGCTAAAGCTGCTAAGCCGCTGGCAGAAGAAGCTAAACCGGCTGCAGTTGGAACAAAGTTTTTACTCTTGACGACTGCACGCAAAGAACTGTCAGTTTTTTGCCGCACTAAATCAAGAAAGCGACTCACTTTTAAGGTCGCTTTCGAATCTTGCAGTTGATTATCTAAGTAGAAGAGATCTTCAGTCGTCTCTTCTGAAAAAGTTACGCTTGTTTCTGTGTAAAAAGCATCCAATGTCAATGATAGGCTGTTGTTCATTGGAATGATTAGTTCTTGATTTTCTTTTCCCCAATATTTTATCAAAGCGATATTGGTATAAGCTCGAGCTTTTCCGCTATACATGTGCGTACACACCTAACCCTTCGATCCATGTATTTCGCGCGCCGGCATTCAATAATATTTGCTGCAACTGGCGTCCGCTTGTTTCGTTTTCAGCTAATGCAATCATGCAACCGCCGCGGCCGCCGCCGGTTAATTTAGCACCTAATGCTTGATTTTCTAACGCTGTTTCAATCAAGTGATCTAAGTGGCGGTTACTGGTGCCTAATAACCGTAATAACCCTTGAGCCTGATTCATACAATCGCCTAAAATATGCGGACGATTTTGTAAAATCGCTTGCTGGGCTTGGCTGGTCAGTTTCCCTAATGTACGCATTTGTTTGTTGGTTTCATAAGGCCGCATCTCCATCAGCTTCGCAATATCTTTGACAGCTTTGCGCGTCTGTCCCTTAATCCCCGTATCAGCAACAACTAAAAAAGCATCCATATTTAATTGGAAAGGTTGGAAGCCGATTCCCTTTTGATAAAGGATTGGTTCAGTTCCGCTGATGGTTGTCGCATCAATGCCGCTGGGATTTCCATGAGCAACGGCTTCCGCTTGATTGACAAAATGCAAGACCTTTTCTTGTGTTGCGGGTTCTTCCATCCAATCAAAGACAGCCCGCGTTATAGCGACAGCGACTGCCGCACTAGAACCCATTCCGCGTTCTGCTGGAATAGAACTTTCTATTTTTAAATAAAATGGTTCTGGAATTTTAAAATGTTTCACTAAATACCAAAGGAGGACCGTAACATTTCGCATCGTGTTTGGCGCTTCTGAAAGCGGTCCGTGGAAGAAGCTGGATTCGATCCATGATTCTAATTTATTTGCGCGGATCGTTGCTTGGATACCTGTCCCAGAAAAAGGAAAGGCAATCGCTGGTTCTCCGTAGACAACCGAGTGTTCTCCCATTAATATGATCTTTCCGCTGGCATAACCCGTGCCAATCGATTTCATTAATAAAACCCCTATTTCGTTTTAGAGTAATTATTTTTCAAAAAGAAAAATAAACTTGATTACCAACGCAGGTCACTACTGTCTAGTAATGATTCTAAAGCAATTGTTTTTCTAGCGAAAGCAATACGTTTTTTATAGTCCACCTGAATAAACAGGGGCTGATTTTTTACTCAATAGCGACTATTCATTTAAGTCTCTTTCCATTTTACTCAGAGAAGGACGACAAGTAAACGAAACCATTGAAAAGAGTTTGAAAATCAACGATTTTTTAAACATTCCTTAGAATAAAGAAAGGAATTTTATAATAGGTATTTCATTTGACGGCACAAGATATTGGGGGTATATTAAATAAGTTGAAAAATACGCACTATATTTTGTATGAAGCGAGTTGGAGGTTTATGAGCGTGATCGTATTAGCAGGAACCATTGGAGCAGGAAAATCAAGTTTGACCGCGATGTTATCAGAGCATTTAGGCAGTCAGGCTTTTTATGAATCTATTGATGATAATGAGGTATTGCCGCTGTTTTATGCTGATCCAGAGCAATATGCATTCTTATTACAGATTTATTTTTTAAATAAACGTTTTGACAGTATCAAAAAGGCGATGCAAGATGACAACAATGTTTTGGATCGTTCAATCTATGAAGATTCTTTATTATTTCATTTGAATGCTGACCTTGGCCGAGCAACAGAGACAGAAGTGAAGGTCTATGATGAATTGTTGGCGAACATGATGCAGGAATTGCCTTATGCTGCCCACAAAAAGCACCCAGATTTGTTGGTACACATTCGTGTTTCCTTTGAGACGATGATGGAACGTATTCAAAAACGCGGCAGAGAATATGAACAATTAGAATTCGACCCAACCTTGTATGATTACTATAAAGAATTAAACGGCCGATACGACCAATGGTATGAGGATTACAATGAAAGTCCTAAGATCCAAATCGATGGTGATCGTTTGAACTTTGTTGATAACGCGGAGGCGCGGGATGGAGTGATTCGTTTGATTGATGAAAAAATCTTAGAAGTCCAAAGTGTTCCTGCTGAATAATCGTTAAGGACCTGTGACAAAAGTCTTGTCACAGGTCCTTTTTCCGAACAAACGGTGTGTCAGAAGTAGCTTCTTCTTCGCAAGCTACGCATACAGTTACTGCTAAGTTTCACTAAGCAGAGCTAGCA
>Ga0153985_1000235_pt1 | contig 16227 bp, 23 predicted proteins | sample TSGA069MetaG_FD_104715 | JGI IMG/M metagenome (GOLD analysis project Ga0153985, IMG submission 104715) | Attine ant fungus gardens microbial communities from Georgia, USA - TSGA069 MetaG | ecosystem: Host-associated > Fungi > Mycelium > Unclassified | place: USA: Georgia, Alexander Wildlife...
AGTCTGAGGATTAGACCTCAGACTTAACAACATCTTTTGTCATTGTCTAAACTTCGCTTTTTTGAACTTCTCAAGTATCAAAACATCAATCACAAATTAGTAAGTGACCTTTTGTGATAATATAGCAGAAGATAGAGGGTAGAGAGTAATCAAAGGAAAGGAATGGGAAGAACTAAAGAAGTGTGGAGAATGTGCAAGAAAAGGAAAAGGAAAGGCAGTGTGCCTTACCAAGGGAAAAGCACAGTAAAGTAGCACATGGGCAAGAGACCTAGAAGGTGCAGCAAAAGAGGAGAGTAGTGAAAGGGAAGTTTGGAGAACTTTCAAAATGTTAAAGGAAGTGTGGTTGGATATTGGTATTGAAAGAATAGACATCCACAAAGGTATCACAATAAAGGCACTCTTAGATAGTAGTATAACAGGGATGTTTATAGATAGGAAGACAGCAGCCAAACATGAATTTAGGCTGCAGAAGTTAGAAAAACTAGTAAGAGTAAAGAATGCTGATAGAACATACAACAGTAGAGGGGCTATTACATATAAAGTAGAAGTGAATGTGTATTATAAGAGCTATGTTGAAAGAATGAGGAGGAATATATGTAACTTGGAAAGGACAGAAATAATCCTGGAAATGCCATGGCTAGTGGCACATAACCCAGAAATCAACTAGGAAACAGGAAAAGTGAAAATGATGAGATGCCCACCTTTGTATGGTAGAGTAAAAATGAAAAGAGAGGAAAAGAAGAAAAGAAGAAAAAGAGTAGTAACTGTAGAAAAAGAGAAAATTGTCAGATGGGCGATAGATGATAAAGAAGATTGGGAAAGAGAAAAAGAGATTGAAGAAGACCATAGAAAAATTGAGGAAATAGTTCCAGAAAAATTCTTGAAGTAGAGAAAAGTATGTTATGAGAGCCCCAGAGAGGAAAGAGTTTCCCATGCATTCAAACATCTGATCTCTAACATCAAGTCATATAACAGGGTCAAGATATAAATAGCATGGGAAATTAGGTAATCATATCATGTGACCAGGTCATGTGATCATATAACATTCTGGAAGGACATGTGATTGTGTAATAATAGGGGCACAGCCACTTGTAAAGTAGTATAAGTAGGTAGTCAAATCTAATGGAGAACTCCATTGAGTTCTTCCTAAACACTCACCTCGAGTGATCCCTAAGTCATCAAGGCTTTGTGATAACAAAAGAACTCGATTCCACTCTCGAGCACTAATCACCTTGATCCCTGCTCATATTCATTCTATGCGTAGTTGGCTTAATACCGGCGCTGCAAGTGAATACCCCTCTCCACCACTTACTCTCTTACCTTCCTTGCTAGTGAGCACAGCGCTCACAAGCCTCTTGGATAGCAGGCCCTAGCTATAAAGGGGACTTCTCAGTCAGTTAGGGACTGAGGAAGGAGACTAAACACCAAGTCCAGGTGTCTTGTTCAAGTCCTAACCTGTAAATTGGGCTTGCTAGTTACATTTTTCTTTGTATAAGCTCTGTGCTGTCATCCATTGTAATGAGTACATATAGGAGATCAGTGGTTATTTCTTAAAAGGCCACTTAGCTTAGGGGTTCCCTTTTTAGGGGCAATTGCATATGTGTTTATTAGGGCAATAGTCAGTAAGGCAGTAGGAGTCTAGACAGGAGAAGACTGTACTCCCTGTTAGATATAGCCTTGAGTTCGCCCTGGATTGAGAGTCGGACCAAGAGACCGAGTATGAATCATCATCTCCCCTCTCACCACCACTATCACCACCACTGCAGCCCTACAATATGTCGTAGCAGCAACAGCAACAGTAACAGCAACAAAGGAGAGAGCTCTCCCAAGCACCCGCCCCCCAACAACCACTACCACCAACCCGTGAGGAGCAACTCCTTGCCATGATTACCACCCTGCAATAGCAGGTCAACACTATGCTCCTCCAACAACAGGGGAGCAGAGTAGAGGTCGCAAGGCCTCAAGTCTTTAGCGGAAGAATGGAGCATGTGAGCGCGTTTATTAACGCGGCTTGCATATATATTAGAATGAAGATGATGGAGGAAGTAGTAATGACCCAGGTGACCTGGGTGTTATCTTATGTGCAGGGGGGAATAGCAGAGGCATGGAAAGACAATTTGATGGATGAACTGGCCAAGGGAGAGTCAGAAGTGGAAACAGTGAAGCAACTGTTTTCAAAAATTAGAAATGATTTCGGAGAAACATCAGAGGAAGAAAGAAAGATTGAACAACTGAGGACAATAGAACAGGGAGAAAGGATGTGCGACGAGTACGTCTAGGAGTTTAAAAAGGTCACCAGAGGGAGCGGCTATGAGGGACGACCTCTCATTGAAGAGTTTAAGAGAGGGCTAAATGGGACGATAAGAAGAAAACTAGCAGAAGCAGAAGAGCCCCCGACTACCATAGGAGAGTGGCAAGAAAGGGCAGTGAGGTTGGATAGGAATCAGAGGCAGAGCAGGGCAGAAAAGAGGATGTTGGGGAGAAACATAGTGCACCCAGAGGAAAATGTGCAGCCAAGAGGAGAATACAGTAGAGGGTCGTATGGAGGAAGAGGAGGCCAGATAACGTGGAGAGCAGGGGCCCAGTATACAGGAAACAAGGGAGGAAATTCAACGAATAGAGGAGGATATCAATCGGGTCCATGGAGAGACCCAAATGCGATGGATGTGGATAAAGGAACGGGAGGAGATAGAAAATGCTACCACTGTGAAAAGTTCAGCCACATGGCCAGGAATTGTTGGGATAGAGGAAAAGCAAGAGTAGTGGAAACGCTGCAAGAGTTAGCAAAAGAAAATGGAGGTCAGTGAGCTCTTGGCTGGCCTCCTCAAATTTGTACAGTGTATTGCACCCAGAAAAATTGGGCAATAAATTAAATTTTACAAACAATACTGAGAGAGTAAGGGACGTGCGGCACACATTACGGCCACTAAGAGAAGTATGAATGAAAGTGGGGTTGGAAAAGTTGGAAAGTCATGAAGGGATAGCAGTGAAGGCATTACTAGATAGTGGAGCAACAGGTCTGTTTATGGACACGACCTTCACTAGAGAGAAAGGGTTCAAAATGAAGAAGTTAAAGAACCTGCTATTAGTTAAAAACATGGATGAAATGGTGAATATTGGAGGAGCAATAATGCACCAAGTTGAGTGTAACATGTTCTTCAAAGGGCATGTGAAAAGAGCAAGAATAGACGTGTGTAACCTAGGAAAGATGGAAGTAATACTGGGGATGCCATGGCTAGCAGCCCATAACCCAGAGATAGATTGGGAAAAGGGAGAGGTCAAGATGATGAGGTGTCACCCATATGTGGAAAAAGGAAGCAGAAAAAAAAAAAGAAGGAAGTAAAAAGGATAGAGAAAGATGAGGACAAGGAAACACTAAGGAAGCTGGTACCCAAAAGGTTTTGGAAGTGGAAAAAAGTCTTTGGAAAAAGGAAGTCAGAAAGAATGCCAGTACGAAAGGCCTGGGACCATGCAATAGAATTGAAGGAAGGGTTTATGCCGAAGAAGGGAAAGGTATATTCGTTATCAAGAGAAGAAAGGGAGGAAGTACAAGTATTCGTGGAGAATCAATTGCGAAAAGGGTACATTCGACCCTTCAAATCACTGTAAACGTCACTAGTACACTTTGTGGCAAAAAAGGACAGCAAAAGGAGGATAGTGCAAGATTATCACCATATAAGCTAGTAGACGATAAAAAACGGATATCCACTGCCACTTATCGCAGACATACTGAATGGAGTAGGGAAGAGGAAGGTGTTTACAAAGTTAGATCTGAGATAGGGTTACAATAATGTCAGAATTAAGAAGGGAGACAAATGGAAAGCAGCGTTCACTACGCACATTAGAGCGTATGAACCCACAGTAATGTACTTCGGGTTAACAAACTCCCCCGCCACTTTCCAGACAATGATAAATAACCTCTTCCAGGACCTTATAAATCAGGGAGACATGGCAACCTTCATCGACAACATTCTAGTAGCAACAGATACAGAGGAAGGGCACGACGAGTTGGTAGAGGAAGTATTGAAAAGGTTGGAAGAAAACGACCTGTTTGTGAAACTAGAGAAGTGCAAGTGGAAAGTGAGAGAGGTGGAATTCCTGGGAGTAGTAATCGGGCCAAGAGGAGTAAAAATGTAGAAGGAAAAGGTAGAAGGAGTGCTAAACTGGCCGGTACCCAGAAACGTCAAAGAGGTGCAGAAGTTCTTGGGCCTAGCCAACTATTACAGAAGGTTTATAAAGGACTTTGCTAAGATAGCAGCACCATTACACATACTGGTCAGGAAGGAACAGAAGTAGAAATGGGAAAAGGAGCAAAAGGAAGCATTTGGAAAACTAAAAGAAGTGTTCACGACGGAATCTGTTTTAGCAATACCAGACATAGATAAAGAGATAAGAGTGGAGACAGATGCCTTGGACTATGCGACAGGAGGAGTATTGTCATTAAAAGGCGAAGATGGCAGGTGGAGGCCAGTGGCCTTTATCTCAAAGTCATTAAATGCTACAGAGTGAAACTACGAGATCCACAACAAAGAGATGTTGGCAGTTATCAGATGCCTTGAAGCATAGAGGCATTACTTGGAGGGAGCTAAACTGGAATTCGAAATCTGGATGGACCACAAAAACCTCCAGTATTTCATGATGAGCCAAAAGTTGAATTGACGACAAGTGCGATGAGCACTATATCTATCGTGATTTAACTTTACCTTAAAACACATTCCAGGAAAGAGTATGGGGAAGGCAGATAGACTAAGTAGAAGACCGGATTGGTAAGAAGAGGTGGATAAGGATAACAAAGATCAAACGCTGATCAGGCCAGAGTAGGTTAGAGAGGTAAAAACGGTAATAGAAAAAGGAGATTTAAGGAAAAAGATAAAGAAGGCACAAGAAGAAGACAAAAAAGTAGTAAAAGCAGTAGAAGAGCTAAAGAAGGCAGGGGTAAAAACATTGAGAGACGAGGAATGGGAAATAAAGGATGGAGTAGTACTAAAGGAAGGGAGAATATATATGTCAGAAGGGGAACTTAGGAGGGAGGTAATACAACTATACCACGACACCCCAGTAGGAGGGCATGGAGGAAGATGGAAGACGACAGAGCTGGTTACCAGAAATTACTGGTGGCCAGGAGTAATGAAAGAAGTAGGGAGATATGTTGATGGATGTGATGCCTGTCAAAGGTGCAAGAATTGAAGCAAAGCACCAGCAGGAAAGTTGATGTCCAACACAATCCCAGAGAAACCATGGAGTCATATTTCAGCAGACTTCATCACAAAGTTACCACTAGCTCAGGGATATGATACAATTTTGGTAGTATGTGATAGGTTTAGCAAAATGGCACATTTTATAGCCACCATGGAAAAAACGTCGACAGAGAGACTAGCAAAGCTGTTTCAGGACCAGGTATGGAGGCTGCATGGCCTCCTAGAAAGCATCATATTGGACAAAGAAGTACAGTTTGCAGCAGGAATGATGAAGGAGTAGAATAACTTGCTAGGGATTCAAATGAAACTTTCAATGGCCTATCACCCACAAACAGATAGGCAAACAGAAAGAATGAACTAGGAGTTAGAGCAGTACCTAAGGGTCTTCATCGACTATAGACAAGAACAGTGGCTAGATTGGCTAGAAATGGCAGAATTCATGTACAACAACAAAATTCACACAGCAACAAAAGCATTGCCATTCAAAGTAAACTACAGCCAAGATCCAAGGATGGGATTTGAGAGAAGAAAGAAAGGAAAGTATAAAGCGGCAGAGAAGTTCATAGAGAAGATGAGAAAGATCCAGGAGGAGGCAAAAGCAGCGCTGAGAAAAGCGCAGGAGAAAATGAAGAAGTTCACAAACAGGAAACAAGGAAAGGGCAAAGAATACAAAGTAGGGGACTTAGTACTGCTAAGTACAAAGGACTTGAAATGGCAAATGAAGGGGAGAAGATCGGAGAAGTTGATGGAATGCTTCGTGGGCCCCTATAAGATTAAGGGAATCATCTCTAGTAATGCAGTAGAGTTAGAATTGCCTAAATCTATTAGGCCCTGTAGTAAATGTAAGTAGAGTATGACTCTACAAACCACAGGTAGAGGGGCAGAAGAAGATACTACTGAAACCGGTCATTATAGAAGGAGAGGAAGAATTTGAGGTGGAAAAGATCTTGAACAAGAGAATAGTATGGGGAAAAGAAAAGTTCTTGGTATGATAGAAGGGATACACAGTAGAGGGAGACACATGGGAAAGTAAGGAAAACCTGGAAAACACAAAAGAGTTGGTAGAAGAGTTTGAGAGGGAGTATGGGGAAGAGGCAGAAGAACTTAGGCAACAGGAGCTAGAAGAAGAAGAGAAGAAATTTAGTTGGGAATTACCAAGGGAATTTATGGCTAAACTACTATATGATTGGGGGAGAAAAAGATATGAAAGAGAAAGAGAGAAGAGGTAGGACAAAAACTGGAAGTGTTGGAAAAATTCCTCAGGACGAGGAATCTTGAAGGGGGGGCCATGTTATGAGAGCCCTAGAGAGGAAAGAGTTTCCCATGCATTCAAATATCTGATCTCTAACATCAAGTCGTATAATAGGGTCAAGATATAAATAGCATGGGAAATTAGGTAATCATATCACATGACCAGATCATGTGATCATAGAATGTTCTGGAAGGACATGTGATCATGTAATAATAGGGACATAGCCACTTGTAAAGTAGTATAAGTAGGTAGTCAAATCCAATGGAGAACTCCATCGAGTTCTTCCTAAACACTCACCTCGAGTGGTCCCTAAGTCATTAAGGCTTTGTGATAACAAAGTGTTCAGGAAAGTAGAATCAGAGAGAATGCCAATGAGAAAGGTTTGGGATTATGCTATAGATCTCAAAGATACATTTATACTACAAAAAGGCAGAATTTACCCATTATTCAAAAACAAAAGGGAAGAAGTCCAGAACTTTGTAGAGGATTAATTGAGAAAGAAGTATATTAGACTAACAAAATCCTCTCAAACATTGCTAGTATTTTTCATAGGCAAGAAGGATGAGAAGAAAAGAATGGTTATAGACTATCATAACCTGAATAGCCAGATGGTAAAGAATAATTACCCATTACTGTTAATCACTGAGTTAATCAACAATATAGGTGGAAAGAAAGTATTCACTAAAATGGATCTCAGGTGGGGGTTCAATATTATGAGAATAAAAGAAAAAAATAAGTGTAAAGGAGCATTTATGATACATATAGGCTCCTTTGAGCCAACAGTTATGTTCTTTGGAATGACAAACTCATTGGCCATGTTCTAGGTGATGATAAACAAAATACTAAGGGACTTAATAAACAAAGAAAAGGTAGCAGTATTTGTAGATAATGTTTTAGTAAGAACAGAAACAGAGGAAGAATATAATGAAATTGTGAAAGAAATATTGAGGAGGTTAGAAGAGAATGACTTGTATATCAAGCCAAAAAAGTATGTGTGGAAAATAAGGAAGATAGAATTTCTTGGAGTTGTCATAGGACCCAACAGAATAGAAATGAAGAAGGAAAAGGTGGATGGAGTATTAAGTTGGCCAGAGCCAAGAAATATAGAAGACATTAGGAAATTTTTGGGTCTTACAAATTATTATAAGAGGTTTATCAAGGATTTTGTGTGAGTAGCCAGGCCAATGAATATGTTAACAAGAAAGGATGTGGGGGCAAGAGCAGCAATGAGCATTTAATGAGCTCAAAGGGATTTTCACAATAAGACCAGTACTAGTATCTGTCACAAACTTCATTTAGCCATATCTCTATCAATTCTTTAACAATTCTCATGGTCTCAATGGCTACAGAAAGCCCTCAAAAAGACATTTTGATCAATGCTAATCATGTTTTGAGGCAATTAATATTGGTTGAGATATTAAGTAGATCAACTGGTAACTACTATATTACCGTTTATTAAATTGCTAATATCTCAGAAACCACCATGATCAATGCTTTGGTTCTAGGCTTAGCAAAAGCCTTCTTCATAATGCTCAGAATAAGTCTAAAACAACCTCAAGGCAATTAATATTAGTAGAGATATGAAGGCCTCAATGTTTGTACATAGACTTTATTAATTACCCATAGATAGTCATTTGTTCTTTTCTTAGAACAAAGGACAGCCTCTATATAGTTAAGTTATCACTATTTCTAGCACAAAGACACTACCATATGTAGAACAATAGATAGTAGCATGTAATGCTCTGTTCTAGTACACAGACCATCACTTTTCTGTATTTAAGGACTCATAGTCTGAGGATTAGACCTCAAACTTAACAACATCTTTTGTCACTCATCTAACTTCACATTTTTGAACTCTTTAAAGTATCAAAGCATCCATCACAAATAGTAAGTGACCTTTTGTGATAGTTTGTTAAGTCTACTGTTTTTTGTCCCCCTAGTTTCTATAAAGAACTTAGGGGTTGTGTTCATTCCAGATAAGGGTTCTGGGGCATTGAGGGTGTCTCTGTTTCTGTAAAAGGACAGAAGACTTACTAAGGGCTTAGAGTGGGTTTCTGTCAAGGACCTATCTCTATAGTAGGCTAGACCCTAGACATAAAGAGGAAGGTCTGTCTCTTAGAATGATGAGAGCAGGCTAGCTTGTGTATCACAGCTAGTCCTGAAAGACTTCAGATTTGTGTAAACATTTCTAAAAAACTCTTGCAGGTGGCTGGAACCACTCTGAGATCCCTATTCCTCCTTTATGAGCTAGTGAGAGAAACTAAACATGACGTCGACTCTATCCCCTCAAGACAGAACCTCTCATCGATGTTGAAAGGATACTTTTAGAGTAGTATAGTGTAGTTTTTCTGCCCACACACTTTATCTGCTGAAATAGGGATGTTGTGCTCACTTTTGCCCCCAAGCCATATTTGCCATTAGAAACACCAAGAAGACCCTTGTTGAATGCCTCTCACTGAAACAGGAGAGTGTAAAGGACAAGTAATTGCTAGAGAGAATTGGAATGGACCCCACTCCATCTACTAAATTATACGACAAACTCGTTGAAGCAGACTCTTGCTGGCATAAAGTAGACGACTTCTACTTTTCATTCTGTCCCCCAGAGCAATATTTTTGCAAAAACAAGAAGTTATTATGCATCAAGGAGTACAAAGAACTCCTAGAACCCACCTTGGATCACATATTATTTTTTTTCACAAAAATGAGTGAAAACAAGACCTGGGCTGAGGATCCACAGTATGACTCTCTGTGAAAATAGTTCAATCGACTACAGGATATAATCATAGAGCTAGATGAGATTGGTCACAAGCTTACAGCTAAAAAGTAGAGAGTATTAAAAGGTGCTTATAAGTATCTCAAGAATGTAGATTTTTCCAAACCAGCTACTAGAGTACCAGAAATTTGTAAAGCTCTCCTAGAGCTCAATATTACTATTCCATAGACATAATATGATTGGAATGGTACTCAGGTGTAACATAATAGCATTAAGAGGCTAAAATTGGGTATTTTTTCCTTTTATCCTCTTGAAAACATGCTCAAGAACTGTAATTAACTACTTAGAATAGATATGTCGAACTTCACCAACTTCACCATTACTGTTCCCTTTGCTGACTTCAGCACTGAAAACTGGGAAGCACTGGTCAGGGATAGCACAAACCCTGAGAATACCTCTTGGGATAAGGTTAAGATACTGATACTGCAAAATGCGCATTGAGGCACTACCCATACCCTCAAAAACTATGTTGATCAGATGCTCAATAGAGCAATCAACCACTATAATGGTGCCTTGACCACTGCATATAATAGAATTGCTACTTTAGAGGCAAAAGTCACCTGTCTCTGAGGAGAGCTAACAAGGCTCCCTGGAGGAAACATTGCCTCAAAGGCCAAGGTACCAGAGCCGCCAACATTTGCAGGTTCTAAAAACAAGATGCATTTGCATAATTGGTTGAGCCAGATTGCTCTATACTGTTTGGTATCCGGTATCACTATAGATGATCAGAAAATTATATATGCCCTTACCAGATTACGTGCTCCCACCAGTACATATATGAAGTTGTATTATGATAAGGTGCAAGCAGGACAAAGTGTTGAATCCTGGGGCAACTTTGTCCAAGAACTAAAAAATATTTACAGACAATAAGATGACAAGAAGAGAGCGAAGAAGGAATTAATGGTGCTCTGGGTCAACAAAGTCCTAGCAAAGAAGAACTTTGTCAAGTATACTGAATAATACAGAACATTGGCAAGGATTATCAACTATAGTGATGAAGTTCATATCAACAAAATGAAAGAAGTCATTCCTGATGAGCTGCGAAATACACTTGTCATATATGAAATTACAAATCAATCTCCCAAGATATGGGATGACTATCTGAAATTGTTAATGTAAGCATATAAGGCCTTATATCCAGACAAGGCCCAGGGTGCAATATTCAGTCTAGAGGCAAATGGATAGAAAAGTGGAGGAAAGAAGGACCCAGATGCAATGGAAATAGATGAGATTCAGAAAAAGAAAGAGAAGAACTTGCAATACTGCTAGATATGCACTGGAAAAGGCTTTAAAAATAAGACAAAATCACATAATACTGTAGACTGTTACAATAAGCCTAGCAATGAGGACAAACATCCTCATAAAACCTCTTCTTAGAAACCATCTCCACCAGGTCCAAGTAAAAATAAAAATCAGTTGTTTAGAGCACAGCTGATGAAGCTGTTGGAGAAAGATAGTGACGACCTAAAATCTCCTCCTGAGGATGTCAGTGTTAATAGTGTATCAATTGAGGAAATCCCTGATCCTGTTCCTCCAAGTGGGAAGAGAAAGAGGACTCCTAAATTGGATTTTCCCTTGGGACTGTAGAGTATAATGTCTATGATCTACAGTCAGAGGATAGTATGCCCTCAATTAGCTCGCAAAAATCAGAAGTAATACTGGAATCTTATAATAATATAGTGCACAACAAGACTATCTCCTTTAAAATTCCAGTTACACTTTGGGTATACAGCAAAAAAGTACACACCGAGGCTTTAGTTGATTCGAAAGCTACCATGAACTTCGTTAACAGAGTCATTGTGGAAAATAATAACCTAGTAATATATAAACTAGCAAATCTGTATTGTGTAATCAATGTAGATGGCACTCCCAACAAGGCAGGACAAATAACAGAGTATGTCTGAGCTTATGTAGAAATTGGATCTCACAAGACAACCCAACACCTCTTTGTCACCAACCTAGGGAATAAGGAGATGATGATTGGCTACTTATACTTGTATAAGCATAATCCAAATATCGATTGGCAAAAAGATCAATGGAAGTTCACCAGGTGCCTGGATACATATGCTAGTAAAGTCCATAAAACACAAGATGTAGAAGCAGGAGCTAATGAGCTTCACCTCGAAATGGATGTCAGCGAATTCCCCTCATTGAACAACATAGGAGATAAGAACCCCAACAACCATATTCTTAGCTGGACAAACACAACTAACCCAGGTAGTCATCAACAGGCAATGATGATTGCAACTATACTCAACAATTGAGACCAATATGGGGACTCAGATTGTGAAGACACAAAGACCTGGAAGGCTCATGTACTAGAATGGTTACATGAGTATGGAAATGTGTTTTCAAAACATAAGTCAGAGAGAATGCCATTACGGAAACTGTATGACTATGCTATTGACTTCGTGAAAGATGCAAAGCTTCCTAAGCTAGCAAAGGTCTATTTATTATTTCTAGCAGAAAGAAACTCTCTTGACACATAGATCAATGAAGAACTCAGAAAAGGTTATATCTGTCCATCTACTAGCCTGATAGTAGCTCCATTCTTCTTTGTAAAAAAACATGATGGAAGCTTACGATCTGTTGATGGGGATCAAAAGGTTTGATCATGAAACAAAGGTAAAAGTGAGGTCAAAGAGACGAAATCTCCAAGCTGCTTCACAATTGTGTACTAAACAAGTAGGCACTAGGGAGATAAATCAAATAATAGAGAGCTTACTGAAGGTAAAAATCCAAAGAATAACCAAAACATATCAAATAGAAACCTAAGAAGAAAAGAACTGTTTTTAGTATCCACTTAAGTGAACCCTCACCGTAATAGGATCCCTAAGGCACGTGTTCATCTTGTGCCATGACACTACTGCCCTTACCTAGTCTAGTAGCCTGGCTTGCCATTGATATAGTAGTACTATCTAGAACTTCTGTGCTGTCGTATGGGCTCTTCTTCAACTGACTGTACAACTAGAAGCCGACTCCAATGACATATAGCAAGTGGTTAGCTCCTAGCATAAGTGAATGCCCAGGTCCATTAAGGCTTGAGTCTCCCTTTGAGGGAAGTTTTATAGAGTTTTTATAAAGCAGACACAAAAGAAAAACCTCAAATCACTCAGAATAGCCTTTCAGCTCTAGAGCAATAGAGGGAGAGACGATGGGGGTGGAAAGTCTTTTTTCCTCTCTGTGCCCTAGAGTATTTTATTAGGATTACAAAGCAATAATACAACAAAAGAAAAGAAACAAAGAAAACTCCCAAATTCCCAAAGATAGTAAGAGTAAAATGATGAGATGGTACCTCTCCCGATCACTTGGCTACCACTTCCCACTCCTCTAATCCTACTCTGGGGGTTCTTCTCTAAACATTGGATGGCTCTCGAGCCTTTTGCTAGGCTATAGAGAGAGACAATGATCTTGAGTCGTCTTGCTCTCGAGCGCATTGTTTTTATCAAACAGCTCTTCTTCTATCTCTCTATCTGATTTCTCTTCCTGACCTCTCTAGTTCTTCTACTACTCCTCTATACCTCATCACATCTTCGAGCCTCAGTCTTCTTCTGTTAGGTTTGCGATACAGCTCTCAAGAGGACTCGTCTTGCTAGTTCTTGCTATAATTAGCCATCAGCAATGATGGCCCTGCTCTAATGGTAACCTAAACATTATAAATAAGTGACTGCTGCCAAGATATGATGTCATCCTTATAGAAAACAATCTTCTAAGGTCCTTTCCACTCTCAAGAGCACTCTAGAGGGGAGCTCTGTTATAAATCTGTTATGAAATTCTCTGGACAATCTCTATGAGGTTTCTGTAGTGGTGGTCACAGCCACTACTCTGCTACTCAAGTGGTGTGCTCGAGTCCACAACTGGGTGTCTAGGAAACATCTCTGGGAGGCCAAACTCATCTCTCGAGCTAGTTATTCTTGTGATTATGGTGAAAAATATCACTTTTATTACCTAAATGGCTGTCTGGCATGACACCATCATGGACTATAAAGCCCTTAATACAATTACCATCAAAAATTGCTATCCAATCCCTAGAATAGCTGACTTGATTGAATCACTCAGCAAAGCCTTAATCTTTACCAAAATTGATTTGAGGTGGGGATACAACAATGTTCACATCAGAGAAGGGGATAAATAGAAAATGGCATTTATCACAAGATGAGGCCTCTTCGAGGCAACTGTTATGTATTTTGGGTTCTCCAATGTACCAGTGACATTCCAAAGTATGATGAACGATATACTTGGAGATTTTATTTGCATTAGGTTAGTAATGGTGTATTTAGATGACATTTTAATATTTGGGACATATTTGAAGGAACATAGGCAACTGGTCAAAGAAGTGCTGAAAAGACTTCAATTTAATGATCTTTACGCTAAAGCAGAGAGATATTTCTTTGAACAAAGTAATATCAAATATTTGGGCATAATAATATTGGAAAATAAAGTACAGATGGATGAAGAGAAACTTTCAGAAGTTCTAGAGTAACCAGTACTGACAAAAGTCAAGCAAGTACAAGCATTCTTAGGCTTTGCAAATTTCTATTGTAGGTTCATTGAGAACTTTGCCAAGATGTCAAAATCACTCTCTGACTTGACCAAGAAGGATTGTACCTGGAATTGGGACGTTGAGCAACAAAATGCTTTTGAGGCACTGAAAAAGACCTTTACCACAGCTCCAATCCTAAGAATACCAAATGACAAAGATCCCTTTAAGTTATCTACTGATGCTAGCGACTTTGTAATAGGTGCAGTCTTATCATAAAAAGATATGCAAACCAACTTGTAGCACCCAGTGGCTTTCTTTTCCAAATTGTTAGATGTCCATGAAAGGAACTATGAAATCTATGACAAAGAGCTACTTGCAGTAATTTGGGGACTAGAGGAGTACAAACATCATTTGGAAGAACACCCACATAAAATTGAGATCTGGTCAGATCATCAGAACCTCACATTTTTCAGGACAACTCAAAAGCTGACCAGGAGGCAAGCAAGATGGGCATTATTCATGACTCGTTTTGACTTTGTACTCTATCATAAACCAGAAAAGACGATGCAGACAGAGGACCCCTTGTCTAGACAAGCAGATCATGAGATAAGGATAGACCTTGATAATACGAACCAAGTGTTGCTAAAACCTAAGTTCTTTGCTATCAACGCATTAGAGGCTACTTATGAATCACTAATAAATGACGAGACAATTCTAAAGGAGGTTAAAGCTATACTCTTATCGGATAAAGTCACTAAAGACTATAAGTCGTTACTTAAGTCCGGTCCTAGAGAATTCAAAAAATCCTTGTAAGACTGGAACTATGAGAGTAGACTACTCCTGTACAAAGGGAAAATCTATATCCCTTATAGTATAGAAGATACTTTGTGACAACAGATCGTTCAAATATACCACAATTTGCCATCTGCTGGATACCTAGGTTGGTAGAAGACCTATGAGTTAGTCTCCAGAAATTACTAGTGGCCTGGGATGACTACATTTGTCAAGAAATATGTTATGGGTTGTGATATGTGTCAGCAGATGAAAAATTGCCCACAGCAACCTTTTGGACTACTTGTGCCTAACAAGGTGCCTAACGGGCCTTGGGAAATAATCTCTACGTACTTAATCACTCAATTGCCAGAGTCAAACGGTTACAATGCTATCTGTGTAATTGTCGACAGGCTTACCAAAAGAGCTCATTTCATTCCTATTAACAATTAGTTTTCATCCAAGGATATGGCACAGTTACTTTATGACAAGGTTTATTCATTGCATGGACTGCCCCTACAAATCATTTCAGATAGAGGAGTACAATACTCAGCCGAGCTATTCCAAGAATAGTGCAAAATTTTAGAAATAGAATCTACTATGTCGACAGTATACCATCCACAAATAGATGGACAAACAGAACATGTAAATCAGGCTCTAGAGCAATATCTTAGGTGTTATGTTAATTACAATCTCAGTAATTGGTCAGATCTACTACCAAGTGCAGAATTCACATACAACAATCAAGCATATGAAGGAATTAAAGAAAGTCTATTCTACCTTGAATATGGCAGACACCTGAGAGCAGGTCCAATTTTAGTCAAAGAGTCACCACAAAGGGGCTTGAATGACCTAACGTATAAAAGACATGAAGCCTTAGAGTAGGCAAAAGCAGCTCTTACTCTTGCAGCAGAAAGAATAAAGTGGTACTATGACAAGAAAGTCCAAAGTGTCCCATTTAAAGTTGGCAACAAAGTGCTACTCAATTTGAAGGATTACCAGACTACGGAGCAAGCATTATGACCCCAGTACGAAGGACCATTTGAAATAATAGAAAAGTTGTCCTTGGTTACATTTCAGCTTAGGATGCTACCTTGCTACCGAGTACTGCACCCAGTCTTTTATGCAAGCAAGTTAACTCAGTACTCTGAATCCACCATCCATGGTCAGAAAGCCACTCCCCCACCACCGACCTTGATACAGGGCCAGGAAGAATGGGAGGTAGAAAAAATTCTGGACTTACAACAAAGGCATGGGAAGAACAAATACCTTGTCAGATAGAAAGGATACACTCAAGGAGACAACACATGGGAACCTGAGAATAATTTACAAAATGCAGGTGAAAAGCTGCAGGAATATCTTCAGAGTATACCAAAAATTTAGATAACTTCTCAATAGAGCTCGAACCAAGAGAGGAGATAATGTCACAAGCTTCATTCAGTCATATCTCCACCAATTCTTCGACGATTCCCACGGTCTTAAAACCAGCCTAAAGCCCTTAGAAAGACCTTTCGATTGATACCAGTTACGTCTCGAAGCAATCAATAATGGCCGAGATATTAAGCAGATCAACTAGTAACCACCATGTTACTATTTATTAAATTGCTAATATCTCAGAAACCACCACGATTGATGCATCGGTTCTAGGCTCAGCAGAAGCCTTCTTCATAATGCTCAGAATGAGCCTAGAACAACCTCAAGGCAATTAATATTAGTAGAGATATGAAGGCCTCAATGTTTGTACATAGAC
>Ga0153985_1000236_pt1 | contig 16223 bp, 15 predicted proteins | sample TSGA069MetaG_FD_104715 | JGI IMG/M metagenome (GOLD analysis project Ga0153985, IMG submission 104715) | Attine ant fungus gardens microbial communities from Georgia, USA - TSGA069 MetaG | ecosystem: Host-associated > Fungi > Mycelium > Unclassified | place: USA: Georgia, Alexander Wildlife...
GCTCACGTATTGGATCTTAGTGGTCCCTCGTTTCGAGTGGAAGACACGAAAAAATGGCTCAACTAATTTTTTTGGTCCCTTTTTCAATCATCCAGTGGTCCCTTTTTCAGTTGCGTTTAACATTTCTTGACTCGGTTTCAGTTTGTTCATTGAACAAGACCAATTGAAATTTATGAATAAAAAACGTAAATACGAAATAGTAGATAAAGAATGCTCCTACACCAACAACCAATAACATATAGGGTTGGTTGGCTATCGGAATCTTTAAACTTAATAGATAATCAACTAAACCTGAACTAAAACCAAATCCAGCTGTCCATTTGAAAAATGAACAAATGAATAATGATATCCCGGTTAATCCCGCATGCAGCAAAAAAAGCGGTGGAGCACTGAACATGAACAACAGCTCAATTGGTTCAGATACACCCATGAGAAAGGCGGTAAAGGCATTTGCGATCAACAAGGATTTGATTTTTTCGTTTTTATTGGGTGCACTGCGATACATCGCTAAGGCCGTGCCTGGCAATCCAAACATCGTGATCGGGAAAAAGCCCGCTTGATACATACCTACGATCCCTTTTTCACCTTGTGAAGACCAAAAGTTGGCGATATCGTTGATCCCTGCGATATCAAACCAAAAGACCGAATTCAACGCATTATGCAGTCCGGTAGGGATTAGTAATCGATTGAATAGACCAAACAAACCTGCGCCGATGCTGCCTAAGCGACTAATGCCTTTTCCAAAATCTACTAGCAGCGAAAAAAAGAACGGCCAAACGAAATACAACAGGATTACCAATAGAGCTGTCGCTAAAACAGTTAAAATTGGAACAATCCTCGGTCCCTCAAAAAAAGCAAGATACTTAGGCAATTTAGTCTCGGAAAATCGATTGTACAAGTAAGCCACCAGAATTCCGATCAGAATCCCAATGAACTGGTTATTTAATTTTTCCAACGCATCCAGTTTTACTGCATCGGTTGTCAGTCCTATTTCTTTTAAATAAGGTGCCTTAAGCAAGTTTGAAACGATCAGAAAAGCCAGTGTTGCGCTGATAGGCAGGCAAACATCCTGCTCCTTCGCTAAGCCGATCGAGACAGATAAAGCAAATAAAATCGAAATATTTCCTAAAATGAAATTTCCTAAAACAATCAACCCGCCGGCTAAAAAACTATCGCTTTGAAAGGAATGAACCCATTGTCCGATCCCCAACATCAATGACGCCACGGGTAATACTGAAATCGCCGGTAACAGTGAACTGCCTAATCTTCTCAATTTCTCCACCTGAGTTCCTCCTTTATCGTTGTTACAGCAATCATAAATTCTGGAACGCTTCCCATGTCAAGCAAAAATTGAGCAAAAAAGACTCTTATTTTCTGAAAATCCGCCGAAAGTCGGATGCTTCTTTCCGTTTTTCACTCTATACTAGGTATTGTCATTGGATATGCGACTTGAAATCGCCTATCTACTATTTAGAAAGAGGTGAGTTTATGCCTAATTTTCAACAGGATTTTCCGAATGCTGCACGCTACCTAAAACAAAGATATCCAGATAAGGAACCCTTGAGCAGTTTTTGGCATTGGGCGACATTAGTCTTATTTGCTATTTTATGTATCGCAACAATCAAGCAGCAATTATTATTGATCGGGATCTTGATCCTCGCTGCCGCATTGATCAAAGGACCCGGGATCTTACTTTTTGGTGTCGTCTATTCATTCTTAGTGAGTCTATTTCCGCCAATCGGAGTCGTTCTTTCAGCACTTTTCTTCTTATTTAATATTCGTTTATTGACTAAAAGCTGGCGCGTGAATATCGTGACCTCATTGTTCTACCTGTATCCATTGGGTTTGAGCTTATTACGCTACTTCACTCATTGGGATGCGGCCTGGCAGATCGCACTTGAATTGTTGCCTGGATTATTGTTGCTGCATTTCGTATTAATGCAGGTCTACTATTTCCATCCAAGTGCTCGCCAGGTTGCCTGGACTGTTTTAGCTACACCATTTGAGTTGATCTCACTACTATTACCTAAGCGCTTCAAGAAAACGTTTCGGACTACGGCACAACCAACTAGACTAAAGCGCAAAAAAAGTTATCGTTAAAGGAGGTTTCCCCTTCTTTAACGATTTTTATGTTTAGGTATAAGAATTAAAAGAGCTCATGGTAAAGTGAAGCTATACCTAACTTGAAAGGCGGGATTCCCATGAGCTCAAAATACGAACTTCCAACCAACGTAGCACACTTAGCCGAAGAATTTGAAAAATTGGGCCGCTGTTTCTTTGATAAAGTCGATGCAAAGAATTTTACCCAAGCTTATGAAATATTGGAGCAATTATCTGATGCTACCCGCAGCTATCCGCAAGACACAAAGATTTATGACAAAAATTCAAAACTTATCTAACCAGTCCAAAAAGACGACAAGAAGATCACTCGATCTTCTTACCGTCTCTTTTTTTAAGAATTCTGTGGTCATTTAAGATACGTTCACTATTGGGCGGAACCGGACCCTTTCAACCAGCCAGCTTACTGATGAGCTGCTGTAATTGAAACACATCCTGATTCGTTAAGAATGGATCGATCACAACCGTTGGATATTCCTCTGGTACCTCTTCCACACTGCTGGAAGTGATTAGCGCGTCATATTTTTCCAATTCAGAACGATGGATGTCATTGCTTAATTTTTTCTCTACATAATGAACTTCAAAATTCCCATAGATTTGATTTTCAATTTGGTTGCCTAAAAAGAATTCTTCTGTCGGCGACAGCTCAGACAGCAGCAGCAGCTTCAACGGCCGATCACAGCTGGCCAATAGCGTCAAGCTTTGCGGAACCATCGTAATCAAGATGTAGATATAGTTCAAAACAAAATCTTCTTCTTGATAGATTTGATACCGTCTGACAAAATAATCGACGATCTTCTTAACCTTTTTGACCGCTTGATCATGGGTCTCTGATAATTTCTCAAGGAAGATTTTTCGCTGTCGAAATAAAATATCGATCAATTGACCATTTGGTTCATAGATGCGATGCTCATTCAACAGGACGATCGCCAATTCTTGCTTCTTGTCATTACCTAACGAAAAATTCAAAAGGCTGTCGAATTCCTCGACCAACTCTAAATGACGATAATAGTAGTCCGCATACTCGTCTTCTTTTTTTAATGCGCTATGCAGTTGACTCCTGCTGGCAACCACTATATCCGCATAAGACAACCAGAGACAATCCTTGATCTTGTCCGATGACAGCTTCACGCGAAAGACTTCCATCGCCATCCGTTTAAAGGCATCCAAGGCCTGTCTTTCCGGCAGCATCAAATCACTGTCCAGCTCTTCCTTTGGATAATAATGACCGTTTTTGATCCGCCATAGGCCAATGTACATGTTATACCCCAGACGTTTGCGGGAAATAAAATTATCCTCCAGTTTGTTCACTTGGATAAATTGATTCACCAGCTCCGTGATCGCCTTGATTTGAAACTCCTTCAAATCACGATACAGCGAATCCAAACGATCCGACTTCTCAATGAAATAGCGATAGTACATATGTCGGATCACACGTTCATTGCCTTCCAAACGCAGTGGCCGGTATTGCAGTGTGATTCCTGTTTTCAGCAACACACTTTCGATCTTCTTCAGGTTTCGCTGTGTTTTTGACGGACTTAAAAAAAGCTTCTTCGAAAGATCAATAATGTTTTCGCACTCTTCATATAGCAATTCTTCAATAATCTGGAACTCCGGCGACTGCTGGATCGTGTCCGCATACAATCGATTAATACTGACATGTGATTTAATCTGCAGCTGATAAAGTCCCTTATATTTCACGATTCGAAAGGCATCCTGCTGACTATTGATCAGTTTGACATCCTTTAATAAAACAGACAGTGAGCATTCTAATTCCTCTAATAATTGGTCGCTTGATAGACCTATCCGACATGCGTACAGCAATTCGACCAAACGCAGATGCCGCAAATTACTCACTCCTAAAATTTCTCTAAAATTCATATCCTCACCCTCTTCATTCACTCCTATGCTAAACGCCACCAACGATCGACTCCAAAGAGCAACCAGCTCTTTGTGTATGAAGCAAAACCCCTTTCGCTTCATACTAAATCCTTAATTGCTAAACCGTTTATGCAATCAAACTAGTGTGTTTCCCTCCTTTTTCGCTTTCGCCTGATAAAAGAAAAAGCCAAGCAATCACGCAAATGCTGATTATTGCTTCGGTTTATCCGTTGCCTTACTGTATAATAATGGTAACTGATATGGACTTTCTCTGCTTTTCGCAAATAAAAAAAAGAGTTCGTTATCGAATGACATATTTAGCACGTCATAAATAGAATACGCAAAAACTCACTAGTTATTTAATTCACTTTTTAAATTTAAAATAATTTTTTTTAAAAACTAATAGTTATTTTTTTTGTTTCGTTTGAATTAATGATATTTTTTAATGATTTTGAACAAAAATGAGCGTTTTTGTTTTTGCTGTGTTCAAATAAAATTTGATTTATCCACTCTTAAATAATCTTATCCATCACAAAAAAGAGCAATCCCGCTAAAAAGGATTGCTCTTTGCTATATTAAGTCACTATTTGGCTGTACGAATAGTGACGAATTTGACATCCACGTATTCTTCGACTCCATATGTGCCGTTCTCACGACCAAATCCCGAGTGTTTCACCCCGCCGAATGGTGTAGCTGAGTTTGAGATAGCTGTATCATTTACACCGACCATGCCATACTGTAATTTTCTGCTGACATTTTCAACCGTATGGATATTGGTCGAGAAGAAATAAGAAGCCAAACCAAATTCTGTATCATTGGCATCCTCAATGACTTTTTCCTCATCCTCAAAGGTGATTAATGGAATCACCGGACCAAAGGTTTCTTGATAGAAAATAGCCATCTCTTTGGTAACACCATCTAAGACGGTCGGTTCAAAGAAATTGCCGTTCGCATAGTCACCGTCTTCCAGCTTATGACCACCAGCCAAAATTTTCGCTCCTTTATCCGTTGCATCCTTCAATTGCTCCATTACTTTTTCAACGCCATCTTGATTGATCAGCGGACCAGTTGTCGGATCTTCTAACCCATTTCCAACGGTGACATCTTTGATTGCTTCCACGATCCGATCTGTCACCTTTTCCTTAATGTCCTTATGGATAAATATTCGATTCGGTGACGTGCAGACCTGACCATTATTGATAAATTTCGTTTTAATCAGAGTTTCCACCGCACGCTCGATATCCGCATCTGGGAAAATGATATAAGGCGCGTGACCGCCTAATTCCATCGACACATTTTTCAAAGTCGGCGCTGCTTGTTCATTCAGTTTCTGACCCACAGCAGTTGAGCCAGTGAAGGTGATCTTTTGAACAGCCTCTGATTCTGAAAGAATCGTTCCGATCGTTGACGAATCGCCTAACACGATGTTCACTACACCATCAGGAAAGCCAGCTTTATCAAACAATTCCATCAACGCTAAGGCTGAAAGCGGCGTTTCTTTTGATGGCTTCAAAATTACCGTACAGCCAGCCGCGATCGCTGGTGAAATCTTGCGGATGATCATATTCGATGGGAAGTTCCATGGTGTAATCGCACCTACCACGCCCACCGCTTGCTTGCGGACCTGCCATTGATTCGTCGTTGGTGAGGGAACGATTTCTCCTAATAAACGCTGCCCTTCCGCCGCGTTCCAGCGCAAATTCTCTACGTTTGTTTGAATTTCACCTTTAGCCTGTGCTAAGGGCTTTCCTTGCTCCATCGTCATGATGGTCGCCAAGCGATCCGTATCTTTTTCGACTAAATCAGCCATTCTATTCATTAATTTTGCTCGTTCAGCGGGCGACTTCCGTGACCATTCAGAAAACGCACTGTTCGCTGCCTCGATTGCTGAATAAACTTCTTTTTCACCTCCAACATGAACGTCTGCTAATGTCTCTCCTGTCGCTGGATTCGTTACCGGCTTGGTTCCTTCTGAGCCTTCCACCCAGTTGCCATTAAAATAGAGACGTGTTTCGACTGCTGGTAAACTTTGCTGTTTTGCCATATGTCTAAATTCCTCCTCGTTTATGGTTTTAAATGAAAATCAGGATTTCTTCTGACCTTCAAACGTTCCGTTGGTACATAAATAACCGTAACACGGATAAAATGACAGTTCAAAAAATCAGCCTAAGGCTCTCTTTCGATTGAAAATTAAACGGCTTCTCGTGTATCCATCGTCTAGTTTTCTTTTCGCTTCCTTTTCTGTTTATACCGCAAACACGAAAAAATTCATTACTTTATCGACTCTCGTTGTCATCTTTAGACATTTCCAATGTAGTATAGTCTTCTTTGTCAGCAAATTAGGCTGAAATAATTGAAAAGAAGGTGAAGTTAATGTCTTCCAGAATTACACATATTCGTTTCGCTGAAAACAATGCAACTTCTACTGAAGGTATAGATCAGGTAAAGTTAGACTCAGGGGAAGTGGAATCCGTTGAAGATTTAGTGAGGTATATCGATGATGTATCTATGATATTCTTTTACACATTGTCTCGAGAAGAATCCGAATCATTCATTGAAACAGTTCAATCAAACCAGGGAAAAGCGTATATACGAACGAGATCGAGTCGCTCTCAAGACGATAATTTGTTAAAGCTTCCGAGGTTTTAAGTTGTCGTGAGACAGAGGATTTAGAATACTTTCTTTTTTTTAAAGCGTCTATCGAACTTTCTTCATACTTTGATGTTAGATTGCTAGTGTGTCAAACAGACCGCGATAATTATTCTCTCATTGACACATCTTGACGGAAAATGATCTTCTTGTACATTGCAGCGTGCGGTCCGCTGCTTTTTTCCGTGGTGGAATGTATCGCACATTCATAAAATAGCGCCTATTGATGATTCCTCTTTGTTCTTGTACAATTTGAACAGAACAATAGTAGAGGAGCCTTCATCACAATGTTTTCGACCGTTTATAAATTTGAAGTTCGCAAACCTTTTTTAGCAGTATATTCATTACTTATTCTTCTTGGATTGGCGCTTACTATTGGACGTTGGTACAGTCAATTCACGGATTTTGTCATTATTAATTCGTCCATCAACTCCCATATCTCAAATTTCTCATTAAGTTTAATGGCGTATCTTGGAATCGGTTTTATTTGGCTGATGGGAGACATTAAGTTTCGTTTCATCATGGTTCTAGGTGTTGTATTTGTCGCAAGAAATTTATTCTGTGAAACGGTGATGACCTTCTTAAACACGCCTGATATTATCGATACCTATTTTGGCATCGTAGGCACATTGATCAGCTTTCTTTTTCTGCTAGTTACTAATAAATTCGGACTCACTCCAATAAAACAGAAAGATTAGCTGCGCTGAAGAGCCTCAAAATTTCAATTTTGGGGCTCTTCAGCTTTATCTATAAGCGATTACTTTCAAGTCCTATATAGTAGACTTTTTTTGTTCATTTGATGGATGCATATTATACTTCCCATAAAGCTATTTAGAAATGCCTTAGGAAGGATTGTATATATGAAGCTAAATTTAACACCATCAATGCAGTTAACACAGGAGCAAAGAAAACGAAATGTTTGGATATCACTGATAATCGGTATTGTAATTGTTTTTCTTGTCCAAGGGATTTCAATGATTCCTGCTGACTATATTGAAAACACTGGTGCCAAAGAAGTGTATATTCTATTTGCAAATATATTTGTAATCCTTGCATTAACACTCTTTTGTCGTTTTTTCCAAAAGAGATCTCTAGCTTCACTGGGATTTAGTTCAAAAAAAATAGCAAATAGAATCCTCACGGGAACAACTCTCGCGATTATTTTTTTGACGATTGTTTTCTTGCTAAATTTATTTGCAGGTTCAATTAGAATATCTTCTAATTTGACAACAGTTAGTTGGATTTATGTATTGACCGCCTTCTTGGGGTATTTTCCACAAGGTTTAATGGAGGAAATAGTCTGCCGCGGATTTATCATGAATTCAATAAGCGCCAGATATAACATCTGGACTGGCTTACTAGTGAATTCTTTAATTTTTGCTATACTCCATGGGTTAAACCCAGATATCACTCGACTTGCATTGCTAAATCTATTTTTGGCAGGGCTGCTATTATCAACAATTTTTTATTTAACGGACAATATTTTGTTTGTTGGGGCTTTCCATGCAGCTTGGAATTTCATGTTGGGGCCAGTATTAGGGGTTCCTGTCAGCGGCCTTTCCATTTATTCCTCTTTATTTAAAACAACCTTGTTACCTGATCACTCTTTAATGAATGGTGGCGGCTTTGGTTTTGAAGGCGGCCTTGGATTAACTATTTCAATTATTATTGCTTTTATCACGCTATTCTTCCTCGTCAGAATAAGAAATAGACAAGAAGTTGGATAGCTACTTTTCAATATTTCTTCAAAGAAACTATTCTAGGCTTTCTTTCTACTTGTTTGATAGGTGTGCTTAATAAAATTAAATTCTCAACTCTTTTTTAGTATACTATGCTAAAAAGGAGTTTTTTGTTTAATGGGCCTACCAATATTCTTACTATCCTTTTGTACAATTCCGATACACTATTTACTATATAGGTTTGCTTTAAAAAGGTTCCCTAAATTGAATTTATCTGCAATCCTTAGCAGTGCCCTTTTGATAGTATTCCTAAATTTAGTTCTCGTATTACCTACAAGTCTTCGTGGCGGTTATGATTCAGCAGGAGGAGATTTAACTATTCTCCCTGTACTAATCATTTGTATCGGTTCCGTTTTGTTTTTGCTGTTGTATCTCGTAGTAGTTAATGTCGTTATGGCAATTAGAATAGATCGTTAAGTTGATCTAAACTCATTTAAATTGCGAATAGTTCTCCTCTCAATGATTTCTTCCGCTAGAAAAAATTTTGCAAAACTAAATGTATTACTTATTCATCAATTTTAAAAATTTTAATGAATAAATTTTTAAATGAATATACAATGAATTTAGGGAATGATTGGCCAATCTTCCAATAATACATTTGGAGGAACATACATGAATTATCTAGTTGAATCACTACCATCTAAAACAGTATTTTATAAACGTCGAGTTGGTGCTTATGGAACTGAAAACTATGCTTTAATGGACTCTGTAAAAACTCATCTGAAAAAAGAAAAACTCTTCTCGGAAAATACGATTATCTACGGTATTGCATTAGATGATCCGAATAAAATCTCGGCAGAACATTGCCGTTATGATGTTGCTGTGGAATCGGATGCGGCTATCACAAACATGAACTCAAGAGAATTAGATTCAGGAGAATACGCAATTTTCCAAATCGACCATACTAGCAACGCTGTTTCTGCTTTTTGGAATACCTTTCCATCTTTATTAAGTCAAGATTCTTATACGATAGATTTTTCCAGACCTATTTTAGAGAGGTACAAAATTAGTTTAATTAACAATGAACGATGCGAAATGCTAGTACCAATAAAAATGAAATGACATTTATGTAGAGAACCTTTCATAGGTTCTCTTTCTACTTGATAGCTCCATCGACTGGAACTCTTCCATTAACATAGTTATGATTTAGCTGTTTTTATAATCGCTATTACGACACTGTTACATGTCTTGCAATACTGTTTGATACATCAAGCTTTTTTTAAGTTACTATGGTTCTAAATAAAGGAGTGATTTAACTAATGAAGTTTATTAAAAAATTTTTTTTATTCTTGTCTTTAGGATTAATCGGATATTTTGTCATTACAAAAACAACATATGACTATCCTTATAGAACCTATAAGACCATTTACAAAATAGAGAAAAAAGTTGGAAAAATTGATAGAGAGAATTTGGTTATTTATAAAGAAATCCATAGACCTATCTACGTTTTCGAGGGAAAACTATCGAAATCTAGTAAAGTTATTTGTCTTGAGATTGAAGAATCTTCGTCATCACTAAAAGTAGTTGAGATCAACAAAAATAGAGCTATTTATGATTTATCGTTTAGTAACTTTCAGCGTGTACAAAAAACATTTCAATTGGAATAGTTTCCGTAAAACTATGTGATACCCTCGATTAACCGAGGTTTTTCATTAGATAAAACGTTAAAATTATGGTATATTAATAAGTGGAATTTCGTTATGAACGTTTTAGTTGCCTTTCGTCACTAATGAGAAAGGAGAATGCTATATGACATTCACTAACAACAAATTGGAATACCGCGTAACTTTAGATACTAACTTAAATCTATTTATTGTTTTCGACAAACAAGACGAAAACAAATTTGCGACAGGTACGACAATCGAAAATGCAGTACAAGAATTAGCAAAAATCGCATAAGGAGTGTAATTCTCTAATGGACAATTACTGTTCGTACTGAAAGCATCTACTGTAGATCACGGTAGATGCTTATTTTTTTCTACTATATTTGTTCCAAATAGCGTTTTCCTAGCCGAGAAAACAAAAAACTCAGACCAATAAAAATTGGCCTGAGCGGATTCTCTATACAAAACTATTCTGTTATCTCCTCAACCGTTGTACTAATCCAGCCAAAATAATCCCTTTTATCGACCTATTACTCATTCTGTTTAATACTCACTTTGATTACGACTATTAAGTTTTCCATCCTTTAATTCTATCGAAAATATTTTATTAGAAATACTCCATGTATAATTATCATAGGTATGCCCCCCATGACGCATGATCAGCTCTGTATTTGGATACCCCATAGTTTCAATAATCTCTTTTTTGGAATAGTTCTCTCCGATTGTCATTCCATTAAACTCATCTAGAAATGCTTCTTTCGTTTCACCTTGTTTCTCACTAATAGTCAACGACTTGGATATAACTTTTCCGTCTTTACAAGTAATCATTGCATAAGTGATAGGGTCATCCCAAGGAAAATAATTCCAAGAATAAGAAATCGTTTTTTCTCCTGCATAATAATCTTCTGTCTTTGAATCTGGTTCTCCAAGCATTCTTTCGACTTGACTGCTCTTACTTCCAGCCCTCCCTGATTCTTCTTCTCCCACTTCTATTTTCTCAAAGACTTCTTTCAGAGATGGAAGATCATCGACTTTTTTATCCATTTTTTGATCATCTATAGAACTGGTTTCTTTACTTGTAATTGTCGGTTCACTCGATATAACAGTATCCTCTTGACTATTCAAATAACTGAATAATGCTAAAGCGAAACAAACGAGCAGCAATCCAAGTACAATTAAAGAATTATAGAATATTTTTGAATTCCTTTTTCGCAAATTATCCTCCTCATGTTGCCACGTAATAAATGATTTTCTATGTATTTAATTTTAACTTATTTCCTTTTGCAGATAATCTCTTTTTAGAAAACATTTACAAATAATTTAGCTTTTTTTATTAATCAAAATTCGACTGTAACGTGCTCGGACATCGTGCTTTTGGATACATTTATTCTATTCCTTTAATATAGCTTATTCAATTCTATAGGTATAATAAACTAAACAATGCTACATTAAAGCGATCCACGAGTTGTAAAAACAATCATAACACCTTATATTTAATAAACATTTTTAACCTATTCTTTTAACCTATTCAATGAAACTTATTTTTTCAGGTCGCATTTTTCTCTTTAATAATATATAATAAAAAAAGTTATGCTAATTCTCAAAAATAATTCTCTACAGAATTTCAGAGTCAGCAAAACTTACAATTAGCACTATAAATATATAGGAGTGAGCGTTTGAACAACAATATCAAAAAGAAAGCATATAGAAATACACCCGCCTTTGTCCTTTTATCTTGGGGATCATTTATCTTCTTCTTAGTCTTAATACTTATTGGTTTGTATACGTTAAAGGAACCCTTAATGGTTAAGGGCTATTATTTGATGGGGTCAGTTAGCCTGATTTCGTCATCCTTTATGCTATCAAAAGTCATTAGAGACAATCAGGAAGATGAGGAACGATACAATAAAATGTTCCGTGCTCAAGATGATGATGAAGAATAAATGACATTCAAAACGGCATAGATCTATGCCGTTTTTCTTTTTAGTATACTTACCGCTGACATATCATTGGAAAAATTTCTGAAAATGGTCGTTAGAGTTTTCTTCAGCAATCTTTATTTACAACCCCGATAACCTCTGTTATAGTTCGAGAAAAAGGAGCGTGTGAGGATTTGATTAAGATTATAGTACTTTGCTGCATTATTGCTTTGCTGCCTCCTTTCTCTCCATTAAAGAGGCTGTTCAAAAAATAAATTGCTCTAGCAGCCTAATTGGCTGTTTTTTTTACCTTTGATGGGCCAGAATAGGAGCGATTCCTTTTTTTGATTCCCTTATCATAGAGCAATACCATCTCCTCTGATCGCGTGGTTACTTGATTGTCTTCTGATCAGTCATTACTTTTTTTAAATTTTTTCTACTCTCTGGTTCACTTCCTCTGTTTCCATTTTTTTCTTCTTAACTATTCCAAGTATTCCTTTTTGCAATTGATTTGTGGTACCATTATTCAAATTACCACATAGGAGGATATTTATGATTACGTTAGAACAATTTGATGAAGTGGACATGAGAGTAGGCACCATTACAGCCGTTTCCTTAAACAAAAGAGCCAGAAATCCCGCTTATAAAGTGACTGTAGATCTAGGAGAATTGGGCATTAAAAATAGTTCTGCTCAACTTACTAACTATACAGTAGAAGAAATTGTTGGCAAACAAGTCGTTTGTGTTTGCAGCTTTGACCCCATCCGAATTGGAGATGTCAAAAGCGAAATAAGAATATTAGGCAGCGATACTGAAGATGGATGCATTTTATTGACTTCCCTAAGTAAGGTTAAGAATGGAAGTAAAGTATTTTAAAGTTAGTCATCTTTAACCCTTGTGATGGGGCTGCTTATCTTCGGGTAAGTAGGCCTATTTAACTTTGTTCTTCAATTAAAACCTAGATATAGTAACGAAGAAAAATCTACTTTCACTAAAAACAGAAAAACTCAGGCAGGCACTAAGCCTCCTGAGTTTTTCCACCCTATTCACTTTTTTGAAACCTCTTTTGCATTAGATACCTACATATTTTTTCGATTCAAGAAAAAGTAGAACAGTCCGACTATCGTAGAAATGCCGACCAAACCAGCAGAAACGATCATCATTTTATTTCGTCCTGTACCTCCGGTATTTGGTGCTTGTCCTTCAATTTTCTTATTCTTTACTTCTAATGTAATCTTATTTCCTTCCGCAGTAATACTGCCCGATCCTTCCACCAGATCATCATTCTCGATCGTAACAACGCCCAACTCAGAAATCGTGATCTCAATATCTTTATCTAAGCCAACATATCCACTTGGCGACTTTGTTTCGGTTAAGAGATAGCGTCCAGGTTTGAGCTGATCAAACGTAAATTTCGTTCCACCATCAAGTGTCTTATCATAGGTGATACCGTTCGTTCCGCGCAGGCGGAAACTTGCGCCAGACAACAGTGTATTCGTGGTGTCCTTTTTCGTGATCTCCATAGTGAAGTCTTTCAATTTATTCGTGACTTTATGCCGTCCCGTTGAGCCGTTGACTTTAGTAATCAAGTTACCATTCGTGTCCTCTTCAACCGTAAAGACAAATTCAGGCATTTTTTCATAACCAGTCGGTACATCGGTTTCTGATACGATATACATCCCAACCGGCAGATTCTCAAAGGTCACTGTTCCCGCTAAATTTGGAGAAACATTCGTGATTTTCTTGTGAGACTTCGCATCCTCAACCTCGAAAACTGGATGGCTTCCAGCAGTTGGGAATGGCGTCTGTCCATCATTCTTAAACTTGTCAAATTGGAAATTAGTTTTCTTCAACGTATTGGTGACCTCAACAGTTCCACCGCCTAAATCATCTTTCGTAAATTCTGCTGGACTGTAGCTGACACTATGCCCCTGAGGAACTGATTTTTCCACTACGCGGTATCTAGAACCAGGAATATCAACAATATTAGTAAAGCTGTCACTCCAATTTTTGGCTTTGTTTAATACTTTTTCTTCGCCTATTTTCGTCCAAGTCGAACCATTCTGTTTCTGCAGCTCAACTGTAACGGATTCACGACGTCCCCAATAATCCTCGACATTATTGACTTTATCATTTGCCCAAACTTTCTTTACCGGAATCGAAATGATTTCGTCGGCTTTAACGCGGACAGACGGTACACCAAAATCTAAAATATCATTTGAACGTTCCGGCGTTGGTTGCAATGTGGTTGGACCATTAGTTTGATACCACACACCTTTTTGGTATCCGGGTTTTAACTTCACGCGGTAATCAATCTGAATCTGTTCTCCTTTTTTCAAGGATAAATTCGTTACAACGATCTCATTATTGGCATTTACCATTGGTCCATTTGGTTGCGGATCAAGTGTGATTTGATTGCCATCTTTATCATAAGTCTTTTTCGTTGGACCAGAAACGAGTTCAAACATATCTCCGATTGGATCGGTGATGATCCCTTTGTTGACGGTAGAAATGACTGTGTCGTACCATTCTTTGATCCCTTCAGTCAGATCTTCTGTGTCGGTAACAGAATTATAGAAATAATCTGTGTTGCTATTTCCTGAAGTATTTGACTTTTTCGTGGCCATTCTTGCTAATCCATTTTGTAATTCAGATACTGGGTGATCTGCCGCTGAATGTCTTGTCATCCCAGCAGTCACTGTATGAATCTCAATTCCCTCTTGCTTCAAATCATAAGCAGTTGAATTGGTTGTTGACAAATGCGTACTAAGTGACAGTGCATTATAATATAATAGACTATCAAATTTAGTTTTATTCGCACTAGAAGCTAGATTACTACCATTAGCTGCTTTATATCCCAGTGGACGTTCCTGTGTTGGATCGTCCACCATCAACCAATTTTCGACATGTACTTTATCTGGATAAATCGCATCATTTCTTGTTGCTACACGATTATATGGATCTGGCAAAAAACTACTATTTGGTGCGCCATCTGTTAACACAAACAGCAATTTCTTTCGGCCTCTTGTATCAGAGTCCCCTCGATCAAAAATTCCTTTTGCTTGTACTAAACCTCGTTGAGTAAAAGTCGGACCTTCTGGAGCGATCGCTGCATGATTTTTTACAATGTTGTTCCAAGTACTAGTATTACTACTCAATTCATAATTATAGGGTGCAGAGAAATCTCTTTCATATAAACCACTACTAAAGAAATAGGCGCCTACTCGAATGTTTTCGTCTACCTTCGATTCAATCAATTTATCAACCATTGTCCTTAACGCTGCATTTACCCGACCGCGACGGTTAACCCCATTTACAGATCCTTGGCTCATTGTCCCTGTATGGTCAATCAAAAAGACAATATCCACCCCTGGTTTATACGTCGTATTCCCGCGAACATTCAAACGGATATTAAATTCATCTTCCTTATCCGTTTCGTAAGCCAATTTCCGGATTGCTAAGTTCGGATTTGAACTGTCATCACCATAGTTGATATAAGACTTCGAACGATCGTCTTGACTAACATTCCAACTGGTCAAACCATCCCAGTTAGTTGCTGGATCGGCGGAGTTTCCCCCTTGATGATTTCGAATCGTCTCTGATTGTCCATCAGGAGACCACGAATTCGTTGGGTATTTCCCTTCTTGTGCGGATTCTGTATAAGCTGGTTGTTTGTTCGTGTATTGATTTTGATATGCAGCAATTCCGCCGCCTCTAAATGTGGATTGTGTTGATAGCTTAGGCCCAGTCAGTCCCGTTTTTTCTTTGCTTTCAGCACTAGAAGAGCCGGTCGTTTCCTTTTTACTGGAACTTTCCTGTTTTTTACTTGAGCTTTCTTTTGTCGTTTCCTTCTGCGCCTTCTTGATCTCCAGTTTAAACGGTTTTTCCAGCTCCAATGTATCTTCCTTAATTTCAGAATCCTCAGTTGTCCCCTTTTGATCCATTTCTACATAAAGCTTCAGTGCATCCATCGATTTAGGCAAATCTAAAACAATCTGTCCTTCCATCGCATCTGTAAAAGCCTCTTCTATTAACCAACCCTTGGTTTCTTTTATATTTTCAATAACAGGATAATCGATGGTCTCATTCTTTTCGTCCGTCACCTTTAATTTTAAACGTTGGTGAAGGTTTTCAGATTGACTTTGTCTTGCAAAAGTAATTTTCCATTGGATAGAATCGTCTTTCGTCTTAGAAGCTGTCTTCATGAACTCGTCTTGTGATAAAATTAAGTCAAAAAAAGAGGAACAAATAATGGCTTATCCATCTGATTTAACAGACAAACAATGGCATAAAATTGAACATTTCTTTGATAA
>Ga0153985_1000239_pt1 | contig 16120 bp, 12 predicted proteins | sample TSGA069MetaG_FD_104715 | JGI IMG/M metagenome (GOLD analysis project Ga0153985, IMG submission 104715) | Attine ant fungus gardens microbial communities from Georgia, USA - TSGA069 MetaG | ecosystem: Host-associated > Fungi > Mycelium > Unclassified | place: USA: Georgia, Alexander Wildlife...
ATTAACGGAAGAAATCAATCAACTAAATGAGCATGCACGTGTCCACAAAAAAGACCACCATTCATACCGCGGTCTAATGAAAAAAGTTGGTCATCGTCGTAACTTGCTAGCTTACTTACGTAAAAACGAAGTACAACGTTACCGTGAATTAATCCAACGTCTAGGACTACGTCGTTAATTCGTACTACTACTGAAAGTGAGGTTCCTAGGAATCTCACTTTTTTTGAAGTTAGGCTTTTCGCAGTAGTGTAAGTTTGAGGGCTATTAATAGTCTTTTATACGTTGTATTGAACAGGCAGTTTAGCCCAATGTTATGCGTATGAAAATCAGTTCACTTAAAATGAGCTAGCTGCTAAATTTTAGTATAAACGTAGAAAGATTCGTCTTTTATTATGTTTTGTTTGTGAAGGGGACTAAATTAATCTAACACTGATAGCTATCAGAAAAAAATAAAAGACCTTTGATTGGCGTGTTGTCACTCTACTAACCAAATGCAAGAAGCGAAAGATTTCGCTGTTTCCATTTGTTTAGTAGCGTCGCACTGGTCAAAGGGAAAAGGAGAAATTATGTCAGAAAAACAAGTTTTTAAAACCACTTGGGGCGGACGCCCTCTGCAAGTTGAAATCGGTCAGCTTGCGAAACAAGCGAATGGCGCAGTTTTAGTTCGCTATGGCGACACTGTTGTATTAAGTGCCGCAGTTGCCTCAAAAGAAGCAAAGGATACCGACTTTTTCCCATTAACGATCAACTATGAAGAAAAAATGTACGCGGTAGGTAAAATTCCTGGCGGCTTTATCAAACGTGAAGGTCGTCCAAGTACGGATGCTACGTTAACGGCTCGTTTGATCGACCGTCCAATCCGTCCAATGTTCGCAGATGGCTTCCGTAATGAAGTTCAAGTAACGAACGTTGTAATGAGTGTTGAACAAGATTGCTCGCCATCAATGGCAGCGATGTTTGGTTCTTCATTGGCATTAGCTATTTCGGATATCCCATTTGATGGACCAATCGCGGGTGTTGATGTGGGTCGTGTGAATGGTGAATATGTGTTGAATCCTACTGCGGAACAACATACAGAATCAGATATCGACTTGACGGTTGCTGGTACAAAACAAGCAATCAACATGGTTGAATCTGGTGCAAAAGAAGTTTCTGAAGAAGATATGCTGGGCGCATTATTATTCGGGTTTGACGCAATCAAAGAAATGGTTGCATTCCAATCTGAAATCGTTGCAGCAGTCGGCAAAGAAAAAATGGAAATCAAATTATTACAAGTTGATCCTGAGTTGAAGAAAGAAATCTTCGACGGTTACTATCAAACAATGAAAACAGCCGTGATGACGATGGACAAATTGGCTCGTGAAGACGAAATCGAAAAAGTGAAAGAAACAGTCAAAGAAGTCTACGCTGAAAAATTCGCGAATGTCGAAACAGAAGACCTAGTTCAAATCACGAAAGAAGTAAAACAAATCGCTGAAGATCTTGAAAAAGATGTAGTTCGCGAATTGATTACAATCGATAAAATTCGTCCTGACGGCCGTAAACTAGATGAAATCCGTAAATTAGATGCTGAAACGAGCGTTTTACCACGAGTTCACGGATCAGGTCTGTTTACTCGGGGACAAACACAAGCATTATCTGCTTGTACTTTAGCTCCTTTAGGTGAGCATCAAATCATTGATGGTTTAGGATCAGTTGAAAGCAAGCGATTCATCCATCATTATAACTTCCCGCAATTCTCTGTTGGTTCAACGGGCCGTGCCGGATCACCTGGCCGCCGCGAAATCGGACATGGAGCATTAGGGGAACGTGCCTTAGCGCAAATTATTCCAAGTGAAGAGGATTTCCCTTACACAATTCGTTTAGTAGCGGAAGTATTGGAATCAAATGGTTCTTCTTCACAAGCAAGTATCTGTGCAGGTACATTAGCATTGATGGACGCAGGTGTTCCAATTAAGGCACCAGTTGCTGGGATCGCGATGGGATTGGTATCTGATGGTGAAAATTATACGATCTTAACAGATATCCAAGGACTTGAAGATCACCTAGGCGATATGGACTTTAAAGTTGCCGGAACTAAAGATGGTATCACTGCTTTGCAAATGGATATCAAGATTCAAGGGATCACAGAACAAATCCTTTCCGAAGCGTTGACTCAAGCGAAAAAAGCGCGGATGGAAATCTTAGAAGTATTGACGGATACAATTGCTGAACCACGTGAAGAACTAAGCCCATACGCACCGAAGATTGAAATGATCCAAATCGATCCAGATAAGATCAAGACAGTTATTGGTAAAGGCGGCGACACGATCAATGGAATTATTGATGAAACTGGCGTGAAAATTGATATCGATCAAGAAGGTAATGTCAGCATTGCTTCTTCAGATGCAGAAATGATCAAGAAAGCAATCAAGATCATTGAAGAATTAACGAAGGAAGTTAAAGTCGGCGAAGTTTACTTAAGTAAAGTTGTTCGTGTCGAAAAATTCGGCGCTTTTGTGAACTTGATCAAAGGTAAAGACGCGTTGGTACACATTTCTCAACTTGCAAATGAACGCGTGAATAAAGTTGAAGATGTCGTGAAATTAGGCGACGAAGTGCTAGTCAAAGTAACAGAGATCGATCGTCAAGGTCGTGTGAACGCTTCTCGTAAAGCTATGTTGAAAGAAGAAGAAAGCAAAAAAGAAGAGAAATAGATTCTATTTTGAGGTTATTCTTTGACAAATCTCTTTGAAAACTGGATAATACGGATAAGTTTTAGGGGAGTAGCGACATAGAGCAAGCTCTATGCTTTTAGATCAACATCAAGTGCTCAAGCACTGGTCTATAAGATAATTTGCAAGACCTAAACAATAGTGAGAGCTGTTGTTTAGGTCTTTTTTTGTCAGTTCTGCTTCCTGCTGGCAGGTTAGCAGAATGATAGGCGCAGCAAATTTACAACTTACTCGATAGAGAGAAACCAAACCAATACCGATTCAGCGTTGGGCTGTAACAGGAGAGTGCAAAATGGAAAAAAAGAAAGATCATACTAAAAAACTTTCGGCAGCTGGATTGCTGATTGCGATGGGAGTCGTTTACGGCGATATCGGAACGAGCCCCTTGTATGTAATGAAAGCTATTTTAGAAGAAAATGGCGGATTGAGTACTGTCACGCAGGACTTTGTTCTTGGAGCAGTCTCGCTGGTTTTTTGGACCGTCATGCTTTTAACCACGGTCAAATACGTGCTGATTGCTTTAAAGGCAGATAACCATGGTGAGGGAGGGATTTTCTCTTTATACACCTTAGTACGAAAAGGCGGAAAGTATCTAATCGTGCCGGCTATGATTGGCGGTGCCGCCTTATTAGCCGATGGCGTGCTGACCCCGGCCGTGACAGTGACGACGGCGATCGAAGGACTAAGAGGAATTCCGGATTTTTATCAAATATTCGGTAATAATCAAAATGTTATCGTGATCATAACCTTAGTGATTCTGCTATTTTTATTTTTGATCCAACGCTTTGGTACGGATTTTGTCGGGAAAGCTTTTGGCCCTATCATGTTTCTTTGGTTCACTTTTTTAGGTTTGATGGGTTTATTGAATATTCCTTATGACTTTAGTGTAATTAAAGCATTGAATCCTTATTATGCGATTCATTTGCTGTTCAGTCCTGAAAATAAAATGGGAATCTTTATTTTAGGAAGTATTTTCTTAGCGACAACAGGAGCGGAAGCTTTGTACTCTGATATGGGTCATGTGGGTAAGAAAAATATCCATATCAGCTGGCCGTATGTCCTGCTTTGTTTGATGTTGAATTACGCTGGCCAAGCTGCGTGGATTTTGCATGTGAAGGGCAATGCTGCGATTGAAGGAATCGAAAATTTGAATCCTTTCTTCCAAATATTGCCGGATGGCTGGATGATTTTCGGGGTCGTCTTTGCGACAATCGCTGCAGTCATTGCGTCTCAGGCCTTGATTTCCGGATCGTTTACGTTAGTTTCTGAGGCGATCAAATTAAAATTATTACCGAGAATGCGGATTATCTATCCGGGTAAAAGCATTGGGCAAATGTATATTCCGGCTATCAATCTAATTTTATGGGCGGCCTGTTCATTGATCGTTTTGACGTTCCGCACGTCTAGTCACATGGAGGCTGCGTATGGTCTGTCGATTACCGTTACAATGCTGATGACGACTTTCTTGTTGTATCATTATTTACTTCAAAAAGGAACGTCCCGCTTTTTAGCAATATTGATGCTAGTCTTTTTCGGAACGCTAGAAGGCTTCTTCTTTATTTCTAGTGTAACCAAGTTTTTCCACGGCGGGTTCGTTGCGGTGGCGATGGCCCTCTTGATATTAAGTGTGATGTATATCTGGTATCGCAGCAATCGAGTGCAGGAAAATACGAGTCAAGATGTAAACTTTAAAGACTATCTTCCGCAATTACAAGAATTGCATGATGATGATCGGATTCCGTACTATCAGACGAATGTGGTTTTTCTGGTTCCGCGTTTAGATGGGGATAAAATTCCGCAGCAATTCATTTATTCGATTTTGGATAAACGGTTAAAGCGTGCCAAAGTTTATTGGTTCGTGAATGTCGAGGTAACGGATGAACCCTACACAGAAGAATATAGTATCGATATGATGGGGACGGACTTTATTGTGAAGGTCAAACTGTATTTGGGCTTTCGTATCTCACAAGACGTCAACGTTTATCTACGCCAGATCATTCATGATCTGATGAAGCAGGGACGACTACCGAAACAACCGCAACATTATTCATTGACACCGGGACGCCAAGTCGGAGATTTTCGTTTTGTGATGATTCAAGAGGTGTTGTCGAATATGACGAAGCTGGATAAATGGGACCGGCAAGTCATGCAGGCACGTCTGGCTATCAAGCACCATACGGTTACTCCAGAACGCTGGTTTGGAATTGAATATAGTGAAGTTACTTATGAGACAGTACCGCTGATCGTAGGTGAAACAAGAAAAACGTGGCTTAAGGAACGAAAAGTATAATTATAGCTAGACGATTTCAGCTTCTTCACTCAAAAAGTTTATACAGATTAAGAACTTTTGGCTTAAATAAGCGCCAAAAGTTCTTTTCTTTTTATTTGAAATAAGTTAAATTAAGATTAAAAAAGAGTGAAGGTGAGGGTTGCAAGATGGAAATGACGATTTCGGGATTGCGGGAAAAACTATGTGAGGCGGATAATGATCAATTAATAGAGTTGCTATGTCAGGTATATAAACATTCAGAGGTTGCTCAACAAATTGTTGACTCTCGCTTTTTGGGTGATGAATATGGGATGCGTCTAGCAAAAATGACCAAACAAAAGCTGGAGAAGGCATTTTTTCCCCATGGAGAGGTGGATCGTTCCTTAATACAGGCGAAAGAGTTGCTGCGAAAGTTCCGCAAGAGTTGTCAAAACCAGCGCGCGTTGATTGATGTAGAATTATATTTTGTCGAATGCGGGTTGGATTTTGCAGGGATCTTCGGCGAGTCAGATGAAAGCATCAAAGAATTGTTGATTACAAACTATGCTTCAGCGGTAGCACGAATCTTGGAGGATGATTCGGAAATTTATTTCCATCTCTATTTTGCAAGATGTAATCAAATTATCGATACTGCAAGAGGATTTACTTCAGCGTTTTCCCAACACATGTTGTCGATCTACTGCCAACTAGCAAAAGAATCAAAGGATTAAAATAGAGAAAAAAAAGCAAAAATCCATTGAAGGATTTTTGCTTTTTTAATGCTCGAAGCCGATTGTCGGCTCTAATGTTTGTTCATTATCCAGCTGTTTTAATCGACGCATCGCTTTGAAATAAGAAGCCAGCAAAACAAGCGTAGATCCAATCCAAGCTAACGGAGAAGCGAACGCCGCTCCAGCAAAGCCGAAGGAATGGGTCAAAATAATGGCTGCGAAAGATCGCATGATTAGTTCCATCATTCCGGCAATTGTCGGTATTTTGGCTTGACCTAATCCCTGTAATGTATAACGCAGAACAAGTAAAGCCGCTAATACCCAGTATAAAGAACCATTAATAGTAAAATAAGTCTGGGCCAGATCAAAGACATGCGTTTCGCTGCGATCCACAAACAAGGCGACGAAGGAACGTCCGCAAGTAATGACCAGCAATCCTGCGAATAAACTAAATGCCCCGCTCATTAATAATCCCTGCTTCACCCCTTGGATGATTCGACCATATTGTTTTGCACCTAGGTTCTGTGCTGTGAAAGTAGTCATTGTAATCCCAAAAGACATCATAGGAAGAATCGCGAATTGATCGATTCGACTAGCGGCTGCTTGAGCTGCTACAACGTCTGTTCCTAATGTATTCAGCGCTGATTGTAAGATTACTGCACCGATCGCGATAATCGATGACTGAAAGCCCATAGGCAAAGCTGCTTTCAAATGCTGATTTATTTCTTCCTTATCGAAAGAAAAGTGTTTCCGGCTGACTTGTAATAATGGGATTTTTCGCCGAATAAACCACACGCATAACAGACTAGCGAATACTTGTGCGATCACTGTTGCATAACCAGCTCCGGCAACTCCCATGTGGAAGTAGATAATAAAAATCAAATCTAAAACAACATTGACAACTACTGCGGCAGCCAAGAAAAACAAAGGTGTCCGACTATCGCCCAGCGCTCGCACCATATTGGATAAAAGATTAAAACTCATGGAAGCGAAGATTCCGGCTAAAATTACGGAAATGAAATCTTGTGCTTGATCCAAAAGTTCAGGCGGTGTTTGCATCAATAAAAGCAATGGACGTAAAAATATCAAACTCAAAATCGTCAAAATGACAGTGACGCCGAGGCTGATCAAAATAGAAGCAGCAAAGCTTTTTCGTACGCCCTGCAAATCTTTAGCGCCAAAGCGTTGGGCTGTAATAATTGACAGACCTGACGTTAAACCTTGAGCAAACCCGATAATCAAGAAACTAACACTACCCGTTGCACCCACGGCGGCTAAGGCATCTTTACCCAGCACCTGACCTACAACCAACATATCTATCATGCTGTAAAATTGCTGAAAAACATTTCCTACAAACAGTGGCAAAGCAAACAATAAAATCAATTTTGCTGGATTTCCATGAGTTAATTCTTTCATTCTTTTCCTGCTTTCTAAAAAAATTTTCTGATTGATATTACCACAAAATTTTCTGAAAGCAAGAGTATCGTGTAAAAAGTTAAGAAAAAAAGACAACCCTTAAGAAACGGGCTGTCTTATGAATTTAACGTTGACGAATTTCATTCGGTAATAGAATAGTTTGACGATTGCCGTCGTCATAAGCATAGACCTCTTGCGGAAAATCATAAGAAAATCCAAACGGCAGGTCAATGCCCATTTCAACTTCGCTGCCTTCTTGGGAGAAGTGCATCGTGACACGTCCGTCATTGTTGATTAAATCAAAACTCAAGATATTGTCTAATGGGATCAAGCCCTTTAAGTCTAAGTCAATGATATACCAGATACTATCAATCAGCTCGCCTGGCAAGCTGGACACCACACCGACAGAGGCATAACGACTTTTCTTCGAATCAAATGTTTCAAGCATAGATTTTTCCTCCTTTAGTTGGAATCACTTACTTAAAGTACAAGTAAGCTTTGTAGTGCCTTATTGTAAATCTTTTTACTAAAAAAGACCACTTATTGTACTTGGTATATAAGAAAAACTAAATAATTTTGACCATAATAGGAGAAAAACGAATTAAATGGTTAAAAAAGAAGCATGCCGGATTCCGACATGCTTCTGCAAATGCTTATTCTTCTGTTGATCCGCCGATGACTTCTGGTTCAGCGCCTTCAGAAACTTCGCCTTCTTCAGGAAGTTCTTGAGCTTCTTGGACAGAAGCAACTTGTTCGTCTGCATCCGTTACAATCGTGTAGTCAGCGTTCTTAGGCAGATCGCTGATTGAGATTGATTGACCGATTTCTAATCCAGAAATATCCACTTCGATACCTTCTGGTAATTTTTCTGGTGTTGCAGAAACAACTACTGTATAAAGTGTTTGAGCAAGTGTACCACCGGCCTTCACACCAACAGCTTCACCAACTAAGTTGATTTCTGTTTCAGCTTCGGTTTCTTCAGACAAGTTTACAGATACTAATTCAACGTGTGTCAAACGATGTGTAAAAGTGTCTAATTGAGTTTCACGTAATAATGTGTTTACTTTCTTTCCACCAACTTCAATAGTAAAAACAGTGTTTGCGCCATTTTCACGCAACAATCTTGAAAATTCACGTTCGTCGATTGAGATAGGTGTACTTTCAACCTTATACCCATTAACGATTGCTGGAACTTTTCCTTCGTGACGCAATTTGTTGCGAATGGAACGAGGGCGAATTGCTCTTTCTTCTACTTTCAATGATACTGCCATAACCAAATTCCTCCTTAAAATGTGACTGTCTGTTGGTAAGCAGACAGATTTTATTTAAGTGACGGGTTATTCTCAGCACAATGGCTTTGCGAAAAACACGCAAAAAGACAGTCGTATACACAACTGTCCAAAAAAAGTCTACGTTCAACTTTCTCTACCAGGTCGTAACGCTGTGTATGAGAAACCTTTGACACCGGAGTGTCGATTCACTTAATCATACGAATCTCTGACTCGTATAATTAAATTCTAGGTCTAATCTAATCAAAATGCAAGCATAAACTCTTTGATGGGTTTGATTAAGCGCTGATTTTTCGGACGAAAGCGCTTTGATAGGGGTGTTTTTCAAATGTTTAATTATTTACTCATTAGCACATTATCTACAGTGAAAAAGTAGACAACGGTCGATTTTTTTCTTTAAATCAGAATAAAAGCATAAAGACTAAGGTCAGAGGGTGTTGTCTTTTTTTCAAATTCGGTATAATGAGTCCAACAGATTTGAAGGAGTAGCAACATGCGTTTAGATAAAGTGATCGAACAAAATCTGCAAACAACTCGGAAAGAAATGAAGCGTTTATTTCTTATGAAAAAAGTTTTGATCGATGGTATGGTCGAGCTTAATCCACAGCGAAATGTTGACAGCCGCCTGCATGAAATTCAAGTTGATGGGCAGAAGCTGCGGACTAGCCACGTATACTACTTGCTAAATAAACCGGCAGGTGTGGTAACGGCAAAAAAGGATGAAAAGTTTCAAACAGCTACTCAATTGGTGGCAGAAGCAGAACGTCCTGCTGATTTATATCCAGTCGGCCGCTTGGATCGAGACACAACAGGATTATTACTTTTGACGGATAATGGCCAATTAGGTTATGATCTTTTGCAGCCAGGGGCAAAGGTTACGAAGACCTATCACGTAATTGTCAATGAAGCAGTTACAATAGAAGATGTGGCTGCTTTTAAGGCAGGTATTGTTTTTCATGGCGGGGTCCATTGTCAGCCCGCTCAATTGAACATCCTTAGTTCTAAGTTTGGTCATTCAGAAGTTCTATTGACGATCAAAGAAGGGAAGTTTCATCAAGTCAAAAAAATGTTTTTGGCTTGTGGAAAAAAGGTGATAAAACTGACGCGTCTTTCAATGGGGCCATTAGCTTTACCCGAGGACTTAGCGGAAGGAACCTATCGACCGCTGACACTTAATGAACTGCAACAATTAAAAATATACTTTAGATAGAAGGTTTGAAAATGGGATACGAAACAATTTTATTTGATATTGATGATACCTTGCTGGATTTTAAGGCGGCAGAAGAGCAAGCATTAAGTTGGCTGTTTCAAGATATGGGAGTAGATCCTACCGAAACAGTCAAGAATAGCTACAAAAAAATGAACCAAGCCTTCTGGCGCGATCACGAAGCGGGATTGCTTTCACGACAAGAGTTGTTGGATAATCGCTTTCGTTTGTTTTTCGAGCAATATGAACGAGATGTTGATGGGCCAGAGACAGAGGCTCGCTATCGTCATTATTTGAATCAGGGGCATCAATTGATCTCGAACAGCCTAGAGGTTGTTGAAAATCTAAGCCAGAAAAAGGATCTTTACGTCGTCACTAACGGCGTTTCGGCAACTCAGCATCAACGTCTAAAAAAATCAGGCTTGGCTCCTTATTTCAAAAAATTCTTTATTTCTGAAGAGATGGGTGTACACAAACCAATGAAAGAATTCTTCGACATCGTTTTCGCTGAAATTCCTCGTTTGGATAAAGAAAAGACGGTGATTATCGGTGATTCTTTGACTTCGGACATCAAAGGTGGACAAGTTGCTGGAATTGATACGATTTGGATGAATCCGCAAGAAAAAGAAGCGAACGAAATTGAACCGACATTCCAGATTAAAAAATTAACCGACCTCTATCAGATTTTAGAAGAATTTTAAGTTTTTGATAGTATTTTGGCGATGTTTCGCTATAATAGGACTAATGAAAAACGAAAGAGGTTTTATTTACATGAAAAACAAGCCGATCATTATTGGTGTAACGGGCGGTTCTGGAAGTGGAAAAACTAGTGTCAGCCGCGCGATCTACAATCGGTTTCCCGATCATTCGATTATGATGCTGGAACACGATTCTTATTATAAGGACCAAAGCGGTATCAGTTTTGAAGAACGACTATCAACAAATTACGATCATCCGTTTGCGTTTGACACAGATTTATTGATCGAGCATTTAAAGGAATTAACGAAATATCAGTCGGTCGAAGTGCCGATTTACGATTACGTGAAACATACACGCAGCGAAGAAGTCTATGTGCAAGAACCAAAAGAAGTCATTATCTTAGAAGGTATCTTGATTTTAGAAGATGAACGCTTGCGTGATTTGATGGATATAAAAATCTATGTAGATACTGACGATGATATTCGAATCATTCGCCGCATCAAGCGTGATATGAATGAACGCGGTCGAACATTAGATTCAGTCATCGACCAATATTTGACTGTAGTGAAACCAATGTACCATCAGTTCATCGAACCAACGAAACGTTACGCCGATATTATCGTGCCTGAAGGCGGCGAAAATCATGTAGCCATCGACTTGATTGCAACAAAAGTGGCAAGTTTTTTGAACCATGACTAAAAAGAACCCGACAGAAAAATCTGTCGGGTTCTTTTTGAGGTTTATCGCTATGCGGCCGAGAAGACTCGAACTTCCACGGTATTGCTACCACTAGCGCCTGAAGTTCGTTCTTTACCCTATGCCAAGGCTAGCCAAGTGCATCGCCTGTTTTATCAACGTTTTAACAGTATTTTTAGGTTTTGAGTTAATTCATACTCTATAAACGTAGTTTAAAGGTGCGATTACTTGGTGTCAATAGATTCAATAAGCTTAGTTTGAATCATATTTTTCTTAGATTAGTAATACTATTTTACGTCTTTTTGTTGAACGACCTCAAAAGTAAAGGATTTAATTTCAAAATCACTGAATAACTGATTGCACATAGACTCGATTTTTTGACTAATAATTAAAGAGTTCCCATAACAAAAATAATTGATTAGCAATTCTGTACATCCATCACTTGATATGTCATTAAATCCTGTAATACGCACATCACTTCCCAAAAAGTTTTCGAAATGAGCACAATATCCTAAAATATTAGGCACCTTTTGATTGAATTTTATTATAGCTGAATGATCTGCAAATGTACCATTTTCAGTCTTATATCCAATTGGTTGTCTAACATAATCAGTACTAAATAAATTATCGATTTTATGTGATAATTCCTCTACAGCAACAGCTAATTTTTCAACATCTGTCCCATCAACTTTAACATCGTCAAAAATCCCTTTTAATTTCACTGCTACAGAAACGGGATTTCTAGGAATTGATTCAAAATCAATCTTTCCTATCATATCTGTCAGTCTTTTTTTGAGTTCTCGTCCTCCAGCAATATCATCAATATAGAAAATAGTCCGCTCCGCTATTATATCGAATGGCAAACTCGTGCCCTCTTCACAAATTAGAATAGTATGTTTTTGCATTGTGTATCTTATACCAAGTTCATACATTACATTGGGATTCAACCCTGTTAAATTTGCTATTACTAATTTATCTTCGTAGATATGTTCAATTACTTGATCATTAATCGAACCTGTTTCACTGATTTCATGAGCCATGATAGGTTTCATATTGAAACTTTCAACGACTGGTTCTATAACTTCTCTACTAATTCCATCTGCAAATCTTCTCTCAGAACTTTCATCACTGCCAATAGGGGTTACGATAAAACAAAAATCTTTTTCGCTCATTTGATTGCTCCTTCTTTGTACCTTGATATAAAAAGAATACATTAATTATTTAGCCTTTTCTATGCTAAAATAATTAGAAGACAGCGTTAATAAAAACACTCTTTCCTTCATCGTTATTTTGTATAATTAGACACTTCTTTTTCACAAAGAATCCAGAAGAAATAATCTTATGAAATCAACGATTCCTTCTTCTTGATAATGAATATCTGTTATTTCACATAAAATACTAAGTAATGACGAATAGAAACGTTGGTATATCAACGATAACGATACAGCTTGTTTTAAGGCACATTATGTAAACTAATGCGCATCCCGTTATCTTATAGATTCAAAAACAAAAGGATAAGGCATATAGCCTTACCCTTTTTTTGAATGATATCAAAACTATATTTAAAATTAACGCTATCTTAGCACACGTGATTGTCCTTTTAGTACCTGTTTCCCATTTTCATCCAACCAATAAACAAAATCGATAACACTATGATTAGTCGCTCTGACTACTTCGGTACAGTTCATTAACACCTCATTTGTTTCTAAATCTGTCATTGTAATCCGTAACGTCCAATTGATGCTATCACTGTTGGGTACTTTGATGATTGTCGTCTCGAGATATTCAACAGTAAAGTCCAACGTCTCTAATCCTGTAACATTATCAATAGCATGAGCAATCAAACGATCGTTTATAGGTGCTAAAGCATCGCAGAGTGATTTGAATGGTATACATTCCAAATGATTCAATATATTTTCACCTCCTTTACTCAAGCCATTACTGGCGAGTATATTTTTGATGACCCTATAAGAGACTAGAGTATGTTTACGACCATTTATTTAGGTACGCGATCTATTTAAACGAGCTTATAGGGACTCTGAGAGCCATTGCTATTGCTTTCATGAGAGTCTAACCAGACTTCATAAGACTTGGCTAGAACTCGGTGAGTTCGCTAGGTACTTGCTAGTCTCTTTCTCAAGCATGGGGAGTGCACCCCCCCGCCTCAAAATACCTAAGGCAAGTCGCTTTTGGGAACGCACCGTCCTGAAACTCGTAGCTTTCTCGCTTTATCGAAATTTTCCAAAATGAGTTAAATCTACCTAAAAGGCTGTTTTAGTAACCTTTTAAGCTAGTTAGAGGTCATTTTTGTGACCATTGACCTCTCCCACTTTCAAAGCATGTCGCGAATGTCATGAAAATTTTCAATACCGCTTACATTTTTATATATACTAAGTTTATTTTTTGAGTTAGAATTAGGTATGACATCCGTGACATTTTATTAAACTAGCGAACCAATGCCTTTATAATGATACGGTCTTTGCCCATCTTTAATGGCTTTTGGTCTGACTTGAGTGAATCCCAAATCCGCCATCTGCTTTTTGAAACGAGTGGCGCTCAGAGCTTTTAGATTCTCTTCTAAACAAAAGACCGCATAGTGGTCATACACTCTACCACACTCGACAGACGATGAAACTTCTTTTTCTAACCGTTCTTCAACAAAACGTTTTACATGATAGTTTTCGTTAATCCATTGATCTTTTGCTTCCTTCATCGAAGGGCTCTCATATGTCTCAGTCTGATCCATAACTTCAGCAAAAGCTCTGATACATTCATAGGCAAAGCAAGGTATTTCCTCATAGATTTTCTTCAAATCATGACGTGCTTTAAAATCCTCATCAATCATTTTTGAGAATTGAACGACCCTCAAGCGTCGCCTAAACCCTTCACTGTGATCGTTAAAGGCGGGTAGGGTATTCGCACTGAAAATCAGTTTTGCGTGGTTGATAAACTGAAAGGAGTCTTTGCCTTTAAACTCTGCACTTAGAAAGTCACCACCTGTTAAGCTTTTTATCAAACTAGTCGATTGTATAAAGTCTGATGACACGTCGGCCATTAAGTTTGCAGATTTTTGATAAAGTGTTGAAGACGAAAAGCGATCATTTGAGTTTCCGAGTTTCTCAAGCGGAATAGCGCTTACATTTTCAGCACCCAGAATATTTTTGATAAGATTTGTTACAGTTGATTTCCCATTCCCACCACTCGCTGTGAATATAGTGAACTCATTGAAAACGCCATGTCCTCGGTAGAAGCAATAGCCAATCAGTTGCTTTAGATAAAGAGTCGTTTCAGGATCAGTCAAATCAGCTAACCATGCATTCGTGGCTTGAGCAGGTCTACTTGAAGTGTCTAAAGCATAGGGGTGTAAAATACCAACGAAGTCCTCTTTGCGATGTTCTCTCAAAGTATCAGTCCGAATATCATAAGTACCATTTTCAAAACTAACTAAAAATGGGTCGGAGTCATCTAAAGGATTGGTTAGTAGGCTTTCATTATAGATAGCAGACCAAACATAGTGGCGTGTTGCATTAGCAATATTTTGAGTCCAAGCACCAATTCCATTCAACTCGATTTGGACTAATTTGTCGATGTATGACTTTAAGTTAGCCCGTCTAGTCCATACCCCTGCTTTAGTATAGAACATCCCAAATTCCAAAGATGGACAACGGAGCAGGGGATATGATTCAATAATTTTTTCCCCGAGTTTAGCAGGATCGACGCGAACTTTCCCATTTTCGTTTATCGTATACCAAAGATTATCTAAACTCTTTTCATCACCAAACCATTGAGCAATTGTGTAAGGAAGCTCTACAGCACTACCATCTTCTTCATACAATCGTTTGACATTATTTTCTTGATGAGTCAAATTTGAGCCTGCCAGCAGCCTAACAAGATAGTCAGCGGTCTGTTGCGACACCTCACCAGTATGAACAGCTTTGGCAATCACCAAATGACAGTTTAAATAGAATGGGTACGCGTCTAAATATGCTTGGTTCCGATTTACATACTTGCTTACTAACATAACGGCTTCTTGAAAATCCAGTGCTTTCACTGATGATAACTCTGCCATTTCTTGTGTTTCTGTTAAGAGTTGTCCTTCTGTAAGGCGCTCAATTAGAGCGTCAGTGGATAAGTAATCGTTTTCATTAATATTCATTGTTTGCGAACTATTCCACTCCGTCTTGACAGGTAGTCCCACGAGTTGCGAAAAACTCATGCCTGCTGAATCAATAGTATAGGGAAAGTTTGCTTCTAGGAAAGCCAACACTAATTTGTTTTCACTTTCTGTAAGTCCTCGATCAGTAAAAACGATGACTCGACATCTAGGGGTAGCGGTACTTGAAGAAACGGTCGGGTAGATAATAAAAGTTGAATTATCAAAGACACTTCCAATAAAATCTTTTACTTTACTAACAACCTCTTCGTAAGTATCCCCATCTGTATTATCGATATCTATTGTTAGAGCTAGCCTGCTCTCGATATTTCCTCTCTTTCTCTCAGGCTTGGTCATCTCGCAAGGTAATATATAGAGAGCATCTTGCTTCTTAAAGCTTTTCAATTCATATTTAGTCTTCTCAAAGTATTCCTCTTTATAATTTTTAAAAAAATCAAACAAACTGTTCGACTGTTCAGTGTGTAGTTTATTTTTAGTTAAACCATGTTGAAGAAAAATTTCCATTCTGTTAATTCCTTTCATTATATATTCTTTGGTAGCCATTAATTACCTGTCAGCTACCTCTTACAGGAATATAATATAACAGATAAAAAATATTTGCAAGCGTTTTCTGAAAACTTTTCATTTGTTTTCTAGAAAAACTACCAAACTTTCAAAAAAAGCTTTTTTGTTAATACATTAGTATAGGCTCAGCAAAAAGACCACCTCATATCTCGGTTGGTCTCTAATTGATATTAAAAATACTTACTAAACTCTCCGCGCTTTTTCGCCTGTTCTTCAAGGTTCTTTCCATAGATGGAAACATATCTCTGAGTAGTCTCAACTGAACTATGACCCATGAGAGCTGCTAGACTAAAAGCATCAATCCCCGCAAGCACAGCAAACTTGGCATATGTTCTGCGTAAGGCATGAGGTGTTATGTCTTTTTCAATTCCGCAGGCGTTTC
>Ga0153985_1000248_pt1 | contig 15752 bp, 15 predicted proteins | sample TSGA069MetaG_FD_104715 | JGI IMG/M metagenome (GOLD analysis project Ga0153985, IMG submission 104715) | Attine ant fungus gardens microbial communities from Georgia, USA - TSGA069 MetaG | ecosystem: Host-associated > Fungi > Mycelium > Unclassified | place: USA: Georgia, Alexander Wildlife...
CAAATCAGGATCAGGCAAAACAACACTACTCTCTCTCATACTTGGCGATCATCCACAATCTTACATTCAAAAACATCTTTTACTTCCTTCACCTTCCGCTACCGCGACTTATTATCATTCCAGTCAATTCACTCTCAACCATCGCAAACGTATCCCGACACCTCATCTACGTAAAACTATTGGCGTCGTCTCTCCTGAACTATTCGATGCGTTTCCTCGTCGTCATCCTGGGATGACGGTGCGTCAAGCTATAGAAACGGGTTTCGATGGCGTTTTCGTGCCTCTGTTTGGGGATAGTCATCCTGCTTTGGGAGAAGAAGAAGAAGAATCGTCGCGTCAATGGCAAAAGGCGCGTGTTCAGGAGATGTTGGAAAATCTGGGCCCACCTGCCTGGTCATCTCCAAAAAACGGATCCCATCATCAAGTCCTACAAGAATTCGCATCAAAGAGGTTTACAGACCTCAGTACAGGTGAACAACGGATCGTCTTATTGATGCGTGCGCTGGTAGGTCAACCACCGGTGGTATTGTTGGATGAAGTTTGGAGCGGGATGACGGGAGGTATGGTGAAAGCCGCGAGGCAATATCTCCGTGGACGACTCGGTCATGAGCAGGTAGTGGTGGTGATCACACATTGGGAAGATGAAGTGCCTTGGAGTGTTGCTGAGGGATTGAAGAGATTTAGGTTACAGGGTGGAAAGGGACAAGTAGTCGTATGAAAAACAGGGTTTGGATTTCGAGAGGGTTTGGATTTCGAGAGGGTCTTGTCTTTGGAATTGTCATGGCGGGCATGTCATCGTTAGAGTAATTATCACCATAGAATCTTATTTTTGGAGAGAGAGAGAAAGTCGCCTGGTGGAAGGAGAGTTTCCCTCAAGTATTAGATGTCTACAACCGGCAAATGGACTATTGCCCCCCCCTTTTTTTTTTGCTATATTCAAGCTCACCATCCTGATCATACTCCTTGTAAAATAAACTTGAAGATTACAGACAACACTCTTATAAAATATTTAAAAAGTATAAAATGAATCAATCTGCATCCAATCGTTGAAAAAATGGGTTCAAGATATACTAGGATTCGAAAATTAGACTATTGTGAAATAAGAAATGATAATGTCATTTGGTCTTGTGAATAACTGCCTCCTACACCTGTTCCAAATGGAAGATTCTCACTTGCAACAGATGCAGGAAACCGTATTCACAAGCCCTTGATGCTAGATCATGTCATCATATATGGAACTTGGTAAATTTTGGAGTCATGGTCTGGACTCAAGATAAAGACCCCAACATGTCATGGCAGTTAATTAGTAGGTATGACAGTGAAAGAAGAAGTGACAAACACCAAATTGTGTCTTGATGTTGGCCAGGTAGGACATGATCTGTGCTAGCTGAAGAGCTGCTCGAGATGAAGAAAGACAGTCGTAGTCGTGAATAGAGAGCAGGGGAAAGTTGATGTCGATAGTTCCCTTTCAGTTGGCCTTTTATGAAAACGTGGGGGAATCACACCCCACAGATCGATGGGCTGTTCCAGGCACCATTTTGAGTGGAGTCAGGGTCGATGTAATAACGCAGCAAAATAAATTGAGCGGAGGGGAAAAGAGGGAAAGACAGAAAGACTTAATTAAAAATGTAACTACAATCCCATATTTATATGTAAATATCTGAAACAAATGCTCCAGCAAATGGAGTTTCCAAGACAACTCGATGTCATTCCATAACAAGGATGTCATTTCGCGACATATAAGCAGTACATGAATATCTGGGTCTAGGGCATATTGTGACTGAAATGTGACAAGCGGCGAGAGGGTATATCTTTCCAGTTGATAATAACAATGATACTCAGTGTAATCGTGACAGAGCGCTAGCAGTGTCCGAGGAGTATCAGGTCTATCAGGATGTTCTCTGAGATGAAATAATCACGACATACCAGACCGTCCAATTCTCCCAATCAAATTATGAGGCCATTATGAGGCCTTGCTATCTTCTTTGGGGCTGTCCACATGCCTTCTCATCTAATACCAGGTGTGACAAGGAGGGTGGCAAGTGGAGGACAGACGGTTGATGCAGAGGGAAGGAAGGGGCAAAAGAGACCCTAATTAGAACCCAAGAACGTCAGGGTGCCTTGAGTCAGATGTACAATCCCGTCATCCGGACCAACAAATTCATGAGTTACAGCGCTTGACACCGACAACTTGTGACAGTGGTTCATGAAGAGCTTCTGAAACACAATGTAATAAATGCGGAAGTCTCGTCTAGATATTGAACATGTAAGACACCGTCAATGCTACCAAAGAAGAGACGGTTCGGCTCGCTATCGAGCTCGAGTATGGAGAGTATTGGCCGACGAATACGCAGCCAAGACCAGTCATATGCATGATGAATAGTGAGTGAGTGTTGGAATATCGAATACTATACCAAAAAAATTAGCTATGTCTTATTGTTCATGAGCTCTCTCCCCCCGTTGATTGCCTTACCTCGCCGTCAACTCAACAGTGAGCGGGTACAAGACACATTTGATCTTGAACTGCGCAGTCGTATTCTGCATTGAGTTGAGCTTGTTTAATTTGCATCATTCACTTTTTGTGTCTGAGACACCCCATGTCGTAGTGGCTGTCGAATGGTCTGCCATCATTTCAGGTGTGAGTTGTGATTGGTGTACTATTTTGAATTTTTATATATTTTTCAGTCTAGTTGCGCATGGTACGAAATAGGGCCAGGTTCTCAAGAGGTAGCAGGGCAATAACGAAGGTGTGTGGTTGAATCTCAACTGTCAACAGGCAAGAGCCTGAAGTCCGAACGAAGTGAGTCAATTATATTAACTATAAAGAAAAAGAACTATCTAAATACACACCTGAAGTCCGAACGAAATGAGTCGAACTTCAGCGAGATGTGAGTATGCTCTTATATCTTACGAAAACTTATTGCGATGACTGATAAGAATTTTTCGTGATGGAATGAAGATGAAATCAAATTAACGACGGTCCCGGCTATTTGAGGGAGTTCCGAGCCGGTCTCGAAATGTACCATTCGACACAGGTGGATCCTTAGTGTTGTGTCATGGTCTTGGCCATAGGGTCATGAGCCATATGCTCCACGAACCTATTAGTTGATGATGCAAACCTCGTCAACAAAACGGGACTTTGACTGTTTATCAGTGGCAAAAAGTCAAACCGGGCCAACATCTACTCGTGTCATGATAACCTAGTAGGACCAACAGACATTTCCCGTCTGCGCTATCCAGGCTTGTCTTGACCTTTGAAATATGAAGCATCAAAGCTCCCATCAATGTTCGCATATCATACCTGAAAGTGAGAGTCCCAGGACCCATGGATGACTGTGCTTCGTGAAAGGTCTCAACGGCCATGCCCAGCCGTTCTGAAGATGGCATGCATGCTCAGCAGCCAATGAATTTGCTGAGGACGACGTGTCAACCTGGTTGCAGTTAGTTACAGTGACCCAGGTCTTTCTTTCATATTCATGCCTTCTACCGCCGTTCAATCTCATCTTTGGGGACACGAGTCCTATTAACTCTGCGGTCATTCTTTACTCCCTCCTCCATAACTCGTAACAAAACACTCCTCCAACAGCTCGAACTCAACTTGACGTTGATTAAACACTCAAGAAATGACTAATTGGGTACCTCGCGGTTGTTTGTCGCAAAGAACTCAATGCGGACAAATAAGGCGGGGAGCAGCAGTCACACTGGCTGGGTTCATTTCTTTTGTGTCACTTTGACGGACCATAGTTAGGAGCGTCGCAACAGCCGCTATGTCCCCAATAATTTTCTCGATCATCCGCTTATTCATTTTCTAGTTTTACCTTGTTACGAGTACTCCACTGTGTTGGAGTTTCTACATTCTACAGTAAATATGTGCATACTTACAATCTGGTATTTAGGTAGCTACTCTGTACCCCTGAGATTCAGTCTTTGTCTCTGGATCTCAGGTGCACATTCTATTTCTTCAATTATCTCAATATACTTAGTGACTAACTTCGTCTCTGGATCTCAGTTCCAGTTGCATAGCATCTTGAATGATACACTGCACAATACATATATTCTCCTACAGTCACCAAGATTCAAGCCCAAATAGAGGAGCATGACAGGAAGTCCAAAGCTGTGGAAGAGCAGATATCTCAGCTCCGGCTAGCCAGTGGTTTTTGTTGAATCAGATGAGGGTGCGCAGCTCAAATTTCTATGTACCTGCATTGCTCCTACGTGCAGGCTCCACTTTGAATTCCTTCGAAGATTCTCAAACATTGTCTTCCGATGGCTTACAATGCTGTCATAATGCTGTCATGTGTAATTGAGGGGCACGCTACTGTCAGGACAGGTTTGTAGTTCTTGGCGAAGACTCGCTTCAGAGTTCGCTGGGCTATGGATTTTGATCAACATTATCATTCCTCCAATTAGTGTTCCCTCTGCTGCCGATCTCCAGAAAACGGCCACTCTCCCATATATTCCTGGTTAGCTATCACGCTATAGTGTCCTGTCACTTTCTATACCGTGGTACAACTTGTCATAATCACATTTCAATAGATTCAGTGCAGAGAACAAGAACACTGGAACAAGAATCGGGAAGTACCCTTTATCTCTTAGAGCAAGGACAACAACGAAGAAAATACAACTCTTCCCCCTTCTTCTGTGATAACACAAGAACCATCAACAAAGAAATCTTTCACGCATTCCAACTCAACAACAATACCAACCACGATTCAACAACGAAAACTGGCTTCCTACTCGACAAAATAGTGGCTCACTTCGTAAGATCCATATGTTCTCCGATATTGTCGCGCTTATGAAAATTCCTCCAAGATCACACAGGTCTCCATCATCAAAACCGACTACATCAGTTCGTCAAAAAAATGTTAGTATCGTGATCGCGTCAGGTAAAAAGCAGGAGCAACAAGTGAGGGGATCGAAAGAGTTTGGACAAGGGGAGACATACTTTTGAGGATTTCAAGTTGTTCAGTTTACCACTCTTGTAAAAACCTTTTTGTTGCAAACTCAAGAGATTGATTTCATTTAATCACCGTATGATGGTTTCACCTGCTGCTTCGGTTTTTGGAAGCTTGCAGACAGGTTTCGTAAATATCTTGTGGTATATGTAATGCGTGGTAGGTAGATGCGAGGTCCGAAGAAAAATGAATTACACTAGACAATTTTATGACATGCGCTAATTAAGTAATCAAAGGTATTTGTCTCCTACATTGATACACGACAACAGGAGACTTTGTACGACAATCTCATCATTGGTGGTTGAAACCACTAGTCCCAGTTGCTGGGCCAAAGATCTCTCGGCTCTGGCAACATAAATTAGGAATGAAAAAACAACGATTGAGCATGTACACTATTTTGGAATCTGACCAAGCAAAGCAGATGCCCAAAAAAACTGTAAGTCTGGAGATTCTTACTTGTCATGCATCCTCTTGATAATTTGTAACTAGCTCCCAACCCATTTTAACTTCTCTTCTCTCAAACGCATCCTGTTCACGTTCACGTTCGCTCTCACTCTCACTACCATCCCCACTCATCATGAACATCATGAACATCACGAGCAAACACCCCACCTCTTCTTCCCTCCTCCTAGACGATCCTCGTTTTTTTTCTTCTACCTATCTCCTTCCATCTCTCAATCAACCAAACCCTTCGGCCTCGCAGCGAAAGGATTTTTCAAATGGATATCACTTTGTCTCCAATTTTTGTCATCATTGGCCGAAAAGAATGATTAGGGTCAAATACATGAGGTTTTTTTTTTACAGAGTGCTTGAACTTGTCCAAGACCAGACCAGACCAGATACATAAGGTAAACACTTCTGTGAACAAACGCGTATTTCGTGCTTCATCAGGACACCACCAGAAGAAGATACGTTGGAATGGATGATCGAGAAGCACAAGCTATATACTTTTAACAAACAAATTATTTTGCCTGTACCTGGTGGCCCCAACAAATAGACCCTTTTTTTGGTCGATGATGAGCGAGGTTTTGGGAAGGGATTACTCTCTTTAATGAATGACACATGCCTGCGATGACACATTCCCAAAAAAATAATAATAACAAGACCCTCTTCGAAATCCAAACTCTTTTTTTTTCATACGACCACTTTGTCCTTTTCCCACCCCCTGTAAACCTAATCCTTTTCAGTACCTCAACAACAATCCATGGTACTTTTCATCTTCCCAATGTGTGTGATCATCACCACCACTAAACCTGCCTCACGACCAAATCGTTCCACACAGGAGAGATATATAATTGCCTCTCTCGCGGTTTTTCACAACCATACCTTCCCCCATCATCCCGCTTTTCCCCAAAAAAATCCAACAGTACCACCACCCGGGTGGTGGTGATGACTGACCTTACCAAAAACGCACGCATCAATAAAAAGACGATTTCCGTTGTTCCACCTGTACTGTGGTCTGTTAAACCTCTTTGATGCAAATTCTTTCAGGGACTTGATGGATGGATGGATGGGATCCGTTTTTTTTTTTTTTGGAAATGACCAGGTAGGTGGACCCAGATTTTCCAACATCTCCCTGACCACGCTCCTTTTTGCCATTGACACGACGATTCTTCTTCTTCTTCTCCCAAAGCAGGGTGACTAATCCCCAAACAGACAGAGGCAGAGGCACGAAAAATGAAAAACGCCATCTTCGAAACCCGTTTCTTTCTATAACTTGACGGACGGCACCCGTCATCCCAGAAATGACGACGACGCCGACGACGAGGAACGAGGAGAAACGCATCGAATATCGGAGAAACGACGACGACGCCGATAGTTTTTTCTTTTTACGTAGACGAGGTGTTGGGGATACGTTTACGATTACGATGGTTGGAGAATGAAACTATCTGGAATAATTCTCACAGTAGCCGGAAGGTGAAGGAAGTAAAAAAAAGATGTTTTTAAACGTAAGATTGTGGATGATCGCCAAGTATGAGAGAGTAGTAGTAGTAGTGTTGTTTTGCACTGATCCTGATTTTGTGAAAAAATAGAATCTGGTGTCAATCATAGTCTGATGGGAGGAGCACGCGCGCGCGTGTATACTATTTGCGCGTCTTGGAGATGCTACCCGTTCACCTTGTCTTATTTTCCAATTGATGTTATCGAGAACCTTATCACAAAAACAAACGAGGAAAAAAAAAGGGACTTTGCCAGACGCTTAAACAAACACGATTCACCCGTACTTGACATTTCACACACACACACATTCTGAAAGATCGAGATCGAGAACAGGTTTGTTTGTTTGTCCTCCTCCTGAAGAGATAGGAATGGAAAAAGTATCAAAAGTTGCACACACACATATACACGCATATCAAACCCGAAAATCACGTTTGATCAATGGAAGAATCGAATTTTTAGTTCCTGTCTTCACAGTACCGTCCCTGCACCATACACGCGACGTGAGTAACCCAATCTGGAAAAGTTTCATCTTGTGTATCCTCAAAGATCCAAGAATAACGCGTTGGTTTTTCGAGAGAGAGAGAGATTGGTGAAGTTGGTGTTTAGGAGAAGGAGTTATTAGGACGTGCTTGCTGCAGTGTCAAGCCCCCCAGCTTAACGGTTTTTCATATGTAAAAAAACGTTGTGGAATGGGAGTTTCCGTCTAACAATAATAACTCGGGCTTCTTCAGAACCACTTTCACGACCTACAACGTGCTCGTCGCATCTGTCCATTACTCATGAGCGATGAGAGGAAGAGGATCGAGCAAGCTTGGTCGAGAAATGCATGCATCTCTCTTTCACAAGTGTATTGAACAACAACATTTCTTCCTCCTCCGATAGACACGAACGAACGACTTTTGGCTAAAACGTGTGTGTTTGCGCACTTTGGGTTTCTTGAATGCGGAGGTGACTAGCGGATATCGCTTCAGGAATACTTTCCGGGAACATTGCTTTCTCCAGGGGGGAAGCGTGAGCATGTCGTTATCGTTGTCACGGATAGCACCGTAAACGGGGGGGGTAGTAGTGTAGTCATATAGAAAGCTCCTGAAGTAATGGGTTAGCGCGGTGGGGGAGAAAGGGATACATTCGCAATGGTTAGGAATAAGGGTCGACATCTTGACCTAAGAGGAAACACATCCTTTGTCGATCGAGGGTCGTTACCTAGGAAGGGTCTTGAAAAGCGGTTGATGATGTGAGCAAATGTCGGTAAACCCGAAATAGAAGCCCTTCCTTCTCCCAGAGGATGAAAAAGACAAGATAAGTCCAAGCTTCTCCTTTCGTTCACTTGCCATTCATTGTCCGGAAGTATTGCAGAACGATTTGACACGGAATCACCAAATGGGTGGATAGAGCACCTTCAGAATATAGACGATCGGGCTTTGTTGAAAGACTGCCGCAGAAAACATGCCTCCCCTCTGCGTTTAGGTAACATTCTTTTGGACAGCTGGAGAAAAGGTGAAAACTGAGCAGTCATGTTTTTGGAATAAATCATTTGGCCTGGCACTAGTAAATATCATTGTAACGCAATTGTTATTTTTACAGATTATCAACTATATCTTCCTGTATTATAATGAAATGTCCAAATCTGACAACATGTCTGGCCACCTTGGCCACCTTGCTAATCCGTACGCTCTTGATATCGTTGCGTTATTCTCCTAATTTCAGCCAAACGACCGCCCAAAGGGACATCTGCGGCTTCAACCCCACTTCGTTTACGCTTTCTAGAAACCTCAACGGGAGAACTTTTCCCATTTGAGCTCGCCTGCTTTTCTTGATCAAAGTCGGCGTCGGCGTCGTCGGCGTCGTCGTCACCAACGACCTGTTCCTTGATAAAGGTAATCATGGTCCCTCCCACACGCGTATTCATTCTGACGTCCACATGTTCACTCCTCACGGCTTTTCGCATACGGATGATGGCGTCTGCCATGCTCTTGACAGACAACCTCGTGTGCCAGATGCAGACGAGAAGGGAAATGCAGATAAATTCAATGGGAGAGACCTTTGGCCTACGGCGCGTCTCTTTGCCGCATTCGATGGCATTGAAGGGGGCTGTGATGGTGGGATCGTTGGAATTAAGCATGGATTCTAGGAAGGAGAAACCAGCGGTAACGTCTGATTTGAATTGGGGAGAGAGGGATTGGTGCTTGGCAGAGAGCCATGACTCGATTTGGATGATGCTACCTGTATTGGCGAGGAAGGAGGGGCCCTGTCTGAAACGATCTAGACACCAGAGAATGGTGGCAAGACAGCGGAAATCGGTACCTCGGGAACGGTCCCAGGCGAGGGTGGTGAAGGGAGAGGAAGAATCTTTGAAAAAAGTAGATTGGAGTTGGCGGATAAAGTCAGCGCGACAGGATTTGATGACGGCGAGTTTTTCTGCGGGGGTAAGGGCCATGCCGAGCTGGACGCGCTGGAAGATTTCGCGCTCGTCTCTGTCGTTGATGTCCATGTATTCGATGCAGACGATTTGTTTGTTGGAAAAGAGACGACGGTACTTTTCAGGGAGGAGCGCAGATGATTTTGAGGGAGTTTTAGGATCTTGGTACCATAACTTGGTATTGGAGTTGCTGGGACGGCAGTGAGGGTTGGTGGGGAAGAGGGGAGGAAGGGGGCGCACCGGTCGTGGTCTGAAATGGGAGGGATGAGGAAGAGTGGGATGAGGTGATAGGGCAGAAGAGAGAGGGGATGAACTCACGGTATATCTAATGGGCGGGATTAGTGGGTGGGAGAGGTAAGGAGGAAAAAGGATACCAGGCCAAGCATGAAGCGGTATATTGAAGTGAGGCGCTGTTTGCCGTCGATGCATATTCTGTGCTCTGAGCCATCTTCGTGAGCGTTGACGGCTGGAAAGACATGAGAGATGGTTGGGAAAGGGAGAGGGAGCGCGCACCAAAGATGACAGGAGGGATATAAAAGTTGCGGAAAATGGAGTCGATGAGGCCGACCTGTTTTGCCTCTGGCCAGACAATGTCTTTGTTGAGTGAGTGAGTGGAAAGAAAGAAAGGAAGAAAGAGGAAGGACCTCGCTGGTACTCTGGATCGAGGTCGATGTCGCCGCTCATGATTTGGTCAAAGAGGGCCTGGGCCGTGTAGGTGGTAGCCCGGGGAGCCTTGAGGGCGTCTGTGATGACATATTTTGTCGACAGTTGTGCAGGACCGCCGTCAGAGAACGAGTCCGAGTCGCTGGACATGGTGAGAAAGATGTTTGTGGTTGTTTGGCTGATCATCGCAGCAAAGCGCAAATTCCATATCCTTCTCCAGGCTCACACCGCCAGGATGGATGCCGAACACACACTGCGCGAAAAGGAGCTTGCCGTCCAGCGCTTCGGGCACGACAGAAAAGGAGAAACGTCGGGCAAACGCTCAGCTTGTCATCAGGGCTAAGCTCACCGCTGAAATGGCTGCCCTTCGTTCTCCCCTCTCCCTCCTCCAGGAATCCCATGCAGATCTCCATACACTGAGTGTCATTGTTAACTCGAAAGATATACCCATGGTGTCAGAAGTTGATTTCTCGTTCACAAGTGTCAAATGCTGCTTGCAATGTATTGGTACCAGCTATACACAGTCTGGTGGAAATTGTTTCATGTACGACAACTGATATACAGTTTAGAGTTATAGGTACAAACCACGGAAGCAACCAATATTCAAGTATGAGAAGAATGATCTATGGTCCCGAGTTCACTAGGATGATGATGAGTGTTTCGTCTATAGGGCACGTTCTTGCATTTGACCGTAGAGGGTGGTCAATTATGATGAGGATGAGGGCGAGGGGATGGCTGTTGTGGATGGGACAATGCGGAAGGACCTTGGGGATGTGCCATCCGTGCGACATGGTGTCGCCATGTCAACAGCATTGTTCAATACCTTCTCTACTGATTGAAGTGAGATTTGTCAACTTGACTGGTTATGTCACCTCACGAAGCTATTTGACAGAACCCACATGAGCCATCACGTGTGTGTAAGAAAGAAACTATTGATCAATCTCGAAAATTTTCAAATGCCACACCTTATATTTATCAGAGTTGGGTAACAAGTAGAGGAGTAGAGATAAATGGAAAGAACTTGCAGTGAGATGAATATAAGCGACCTATTAGAACACCAAGTCTCAGTCTGAAATGTAACTTTAATCTTATTGATTGTACCTATCAGAACACAAAGTTTAAACTACATCAGTACGATATATAAAAAAAAGTGTTTACCTCAGACGTCTGAAGTGTGCAGAACTGAAGGTGTAAAGAAAAAGTCTGTGCTGGCAGAAAACATACATACTCATCGCTTACTAATCAATCAGAAAAATAATAATGAGAAAGAAGAAGACGGAAGATAATAGTCCACAGAGGGACACACATTCAACAAGAAACAACAACATCAACGAGTTCAGAAATCATGATAGACTACAAGCAAGATAAGTGTGTTTTCGGTGGCTGCTAAATGGAATCATCAAGTGTTGATTTGATTTTTTTAAAAATAAAAATAAAAATCACATATACCACACAACCCTTCAATTTACTTCCCAACTCAAAACGAACGGCTTGGGAAAAAAATTAGCATCAGGATTTTTTGATATATATACATATCTTTTGTTGAAGGAGATAGTGTGGTGGTCGTCAATGTTGTGAATGTAATATATAAGCCTGGTTGATTGGATGATCGTCTCAAGCCCGAACTCATAGATAGTTCCGATGCAATCATGAAGTGATTGAAGTCAGATGTGTGGAAGTAGCTATTCGTTGACATGTAACAGAGTAATGCACAGTGACGTCTTCAAAGCTGAGAAAGATTGGACTAAAAGCCAACAGAACAGCTACTATTGAGTATTTGTAAATGATTTGGTTTTACAAGAATACGCACCTAAAAGCCAACAGAATGACTGGCTTTTAGGTTTACATATATGTACTTTATGTATAAAAATTGATATATCAGTATCTACTCAGTGGGGGATGTCAAGGATGTGTGGAGTAGGAGCGGAATTATTCTGGAGTAGAAGGGAGTTGACAACAAAGTGGGGGAACAACCTATTAGTATGGGAGCCTGGAGGTCGAATGAACCCCAGAATTGGAGTACAAAATTACTATATATGGTGAAAATAGGTCACATTGTCACGTTTTGTCACACAATGTCACACAATGTCACACATTATTTGAGCTTAATGGTCACTTTCAATATTTGGTCCTTTTTGGACTACTCAATATGGTATTGGTCCTAGCCTGGACTACTCAATATGGTTTTGGTCCCAGTCTGGACTACTCACTTTGGTATTTGTCCCAGCCTGGACTAGCTCTTTATTAGAATAAAATTGTTATGATCAGCAATGGTGTGGTGCTTTCCTGAGATTTGATCATGTCAATTACTGCTGTATTTATTTTATCAAAATAAGGTACAGTATCTTGGAAGTAATTGAGGTAAGAGATAGCATATATACGCTTACGAAATAACAGTGCTGGCTATTTCAATAAGAAAGAATCCAACTCAGTATACCAGCCTTTTCCCAGACAGAAATATTGGTAGTTTCTCCAAATAAATCAGAGCGTTGTGGACCATCCCTGTACGGAGGAGTATTTGGGTTGAGTTCTGCACTTCTACGGTTTGGATCAAAATGTGAGTGTTTTCCGGTCGTGCGCCGTTATAGGCGCTATAACGGCGTGCTAATATTTTGTCACTCAAAACGTGCAATTCTACCATTATCACTGCTTCTATTTATCTTCATTCACGTCACCTCCTTTGTTTGCGGCTCTATCTTAAAAAAGACTCAAGGAAGAAGCCCCTTTCATATGCCTGTCATCCTTGTCGCACTTAACCAATTATCATCACTCCATTGAACGCAAGTTTACAAGCTCTAATCCTTGAAATTCGGATACTAATCCACAAGATTCTTGTTACAATCACCGATTTCTGTTTCATAGTCGGGAATAGGAATAATTAGGTGCTTGCTTTAGCTCCTCTGTCGGAAGTAGGTGGGCATTCCCATCTTGATGACTGTTGATTCGACCGTTGCATATCAAATACCCCTTCCAAAGCCGAAGAAGGGTATCTGGACTTGCATGGTAAGTGTCATGGTGACGACAAGTGCTGGCTGCACACCTGAAATGGTTCTTTGTTTTGATCATTGTGCTTCTATACTGATGCAGGGGCATAATGGGTAGGATGATCTGCGAAACTAGGTCATGGATACTGGGGGAGATGTAACTGTAATGGTATGCAACTGTGCGTTTAGCTCTTACTCGGACAGTCTCCCTATATCCATTCCCGATCAGTGCATTAGTATCCTGAATGTACACTAACACATATAACGGAGGAGTGAATTAATTGTTATGCCCATGATGAGTACTATGAGCCTCCCTTATATGACTGAGTCTGTCCCATTTCTCAGAGCAGCCTAGAAAGTGTGAGCGACCAGGACTGAAAGTACTAGGGTTGTTAACTCACTGAGTTTGTTCTCCGAATCATAGGTCCATCTGCAACAGGATCCAAGAATGACACACCAAGATCAATTATATCTACACCTTTTCAAGAAGGCAGGGCAATAAGGAAGGTGCATGGTTGAATCTCAACAACCAACAGGCAAGAGCCTGAAGCCTGAAGTCCAAACAAAGTGAGTCAAACTTCAGTAAAATGGTGAGTACACTTTTATATCATAAGAAAAATTGTTGCAATGACTAATAGGAATTTTTTGTGATGGAATGAAGATGAAATCAAATAGGTGACAGTTTCAGCTATTGAAGGAGTCCCAAACCAGTCTCAAATTGCATCCTTCAACACTTCCACTCAATGAGAGTGAGAGACCTTGACAACCTCAAGACAGGAAACAATAGAGGAAACATCACACATCAAATAGAGATCAATGTATTCTACAAAAACCATGTAGAAAGGATGAGAATGGATATGTGTAATTTGGGTAGGACAGAAGTAATATTAGGCATACCATGGTTACAAGCACACAACCCAGAGATAAATTGGGGGACAGGGGAAGTAAAAATAACAGGATGCCCACTTCTGTGTAAAAGAAATTTAGTGGTGAAAGAAGATATAGAGCAGAGAAAGAAGATGGGAAAAAGAAGTATAAATGTGGATAAGGCAGATAGAGACAAATGGAAGTAGACAATGGAAGAAAAATTCAATAAAGAAGTTGAAGCAGATAAAGAGAAAGTCAGGAAGATAGTGCCACAGAAATTCCATAAGTAGCTTAAACTATGTGAGAAAGCAGAATCAGAGAGAATGTCAGTGAGGAAACCTTGGTATCATACAATAAGCCTAAGAGAGGATGTCACAAACTTCATTTGGCCATATCTTTATCAATTCTTTGATGTTTTCTATGGTCTTAATGGTTCTGGAAAGCCCTTAAAGAGACCTTTTGATGGATACCAGTCATGTTTCAAGGCAATCAGTATTAACTGAGATATCAGGCAGATCAGTAGATAACTACCATGGTATTGTTTATTAAATTGCCAATATCTTGGAAACCACCATGATCGATGCTTGGCTTTTAGGCATCAGAGAAGCTCACTTCATACTGCTCAGAATGAGCCTAAAATGATGCCAAGGAAATTAATATTCATGGAGATATGAAGTCCTCAATGTCTGCACATGGACTTAATTAATTACCCATAGATAGTCATCTGTTCTTTCTTAGAACAAAGGACAGCCTCCATATGGTTAAGTTATCACTATTTCCAGTACAAAGGCACTACCATATATAGAACAATAGGTAGTAGCATGTGATGATCTGTCCTAGTGCACAGACCATCACTTTTCTGTATATAAGGACTCTCTGTCTGAGGATTAGACCTCAGACTTAACAACTTCTTTTGTTACTGTCTAAACTTTGCATTTTTGAGCTTTTCAAGTATCAACCCAGCAATCACAAATAAGTAAGTGACCTTTTGTGATAGAGGACTTTATACCAAGGAAAGGAAAAACATATATAATGTCAAGAAAAGAAAAAAAGAAGGTCAGAGAATTTGTAGAAGAGCAATTGAGGAAGAGGTATATTAGGTCCTCAAAGTCACCTCAGACTTCTCTAGTCTTCTTTGTAGAAAAGAAAGATAGAAAGAAAAGGATGGTACAGGATTATCAATACCTAAACAAAGGAACAATTAAGGACAATTACCCACTGCCTTTAATTTCAGATCTAATAAACACCATGGGTACTCAAAAGGTATTTACTTAAGATGGGGGTATAATAATGTGAGAATAAAAGAGAGAGATAAGTAGAAGACTGTGTTCACAATGCATCTAGGGGTCTATATGTTGGAATTTGGATATCATATGAGCCTGTGCAATGCATGTGACTCCTTATTGTTCTATGTCTAATTTTTTTATGTAGTATAAATAGTCTACCTAGTAATGAAGAATATTGTGTGTTTGCAACAAATTTTCTCCATTGTTGCATCAATTGTTTTCTCCCTAAATTCAACACTATAAATCTACTATAATGTTTTTTGGTCTTGTCATGACCTGGTGACCTAGTGTGACCTCAGGCTATCATTGTGACCTTACCCAGTTGCTTACCTCATCAGTTAACCTCCTGATACTCAGATGGAATTATACAGTACTTCTAGGCTCTCATCAACTATGACTAACTCTACTTTACTCCAGGTCACTCTGGAGTGGAAGGGGATTGACAACAAAAGTGAGGAACAACCTTGGCCTCAGCTCGTGTGCTGTGCCTTAATCTGCTATTGTGTTGAAGAGAGCAAAAGGGACTATTAGCCTGGCACAAGCTAAAGATGCAGTACCAGGTCCCAATTGCATGCTAAAGAGTTTGTGGGGATAAATCAAGAATGAAGGTATTAAAAAGAGAATATAGAAACTTAGC